>BNJS01000485.1_pt1 | contig 21357 bp, 26 predicted proteins | sample 8540461 | NCBI WGS metagenome assembly BNJS01 (sample SAMD00202454, study PRJDB9452) | human saliva metagenome | isolation source: human saliva | place: Japan | reverse complement strand
TGAGTTTAAATGCAAGTACGGGCGTTGATTTTCTCTCCTGCTTTTCTACTTTTTCTCCCCCTTTTTATTCATCCATTCTTTTATTTCCAAAGCATATCTCTAGAATCTTTTATAATATCTGCATATTCTCTTCATTATCAAGCTGAAACTACAATTTCAACTCTTTCAGAGTTTACAAAAAAGAGACAGGAACACTCCTGCCTCTAGGCTGATAAACGATTATTTACGACGTCCTGGACGTTCTGCATAACCATAGTAAGCATCTGCCATGATTTCTTCCATGTCAGCTACCATTGGCAAGCGTGGGTTAGCAGGTGAACATTGATCTTCATAAGCAAGCAAGGCAATTTCATGCAAGCTGTCTTTCCAAGCTTTTTCATCAATTCCTTGATCCTTGAAGTTCATCTTGATACCTACTGCAACACCAAGTTCGTAAACAGCTTTAGCGTATGCTTCAACTGCTTCTTCTGGAGTTGAGTGAGGCAAGCCAAGCATTTTCGCGATGTCTTGGAATTTCTCATCAGCTTTCCAGTAGTTGTATTTAGGCCATGTAGTTGTCTTAGATGGACGAGTTCCGTTGTAACGGATAACATATGGAAGCAAGATAGCATTTGTACGTCCGTGAACAGTGTGGTGAACACCACCAATCTTGTGGGCCATTGAGTGGCTCATACCAAGGAAGGCATTGGCGAAGGCCATACCAGCCATTGTAGACGCGTTGTGCATTTTTTCACGAGCTTCTGGGTCAGCTGTCTTAACAGATTTTTCCAACCATTCAAAGACAAGTTTGATTGTTTGAAGCGCAATACCATCTGTATAGTCGTTAGCGAAGTTTGAAGTGTAGGCTTCAGTCGCGTGAGTCAAGACGTCCATACCTGTATCAGCAGCGATAAAGTCTGGAACTGATTCAACCAAAGCAGGGTCAACAATGGCAATAGTTGGTGTCAATGAGTAGTCAGCCAATGGGTATTTGCGGTTGTTTTTCTTATCAGAGATAACGGCAAATGGTGTTACTTCTGAACCAGTACCTGAAGTTGTTGGGATACCGATGTACTTCGCTTTCTTACCAAGTGATGGGAAGCGGAAGGCGCGTTTACGGATATCCATGAATTTTTGAACCAAGTCACGGAAGTCGATTTCTGGTTGTTCGTAGAAGAGCCACATTACTTTCGCCGCGTCCATTGGAGAACCACCACCAAGAGCAATGATTGTGTCTGGTTCAAATGCTTTCATCACTTCAGCACCACGTTCTACAGTTGTGATGTCTGGATCTGGTTCAACATCTGAGAAGACTTGGATAGTTACACGGTTGCTACGTGCGTTCAATTGATCGATAACACGTTGAACGAAACCGAGTTTTTCGATAGATTTGTCTGTAACAATCAGAACGCGTTCAATATCTTCACATGTTTGAAGGTATTGGATAGAATTGCGTTCGAAGTAAATTTTTGAAGGAACTTTAAACCATTGCATATTATTTCTACGTTTCCCTACTTTCTTGATGTTTAGGAGGTTAATAGCGCTCACGTTATCACCAACAGAGTTACGTCCGTATGAACCACATCCAAGTGTCAATGATGGGATGAAGGCATTGTAAACGTCACCGATACCACCGAAAGTAGATGGAGAGTTCCAGATAATACGCATAGCTTTGATTTCTGTACCAAAGCGTTTAGCAAGCTCTTCATCTTTTGTATGGATAGCTGCTGAGTGACCAAGTCCGTTAAACTCAACCATTTGACGAGCTTTTGTAAGACCATCTTCTGTGTCTTCAGCTTTTAGGACAGCAATAACTGGTGACAATTTTTCACGAGTCAATGGTTCTTTTGGTCCTACTTCTGCACATTCTGCAGCCAAGATGTTTGTTCCTTCTGGAACACTGAATCCTGCTTGTTCTGCAATCCATGCTGCTGGTTTACCAACGATGTTTGCATTTAGTTTAGCACCAGCACAGTTTTTGCTGTTTGCTTTCACACCGAAACAGAATTCTTCAAGAAGTGCTTTTTCTTTTTTGTTTACAAAGTAAGTGTGGTATGATTTGAATTCTGCTACAAATTCGTCATACACTTCTTTATCAATGATAACCGCTTGTTCTGATGCACAGACCATCCCATTATCAAATGATTTAGACATAACGATGTCATGGGCAGCTTGACGAAGGTCAGCAGATTTTTCTACATAGGCAGGAACGTTTCCGGCACCTACCCCAAGAGCTGGTTTACCACATGAATATGCCGCTTTAACCATGGCATTACCACCAGTTGCAAGGATAGTAGCAACACCTTCGTGGTTCATAAGCGCTCCAGTTGCTTCCATAGATGGCTCTGTAATCCATTGAACACAGTTTTCAGGCGCTCCAGCTGCGATAGCTGCGTCACGAACGATTTGAGCTGCGTGAGCAGAAGATTCTTGAGCTGATGGGTGGAAGGCAAACACGATTGGATTACGTGTTTTCAAAGCAATCAATGATTTGAAAATTGCTGTTGATGTTGGGTTTGTTGTTGGAGTGACACCACACACAACACCGACAGGTTCTGCAATTTTAGTCAATCCTGTAACAGGATCATCTTCGATAACTCCGACAGTTTTAACTCCGCGCATGTTATTCACAACGTGTTCACAGGCAAAAAGGTTTTTTGTCGCCTTGTCTTCAAATACACCACGACCAGTTTCTTCAATTGCATGTTGTGCTAGGATACCGTGCGCATCAAGAGCTGCAACTGAAGCTTTCGCTACGATGTAGTCAACTTGTTCTTGGTTCAACTTGCGCATTTCATCAAGCGCAACCAAAGCTTTTTGTACTAGTCCGTCTACATGCTTTTCAGCAGCGAGTTGTTTTTGCTCAGGTGTTACAGTTTTTTTATCAGCCATATTTTCCTCCATAGCCTTTAAGGATTTTATCCTTTGTTAATTTTTTCACAAGTTTATTATAACTCTTTTTTTATGTTTTGTAAACAGTTTCATAAACATTTCACAAAGAATTTTTGCGATATTGTGAAATTACTCTCAAATACGTTATAGTATCAGCTTTTAACTAGATGATTGTGAAATAACAACAAAAAATTTTTTATTTCACAAACTTTCTAATGAAAAACGATATGGAAAAGACAGCTTTTCTTGTTTTTTGTAAAAAAACCTCCTTGTCAGGAGACTTTATTTTTGTTGAAAAACGCCTTGTTTAAAAGTCCCTTCATAAACGACTTCTTGTTCTGTTGTTAGTTTTCCCTTTTCCTTCAGCCTGACCATTTACAAAATCACCTTCGTAGGTCCAGCCTTCTTTAGATTGAAAAGTTCCTTTTCCATTGAAGGCACCATTGATTGAAACCACCTGTATATTGGTCTCCATTTTGGAAGGTGATGGTTCCTTGACCATTCATTTTACCACGGACAAGACTGCCATCGTAAACAATCGTTCCATTATCAAGCTTTTAGAACACCTTTTCCGGGAATATTTAGAAAAAAGACGAGTACAGCACAGAAAACAATGGCAACTACTGCTAAAAGCTCTAAACGTGGACGAGTCAGATAGACACGATACTTTTTCGTAAAAAAATTCTTAAGATTTTTCCATCTTCACTCTCCTTTTTCTAAACGTTCTAACCAAGCTTTTGACACCCTCTTGAACACGTCGATAGGTTTCCTCAAAATCTCCTGTATACCAAGGATCTGGAACACTTTCAGATGCAAATGAGTAAATCTTATGTTGCAAAGTCCTGCTGGACACATCTGACGTAAGTCAGAAACATTTGAAGCGTCCATTCCGATAATATAATCAAAGTCTTCAAAATCTTCCTTACTAATATGAAGCGATGTTTTGCCTTTTTCATAAGGAATCTGATACTCTTGAAAAATCCCTTGAGTTCCCTTATGAATCGGATTGCCATGTTCCCAAGAGGAAGTCGCTCGACTTTGGATTTCATAATTATCTGTCATTGATTTCATAACAAACTCAGCCATAGGGCTACGGCAAATATTTCCCAGACAGACAAAGACTAGTTTTTTCATCCCATTTCCTTTCTTTTATAGAAAAACGGGAGTTAGTAATCCCGTCTTATTTTTCAATTGCACCTTCGAGTGAAGCTGTTTCTTTAAGTGGTAATACGGTCTTGATAGCAGCTAGTTCAAAAGTCAAGTAAACTCCATCTACATCAAGAACAATTGTTCTCTTCTCAGTATCTACTTCATCGACTGTTCCGTAAAGTCCACCGATTGTAATCACTTCATAGCCTTTTTGTAGTTTATTTAAACTTTCCATACGTTTTTGTGCTTGTTTCTTTTGAGAACGTTGCATAAAGAACATCAAGCCCAACATAGCCTACAAGCATGATTAAAAAAATGTATAATTTGGATTCATTAGTTTCTCCTTTGTCTTTTACATAGGACTACTATATCAAATTTCAGCTACTTTTACAAGATTGTACCTTGCTTTTCTAGTAAGAAAAACCAGAGCTTGCGCCCTGATTTTTAGGATTATTTCAAGTTTTGAACGACTTTTACAAGATTTTCAACAGTAAAGCCATATTCTGCCAATACTTTTGGTGCTGGGGCAGAGGCTCCAAAGGTATCAATACCAAGAACAGCACCATCTAGACCAACATATTTGTACCAGTTTTGAGTTGCACCCATTTCGACTGCAACACGACGGCGAACTGCATTTGGAAGGATTTCTTCCTTGTAAGCTGCATCTTGTTTATCAAAGACATCTGTAGATGGCATGCTGACTACACGGACTTTTTCGCCTTGACTAGCCAATTCTTTGGCAGCTGCGACAGCAAGATTGACCTCTGAACCTGTCGCAATCAAGATTGTATCAAAGTCTGCTGCATTTTCATAGACAACATAGGCACCTTTTGCAACTTTATCAAAGTCTGTTCCTTCTTCAACAGTCAAGTTTTGACGTGTCAAGACAAGGGCAGTTGGTGTTTTTTCGCTTGTCACTGCAAGGTACCAAGCTGCTTGAGTTTCACGCGCATCTGCTGGACGGAAAACATTTAGATTTGGCATAGCACGAAGACCTGCTAAGTGCTCAACTGGTTCGTGCGTTGGACCATCTTCACCAACTGCAATTGAATCGTGGGTAAAGACATAAGTCACAGGAAGTCCTTGCAAGGCTGACAAGCGGACAGCTGCTTTCACATAGTCAGAGAAGACGAAGAAAGTTCCACCGTATACACGAAGTCCACCGTGAAGGGCCATCCCGTTCAAGATCGTTCCCATGGCAAATTCACGAACACCAAACTGAATGTTACGGTTCAAGCGATTAGCATCATCTTGAAGTCCGTCAGTTTTGATATAAGTCATGTTTGAGTGAGCAAGGTCAGCTGAACCACCTTAAGAAAGGTTGGCAACTTAGCTGCTACAACGTTCAAAGCATCTTGGCTTGAATTACGAGTTGCTTGAGAGAAGCCATTTTCTAAAGGCTGGGAAGTCTGCTGGAGTCACTTCAACTGGATCACGTCCGTCGATGATGGCTTCTACTTCTGCAGCCAATTCTGGATGCGCTTCTTTATAATCAGCAACTAATTTTGTCCAAGCTTGATAAGCTGATGCGCCACGGTCTGCAACATGTTTCTTTGAAATCAGCATATACTTGTTCTGGGATTTCAAATGGTTCATAGTCCCAACCAAGGGCTTGACGAGTTGCTGCAGTTTCATCTGCTCCAAGAGGAGCACCGTGTACAGCATTAGTTCCTTGTTTGTTTGGAGAACCATATCCAATAACAGTCTTCACTTCAATCAAAGATGGTTTGCCTGAAGCTTTAGCCGCTTCAATAGCAGCATGGATTGCTTCCAAGTCTGTTCCATCTTCAACCAAGGCTGTATGCCAACCGTAAGCATTGTAACGGTCACGAACACTTTCTGTAAAGGAATCCTTTGTCTCACCATCCAAGTTGATGTCATTTGAATCATAAAGAACAACCAACTTGTCTAGTTTTTGCAAACCTGCGTATGAAGCCGCCTCACTTGAGACACCTTCCATCAAGTCTCCGTCTCCACAGATAACGTAAGTATAGTGGTCAAAGATATTGTAGCCTTCGCGGTTATATTTGGCTGCCAAGAAACGTTCTGCCTGGGCAAAACCAGTGGCAGTTGAAATCCCTTGACCTAAAGGACCTGTTGTAGCATCAATTCCTGCTGTATGGCCAAATTCTGGGTGACCTGGTGTTTTTGAACCCCATTGACGGAAGCTCTTGATTTCATCCATGCTGACATCTTCAAACCAGAAAGGTGAAGAAGGGCATAAAGGAGCATTGAACCATGACCTGCTGAAAGAATAAAGCGGTCACGGTTAATCCAGTTTGGTTGAGCTGGATTGATACGAAGTTGTTTTGTAAAGAGGCTATAAGCCATCGGAGCCGCTCCCATAACCACACCTGGGTGACCTGAGTTAGCTTTATTAATGGCGTCAATACCTAGGAAACGAATTGCATTAACAGATAGATTTGACATAGAATTTCCTTTCTATTTGAGGTGATTACTAAATCACACATTCTATTTTACTATTATATGAAAAAATACATAGAATAGCAATTAAACAATTCGACGCTAGATAAGTCTCCTATTTTCTATTCTCTGGTCGCCTGATAGTAGGGAAGTAAGCGTTCATAAGCTTCTTCTAATTTTCCTAAAATCACTTCTAATGATTGATTTTCTATAAAAGAAACATCTGCCTTAACTAAAACTTTGCGGACTTCCTGACTTCTCAACTTCTCGCGTAAAAGTTGACGGTTCTCCTCAGTAGCCTCCCACCGTTGACTTTGACCATCACAGTAGGATAGATAATAAATCCCTTCTACCACTGGAACTTCTAATACCTTGGCTTGCTTGCCCAGAGTTTGCTCATCTTTCTTGCGCTCGATAAAACTAACTTCTAGTGAGACTCCAAAATCAGAAGGACTTCCATACAAACGTAAGGCCATCATAGGTTCTGTCACTTGTCCGTCTCTCTGTAGATAAACCCAAAAATGTGGTCGCAAACGCTGCGCTTGATTCATCCACTGACTAGTCTGTTGGAGTTGCCATTCTGGATGACTTGCTTGAAAGGCTTTAGCCAGTTCTGTAAAATGCCTTTCGGGCCTCTTGACCTTTGTGGCGAAATTCCAGCATTTTTTCTCGCTCTTCTCCCGCTTTATCAGGATTACGGTACTGCAAACCAGCAAAGTCTAGATAGTCTCTTATCTTATTCAACATTAATTTAATCTCCTCCAGCTAGCAAAAAATCAGGAGAACCCTGATTTTGTTTATTCTGTATCTACGACAACATAGCGATTTGGCTCGTCACCTTCAGAGTAACTCGTCACGCCATCCATACGTGAAATAATGCGATGGATAATCTTGCGTTCGCTATTTGACATTGGATCTGTTTGTCGGCTGCGACCTTCTTCTAAAACACGAGTCGCCAATTTTTGCGCATAGGTCTGCAAGACTTCTGCACGGTGTTCAACATAATCATTGACATTAATAGTAATGTAGAAGGTTCTTGAATAGCGGTTATAAAGATAATTTTGAGCCAATAACTGCAAGGCCTTCAAAACTTTACCATGATATCCGATAATACGACCTGGTTCGTTGGTATCAATTTGTAAATTGATGCTACGACGGTTATAATCATTTGAAATCGTCGCCTCAACGTCCATATCATCAATAATTGTTTGAACATAAGTCGTTACTTCCGTAGCTACTTGTTCAATATCAAAACTCGGTTCCACCTTTAAGTCTAAATCTTCGATAAATTGACTAGAAGGTTCTTCTGTGTCGAAAACTGACTCAGAAGCAGAAACAATTTCATCTGTACTATCCTCTAGTTGCAATTCATTTAGAATTGAAATATGACCAGTTTCTTCTAAAATAGTGCTAGCATGTTTTTCATTTTTCAATATTTCAGCCTTGACTTCATCAGAAACCCCTTGACCTTCTTCTTCAATCTTTTTAATTGCTTCTACAACATGCCCCAAATCAACGGTTGCTTCACTGACTGTTTTAACTGGTTCATTTTGTTCGTTAATTTCTTTAGGAACGCCCTTTACAGCTTGTTGATTTGCTTTAATGACAGTTGTTTCACTAATAGCTTCAATATCAACCTGGGCTGGTTTTTTACCAAATAAACCAAGAAATCCATTTTTTTCACGAGAAATGACTTTGATGTGAGCCTTCATCCTTGGAATATTTAATTCTTCCAATCCTTTCTGGATTGCTTCTTCAACAGTTGAACCTGTAAATACTACCATTACCAGATTCCTCCTTATTATTTCGTTTTCTGAGCCTTTTTCTTGGCTTTTCTTTTTCTATTTTCCAAATCTTTCTGTGCCTGAGCTACCGCCTCTCGTTCTGCGATAATCTTGAATGGATTATTCAAGAAATAGGTTTGCAGGACTTGATAAGCATTGGACACTGTCCAGTATAGGGCGACTCCACCTGGCGCATAAACTGCAAAGATAAAAATCAAGACTGGAATCCCATACATCATCGCATGTCGTAGCGCCATTTCGCTCAGACAAGGCTTTATTGGATAACCAAGTACTTAAAAAGGTAAATACTGCCGCTAAAATCGGAAGAACAAAAGGGTTGTATCCACACCACCAAAGGTTAATCCATAAGAAATGACCTGTCTTTTCAAAAAAAGTCAACTCTTGATAGAGCTTGGAACAGGGCCAAGATAACCGGCATCTGAATCAAAATCGGCCAAAGAGAATCTGACTGTCTGACACCCATTTCTTTAAAGACTTTACGCATTTCCTGCTCTAGCTTGGTTCTGCTTTCCATATCTCGACCTGGATATTGTTCTCGAAGCGCCTTAATGCGTGGTTGAGCTTCCTGCATTTTTCTAGAAGCCACCATTTGCACTTGAAAGACTGGCAAAAGCAGTGTACGAATCAAGACCGTAAAGAGAATAATCCCCACTCCGATACTGATATCAAACGATAAAAAGCGAATGATTTCCGCAAAGAAGTAAACAAATTTACTCCAAAAATCAGCCGAATCGGCTGTAATATCGCTAGTTGTCCCATTTGTTGCACAGGCTGTCATGATCAATAGAGACAGTCCTAGCAAACTAGTCAACTGTAGTTTCTTTTTCACTCCCATTTCCTTCCTGGTAAATCTTTGATAACTTTTAATACGTGGAGTAGATTTTTCTCCATCTCTGCGTATCCCAAGGTTTCAACCCCTTTTCGAGCAATGACAACAAAATCGACGTTTTCTTCCAGACTCCCTTTTGCATTCTGGATAATATGTCTGATTCGTCGCTTGATTTGATTTCTAGTGACCGCATTCCCCAGTTTTTTGCTAACTGATAGACCTACTCGAAAATGGTTTTTCTGGTTTTCTAATTGGTAGACAACAAATTTGCGGTTAGCAAAACTTGTTCCCTCCTTGAAAATCGCCTTAAAATCTTTCTCTCTTTTTACACGAAAGTTTTTCTTCAAAACTCAACTCCATCTATTAAATTACTACTATTATACCATATTTTTCAAAAAAGCCAATCATAGCAAGGTTTTGGACAATTTCATCAGAAAAAGAAGCTGGAAAAATCTCTTTCCCAACTCCTTGTACTAAATATTTTTTCTAGTTTTACTTATTTTTCAAGCGTTCAACATCACGGGCAATGACCAATTCTTCATCAGTTGGAATAACCAAAACACGGATTTTTGCTTCTTCTGTTGAGATGTCTCCTGTTGATCCAAAAACATTCTTTTCAGGATCAACATCACAACCAAACCAAGTAATACCTGAAATAACATCTCTCACGGACATGAGCCGCATTTTCTCCAACACCCTGCAGTAAAGATAATAGCATCTGCTCCATTTAAGACTGCAAGGTATTGACCGATATGTTTTTGGATACGATCAACATACATTTCATAGGCTAAAGTGGCATCATGATCCCCTTCTTCCATAGCAGCAATCACATCACGCATATCACTTGATTTAGCAGATACCCCCAACAGCCCTGACTCACGATTGAGAACGCGACTGATATCCTCTGGCGTATTGAAATCCTCTGTATATTGCATTAAGTAAGGAATGATAGCAGGATCAATATCTCCAGTACGAGTACCCATCATCACTCCAGCAAGCGGTGTGAATCCCATAGAAGTATCAACTGACTTACCACCGTTAATAGCTGTAATTGATCCCCCGTTTCCGATATGGCATGTAATCAACTTCAAGTCTTCCAAAGGTCGTCCCAAAAGTTTTGCAGCTTCTCCTGCTACAAACTGGTGGCTTGTCCCGTGGGCACCATATTTACGAACCTTGTTTTCTGTGTAATATTTTGTTGGTAGAGGGTAGCGATAAGCTTTCTCTGGCATAGTTGTGTGGAATGAAGTATCAAAAACAACCACGCTAGTAATATCTGGAAGTAATTCTTTAAAAGCTCGAACACCTGCTGCATTGGCTGGATTGTGGAGAGGAGCCAACAAACTCAACTCTTCAACTTTTTCTAAAACATCTCCCTCAACAACTGTTGATTCTTTGAAATATTCTCCACCTGCAACAACACGGTGTCCAACACCCTGTAATCTCATCATAAGACTTGATAATATCGAAACGAATCAAGTCATCCAATAAGATTTTAACAGCTTGTGTATGATTTTCAATATCCAAAATTTGTTGTTCAGAACGACCATCAAATTTTACAGTTGAAATTGAATCTTTCAAGCCGATACGTTCAATCAAGCCTTTCGCCAGTACTTTTTCTTCTGGCATTAAATATAATTGCCATTTCAAACTTGAACTTCCTGCATTGATTGAAATTGTTTTTGTCATAACATGATACCCCTTTTAAGCGTTTTCATCTATTATAACAAAATCTACTTTATATTTCAGTACCTTGAGTCCATTTTTGAAAATTTTCTTTAAATTTCATTAAAGCACTTGCATCTTGTAGGCTAGCAAGTGGATAAATAAAAGGCTCTACTGCTATTTCACTTTTCTTCTGTAGGATAAAAATAGTCTTATATTGTTTGGCATTAGCAAAAAGATTTTCAGGCAGACTAATCATAGCAACCAGACTGGCCTCTTCTTTCAACCAGCCTTTCAACAAATCACTTTGAGGACTGGTCAACAAATCACTCGGAGCTAGAAAAATAGCGTATCCATCTGACTTGAGGTACTTAAGCCCTTGTTCCATGAGCAAGTGATGGGCGTAGGTATTTTCTTGACTAGAAGCAACTTGATGGCGCGACGCAACGGCATCATCAGGATAATAGCCAACAGGCAAGTCGCTGATGACCACATCGCTTTCTTTGAGCATTTGTGGACGAACGGCATCTCCTTGGACAAGCCAGCCTGCAAACCAATCACATCTGCCATACTAGCCGCCAAATCAATCAGCAAATCATCCACTTCCATTCCCAAGTAATCCACTTTTTTAGCAAGCGAGGTCAAGAAAGTAGCGCCCAGAATTCCCATACCAGAACCCATTTCGAGGATCGTAATTTCCTCCTCTTTAAACAACTCTTCCACAATAAACACCAAAAGTAAAGCAATGGCATCCGGTGTAAACTGGTGATTGGCCTGTAAGGGTTCTGTTTGCCCAGCCTTCATCAAGAGAAACTGGTAGGTCTTGAGCCATTCTTCTTTGCGAAGCGCTAAACGCTTAAGGGCTTGATTGTTCTCCTTGACCTGCTCTAACTCAGTCTCACCATCCAGATAGATGCTGTTTTGCTCCACCAGGGCGTCATAAAAGTTGGTCGCCAAATCACTTTGAATGACTTGGACATTCTCCAGTAAATAGGTATAAGCTTGTTCAATTTTTTCAAAATCCATATTCCTATCTTATCAAATTTCCCTTCTTTTTTCCATCCTTATAGAAAAATCACTCCCTGACTAGGCGAGTGATTTTTGGGCTACTGTTAAAAAAAGTTCTGAGTAATTTCCTTGAAATAGGTCTTCAGCGCTATAAAGGATCTGACTATGCACAGATGAAAAACCGTGCTCAATTAGCTGCTTTTCCAGTTCAGCTAAATCAAATCCATGATGATTAGCTTCTGTCTTGGTAAAATCGGCAATAAGGAGTTGTCCATCTTCCCTCAAATGTTGATGAAACAGTGAGAGAGCCGCATCCAAATCAGGCATATGATGAAGAACCCGACAAACAACAATGAGATCAAACTCTTTCTCCAAGGGTTTTTCCAGTAAATCTTGCTCCAAAAACTGGATATTCTTGATGTCTTGCTGCTCCGCTTTAAAACGAGCTTGATCCAGCATTTTCTCCGAAATATCCACCAATGTTACAGACTTGGCCTGCTTGGCTAGGGGCAAGGTTAACAGACCCGTCCCTCCACCGAAATCCAAAATTTCTTTGTCTGATAGAAGATCAATCTGTTTCTCGACTGCTTGACAAACCAAGTTTGCAAGGAAGATATTTTTAGGGGAATCAAAAGTTTCTGCTTTGTGGTTAAAATCATGTTTCATATTTTTAGTTTAGCACAAAGTAGCTTGATTGGCTAGGAATTCTCTTTCTTTTCAGGCTTCTCTTCTGATTTTTCTTCTCCACTTTTTCACTTGAATCGGTCGCTACCTCTTCCTTTTTCTATCTGTTTTCTCTTCTTTGATTTTGACTGAAGGAAAGATGAACTCATATTGGCTCTTAGGCGTACGAACCCTTGTCACCAAGCTTGTTTTCTTATTTTGATAACTCACCTGACCCAGATTAAAGGTCTGTTCCCCACTTTCTTGCTCAACCTTATCTTTGGTTCGCTTGGCCATAGCAAAAGCAATCAACTTTTCTTTATTTAAAGCGTAGTCTTGATAGTGGGCGACTTGTCGGTTCAAGTAAAATTGTAACAAAAGACTAAAGATGGCTGCCATAGTGACTGCATATAAAAGAACTCCTGCCTTAACTTTTTTCTTTTTCCACACGATAGATGAACTCTCTTTCTAGGCCTTTTTGGAACTGAAAACGAAAGCGAACCAGTTGATTGTCCTCTATAATCTGAGCTGATTTGAGCCCATAAACCATAGGCTGATAACCTCGTCCACTGGCATCAGTTTTTCGAAAATCATCCGATTTTGACTTACCTATCGCAATTTCCTTGCCATCCTGCTTCATATAAAGGCGATTGCCATCCACTTTTTCGAACTGCGAACGGTCTAATTCTGCCTCCAGCTGGTCCACAAACAAGAGCCACTCTTTTTGCTCGCTTTGTTGCTGGTAGCGAACTTCTGAAATGAGGAGCTGACTCATGGCTTGAAAGAGGAGTAAACTTCCACTGATGATAATGAGAGCAATCAGGGATTCCAACAAAGTAAAAGCCTTGACCTTATGGCTCTTTGATTGCCAACAACTGTTCTGAACCATGGTAGACCTCCAATCCTTTTTCACTAGAAAACACCTGAATCTCAACTCCGTTTATGTTTACCTGATTTTGACCTGTCTGCAGAGCCATCTTAGCTACCCTCAAGACTTCTTCCTTTTGCAAGATTTTTGCTTCTTCTTGTCTATTTTTCTGAATTTGTCCCAAAAGGAGGGTCGCAATGCTGGCAAATGATAGCTAGAGCAACTACTGCTTCCAGTAAAATCACTGCCCTAATTTTTTGTTTCCTTAATGCGTTTAATTTTTCCATTTCCTAGATATAATTGATAGCGAATCGCTCCTTTACTGGTCTGAAATTCAACCTTAGCCAGGGACGAATTGCCCCCAGCTCGGTCAAATGTAATACTTTGTCCTGATGGTGCCTGAATTCCTTTAGGAACTGTCAACTTTTGACTGCCATTGCTAATCGTCTGCCCATCTAAGTTCAGACTGGTCTTTTGCTGACTGGCTACACTGCGTTTTTGGGTTTCCCGATAGAGTTCTTCAAACTCCATAAAGAAAATCTGCTCCTCTACCGCTGCAAAAGTGGACTGGACAGAACCAGACAAGCCCAAGGCAAGGATACTCACAAGACCCAAAACCAAGAGACTTTCCAGCATGGTAAAGGCCTTAATCTGCAACGGTTTGACTGGTCTTTTGTTTAGCATGGTATTCTTTATAAGCTTTAGCCTGTTCTTCTGTGATTCGCCCATCTGCTTGTAACTTTGCTTAGGCTAGCATCTTCATTTTTTTATCCAAAGCTATAAAGCTCTGCCTGGCTTTCCACCACCTTAACAACAGCAGCTTTTCCTTTGTCATTGACTGCTTCTTTTTGCTTGGTCAAATTAGGTACAAAAGAGCAAGAGAAGCACGCTGATGATGAGCAAGACCACCAACATCTCCACAAGTGTGAAAGCTTTAACCTTAGCTTCTTTCAAGAATGTCATTATTTTTTTCATGTTAAAAATTTACCTCCATATTTTGATACATGGGCATGAGCATTGCCGCATAAAGTAAAACGATAATCAGAGCCACAAAGATAAAGACCAGTGGCTGCACCAAATTCATGGTGCGGTTGACTCGGGTAAAAAAGGCTTCCCAAGTTTTTTCAGCATAGATTTCCAACTCACTCCCCAGCTTGGACTTGACTTCCCCATACTCGATGATGAGACTCAACTCCTTCTTAAAGAAGGGATAGGTCGCTATGGTTTGAGAAAATTCTCGACCATTTTGCAGGGCTTGAGCCAAATCTTGACCGATTTCTTTAAAGAGCTGGGAACCTTGTTCCCGCATGATCTGAAAAATCTGCGTCAGCTCCATTCCCCTGCGAAATCATATTCCCCCATTCACGCGCATAATAAGCCGTCAAATAGGTCTGCACAAAGATTCCAGAAAAGGGAAGGCGTGCTAAGATCGAGAAAAGACGCGCATCTTGGAACTTCTTTTATAGAAAAGTGAGTGCTAAAAAGGACAGCTATGAAACAAACCCTACCATTCCTAGAAAAGATTTGTGGCAGATTGCCAATGATTTGGGTGGCAATATTGCTACTATCCAGTTGTGGTAGTAGATAGTTTCCGTCAACCCCAGCATGATTAAGCAGGAGAAAATCCCAGCAAAATCAAGGGATAGGTCGCTACTTCAATTAACTTTTTCTTGACCTTGGCCAGATTGTCTAGATACTCTTCTATCTTTCCCAAACTCAGGTGGAGATTTCCATGGACTTCCGCTAGGGATAACTGAGTGACAATAGCACTTGAAAATCCCAAACTTCCCATCATTTCTGAGAATGATTTGCCCTGAGACAAGCCTGTACGCATCTGGGTCACGCACTGCTTGTCCAACAAAGCACTCCTATCTAAAAAGGAGATAGTCTCCACCAGATGAAAACCGCTGGAAAAGAGATTGTTAAACAAGGTGATGATATTTTTTTGCTTAGCTGTAGCTAATTTTTTCCGTTTCAGCCTGAAGACTTGTGATATGTCCATCTTTAAGAAGCTGGTCAATCTGTTCATTCCAGCTAGTTGGCTGGTGTTCTTGATAGTCTTTATTTGCAAAGTCAACGATCCCTCCTCCCCCGATTAATCTCTGGTAGCAGACTCCTTGCAGAACGACTGCCAATTCCTCCTCACTCACACCCAACTCCAGCAAGCGTTCATAAACACCTCGGATACTCTTGGCATGAATGGTTGAAAAGACTGTCGCCCCTGTCAAACTAGCTCTGACCACTGCACGCGCCGTCTCGCTGTCACGAATTTCTCCGATAATCAAGAGATCAGGACGATGCCGTAGGGAAAGCTTAATCAGATTTTCATAGGTCAGCCCAATCGCCTCATTCAACTGCAACTGGAGCATGTCGTCCTGCTTGATTTCAACAGGATCTTCGATGGACATGACCTGCTGTCCTTTAAAGAGAGACTTGGCTAATTCATGCATTAAGGTTGTCTTGCCACTGCCTACTGGTCCAGCAAAAAGATAGAGACCCCGTTGCCTATACTGCTTGCCCAATTCACCAATGTCCTGAAACCAAAAATGCAAATCCTGCTCCTCATCGTGCAATAAACGAATCACCAAACTCTCATGCCCTCGATAATCGCCTACGGTAGATAAACGTAAGGATGCCATCTTCTGGTCATATTCATAATCACAAGAACCAAGCTGACTACGTCTCTTTTCTCCAACATTCATACCCGCCACAAACTTAAAGTGACTGATGACTGCCGCAAACTTTTCAAAATCATAACAACCGATTTTACAGCGCTCGTCTCCGACCCTCATATGAAGCTCATAGGCGTCTAACTTGGGGACAAAATAAATATCCTGTGCCCCTTTTTTCCGAGCCGAACGAATGATTTCTTGTGCAATTTCTTGAACCATACTTACCTCCTCACCTATACTATTCGCAAAGATTTGGAAAAAATAAAAAAGCAACTCCAAAAAGTTACTTTTTCTCTATCTTAATTTCATACAGCAAGAACGGTGTCTTTTCCTGACCTGTTTGTTTTTTTCATAGCCTGGGACGTAGCTTTTTCATCTGGGAATAACCTGCTCATCCTGTAAAAGAGCCAAAAGAATGGTATTGTTGTAAATACTCATCACATTCATCACACCAGCGTTTGGTCTTCTGGATCCCAAAAAAATGGTCATCAAATCACTTCTGACTTTTATAAAGAGGATTCTTGTTCCAATCTAAACCAGCAAGTTTTGTAGTATTTTGAGAGCATCATAATACTGGTCAAAATTTTTCTACTATGCTGACAATATCTTCTTCCCAACCTTCTATGAACCACCACGGTTCAAAAATCTCCCATACATTTCTATAACACGATACATTCTTATTCATTCCTTTGTATCGTATATTATATCTAATTTCATTAATACAAGGAAAAAAGGATTATTTGCTTGATTTTCCCGATTAGAAAATCAGATCTTCTTTGAATTTATCTCTTTTTTTCGATACTATCAATAAAAAAATAGGAGTCCTGTATCTAACTTCTGCCTTCTCTTTTATGCTTGATAACGTTTCACACCATCTAGGTAGGTTGCTACCAATTCCAAATCTTTATCTAGTACGATAAAGTCAGCGTCATAGCCTTCACGGATTTGACCACAGACATCATCGATGTGAACAGATTTTGCTGGGTTGAGGCTGGCCATCATGACCGCTTCATGTGGATTCGCAATGCCCCATTCGACCACATTCTTCAAACCATCTTTGAGTTTGAGGATAGAACCTGCCAAATTGCCTGTCGATTTGAGGCGAGCAGTTCCATTGGCAACAACTACTGGGAATTCTCCCAACATGTAGTCACCGTCTTCCAAGCCACCAGCTGTCATACAGTCTGTGATAAGGGCGATATTTTCAGTTCCCTTTTGTTTGAGCAAAATATCACAGGCCTTTGGATCTACGTGGTGACCATCACAAATCAATTCTGCGTAAGTATGTGGCAATTCATACATGGCTCCCACCATACCGAGCTCACGGTGAGTCAACCCACGCATCCCATTGTAGGCATGTACCCAAACACTCGCTCCAGCATCGACTGCTTTTTTAGCTTCATCAAAAGTCGCATTGGAGTGTCCCAAGAGCAACGGTCACTCCTTCACCCGTAATCGTACGAACAAAGTCTTCTACACCTTCGCGTTCTGGCGCAAGGGCGATTTTATTGAGCAGGCCATTGGCTGCTTTTTGCCAAGCACGAAACTCATCCATACGAGGGTCTTTCATATAGGCAGGGTTTTGGAGCTCCCTTTGTATTTCTCTGTGAAATATGGACCCTTCAAAATAGATCCCACGAATCTTGGCTCCACTTGCTTCCTGGTAACGAGCACCGATATTTTCTGTTACTGCAAGCAATTGCTCATAAGAGGATGTCAAAGTGGTTGGCAAGAAGCTGGTGACACCCGTGCTAAGGAGTCCTTCACTCATGGTATGAAGGGTTCCTTCGATGTTATTGTCCATGACATCCACACCACCAAATCCATGAATGTGGGTATCCACAAGTCCTGGAGCAATGCTGTAGCCTGTATAGTCAATGACCTCAGCGCCTTCAGGAATCTGTTCTACATGTTTGCCAAACTTGCCATCCACAAGTTCCAAGTAACCGCCACGACGAACTCCGTGTGGGTAGAAAAACTGATCCGCTTTAATATAATTAGGCATAATGATAACCTCCTTGATAGATTGATTCTAGAATTTATTATGTCAATTACATTATAAACCTTTCTTTTTCATTTGTAAATGGTATAGACCTATTTTTCGTGGATATTTTAAAAGAGCTGGATTTCTCCAACTCTTTGATCTTATTTTGATTTTACAGGCAGTTCTTGAGCAGCCTTAACAGCAGCTGCAATCGTTTCTGCGTAAAGTTTAGCACCTTCTTCAATCATGTTGCTATCATTCCCAAAGTGAACTTGGTCGGTTCCAGCCCAGATTTCAGGGTGTTCCTTAGCAACCTTATTCCAGTCAGCGATGCTCACGTAAGGATTCTTTTTCAGCTAATTCCCGTGCATAAGTCTGCATACTGCTCCACTGATGTGTAAGTGTCCTTGCTCTTATCTCCCTCATAAGGTGTCACCAGAAATCAGATGGTGTCCTTTTCGGTAGATTGTTCACGATGCTGTCCAAATCATTCTTATAACCCTTCAGGATTGTTGACTCCCGTTGCAATGACGACTGTTTTTAGCAGCGCCTTGTTCTGACTGTTATTGAGCATAATGTCATTGGCTTGCTTGGTCGTTCGACTAACCTGGGCATTGATATTTGCTTCAGGAAGTGCCTCTTGTAAGGCTGTATTGGCACGCAAAGGCTACCGAATCTCCCAATTAGACTCGTTCCTTCAGAAATTCCTAGACGACTCAGTTCAGCTTGTTCAGCAAGCAGTCTTTGTTTGTCCTATATTGGTCTGGGCTTGTTTGAAACCATTGACCATCAAAGTCTGTCTCAAAAGTCTCCAACCTGAGGAGCCACAGCTATGATAATCAAAGGCAATCAGGGTAAGAATGCCAGCACTAGCAGCACTAATTGGTTTGTAATATGAGGGCAATCGACTAATCTTTCCGTATTAAAGGATTGGATTTACCGGCAATCAATGGCTCAATAATATAGAAGGATAGGATAGCAAAGAAATAAGAAAAGATGATTGTCAGAATAACAGCAGGCAGATTACTCATCAACTGAGAAAAGATAATATAAAAAGGCCAGTGGAAAGAGATAAACCGCGTAGCTAGTATCCGCTAAAAATGTAATGATCCGAGGTTCTTGTATCTCAGGCGTTTTCTCATGCAAGACACGCGCAGCAAAAATCATGGTCACTGCTGCTAAACTTGCTAGCAAGAAGCCAAATAAGTACGCAAACAGGTAGGTGAACTTGACAAAGAAAGTCAAGAGCAATAACACCAAGAGACCTGCAGCAAATACCAGTAGATTCTGACGAAGATCCCACATCCGGTCAAACTGCTTGACTAAATCGCTCGTCTGACGAACCCCCACAACTGTCGCCAAAATGCTTCCTAAAAAGAAGGGATAGACATGGGTCAGACTTGAAAAGTAGACAGATGAATAGGAACTCGCCATTAGACTACCAATAAACATGGAGAAAAAGCTAATGATAAAAGCTCCAGCAGAAAGGAGAAAGACCATCCCTCTCAATTGACTACTAGATTTTGAACGTTTGGATAAGAACCAAACCGCTAAGCCCCAAAGGATATAGTAGTGAACCTCAACAGCTAGACTCCAGTTGTGAACAAAGAGATGCGGAATGAACTGGGATTCATAACTTCCCCCTGTTAACATTTCGTAGAAGTTGGTCATAAAACCGAGAACTCCAGCAATCTGGCCACCAATTCCAGCAACATAGTCTTGACGAACCAAGAAAGTAAAAGGCATGGTCACCAAAACCATCAGCACCACAGGTGGCACGATGCGGTAAAACCGTCTCTTAAAAAAGCCCAGCAAATCAATCTGGCGTGCCTTCCCAAATTCTTCTAAAAGGAGGGAGGTGATCAAAAATCCTGAAAAAGTGAAAAAGACATCTACCCCAAAAAAATCCTCCAGGAAAGATCGTCTGAAAGAAGTGGTACAAAAGCACCAAAAGTAAACCTGTAATCCTAATCAAGGAAAACCATTTAATACGCATACGAGTCTATTCTCCATTCAAATTAGATGTAAAAACCATCTAATTCTCATTCCATTATACTCCCTTATTTCTATCAAAAAAATAGGAAAAATCCTAAGAGAAAACTTAGGATTTTGGCATTCTAATTTTACACTTTAGAAATTGCGCCCTGACTTGTTGTAGCCATATTTTTCTACAAAATACTCACGGAATTCCAAGAGATTATCATCCATGATGGCTTGACGCACTTGCTTCATCAGATTGAGTAAGAAGTAGAGATTGTGGTAGCTAGTCAAGCGGATACCGAAGGTTTCATCAGCCTTGAGCAGGTGACGAAGATAAGCGCGTGTATAGTTCTTACATGTGTAGCAATCACACTCAGGATCCAGTGGCGTAAAGTCCTCAGCAAACTGGGCATTTTTGACAACCAAACGACCTTGACTGGTCATACAAGTTCCGTTACGAGCGATACGAGTCGGTAAGACACAGTCAAACATATCCACCCCACGAATCACCCCATCAATCAAGCTATCTGGTGCTCCGACACCCATCAAATAGCGAGGTTTGTTTTCAGGCAGCAGTTGAGTTGTGAAGTCCAAGACTGCATTCATCTCTTCGTGCGTTTCTCCCTACTGCCAAACCACCGATAGAGTAGCCAGGGAAAGTCCATGCTAACAAGGTCGTGAGCTGACTGACGGCGAAGGTCTTCAAATCCTGCCCCCTGTACAATTCCAAACAAACCTTGGTCATGTGGACGACGGTGAGCCTTCAAACCACGCTCAGCCCAACGGCTGGTACGCTCGATTGATTTCTTAACGTAGTCATAAGGTTGGTAAAACTGAGGACATTCATCAAAAGACATCATGATGTCGGAGCCTAGATTGTTCTGAATAGAGATGGCTTTCTCTGGTGATAGGAACATCTTGGAACCATTGAGATGGTTTTTAAAGGTTACGCCTTCTTCGGTGATATTTCGGCTATCTGCTAGGGAATAAACCTGGAAACCACCACTATCCGTCAAAATTGGCTGGTCCCAATTCATGAACTTGTGGAGACCACCTGCGCGTGCGATGAGTTCGTCCCCAGGGCGAAGCCAGAGATGATAGGTATTGGACAGGATAATTCCTGATCCCATCTCCTTCAACTCCTCTGGTGACTGGGTCTTGACAGTAGCTTGGGTCCCAACTGGCATAAACATAGGCGTTGGAAAAGTACCGTGCGGGGTGATGATTTCTCCCAGACGAGCTCCTGTATGTTTTTCTTTCTTAATCAAACGGTATTTGATTGGTGAATCTGACATTTTTTACCTCCGAAGCTGGGAAAAACAGTCCCAGTTCATACTTTGTGCCCAAAGGCATACTGTATGATTTTATCAAAAAAACTAGGAACTGTCACGAACTATGGTATAATGAGAGAATGAAATACCCAAAAAAATTGATTTAAA
>BNJS01003055.1_pt1 | contig 21377 bp, 18 predicted proteins | sample 8540461 | NCBI WGS metagenome assembly BNJS01 (sample SAMD00202454, study PRJDB9452) | human saliva metagenome | isolation source: human saliva | place: Japan | reverse complement strand
AGGGAATTGGAAGATTTGTTTGTGTCTAAATTTTTTTGGGAACTAATCAAATATCCTTATAACTCAATAAGAAAGCGAGATTTTTCAGACAAAAAAACTGGAAGAAGTTTCCTTCACTTTACCCCAGCCCTTGACTATATTGCACTATTTATGCTACAATATTGTTTGACTGATTAAGCAAAGGGTTGTTTTGTCTTAATCGGTGGTGTAGGAGTTGTCGCTTCTACACCTTTTTCGTTTTTATTTACTTTATTATTGTAACACATATTAGGCAAAAAGCAACTGTTTTGTCTAAAAACATGACAAAAAGACCTCTAAAAATTCTTTTTTTAGAGGCTTTTGTCTGCCCTCCAATTCTATTTATGTCCTCTTTTTCTGATGACAGCACCGTGTGGCTTATGGTTAATACGAAACCCTGCGCCTAATCCCGTATCCCTAAATTCTTCATACTCTTGTCTCCAAGTTCCAAAAAACAGCTCGTATAGCTGATCAATTCGTTCAATAAGAATCATCCTGGACATGGTGCAAGCTCCTTCTATTGACCAATACATCCCTCGATGTTTCATGCGGTAAGTGACCTTTCGATGCTGACTCTCCATTACCCCGATACCACGTGAGGACAATCCTCTAAGTTTAGGTGGTCTAGTGTCACAAAAATTTCTTAATAATTTCTTACGAAAATTGTAAAAATTATCAAGAGCTTCCTGACTTTCTATGAGAGATTCAACTGTATCTAGTACGGTCTGAAGCAGGCTCTTCTGATGATTTTTGATGGCCTTAAAAGCAAGAGCAAGTAGTGTAGCTGGGTACGGCTTCAGGAATCTTTTAAGTTCTTCATTGACATGATAGGCATCCCAGAAATGCTCATGACGTTTAATCCGTAGAGCTTTCTTGATTTCTTGAAATATCCTTCGAGTATATCCTTTACCATTGTCCGAGTTAGTGATAAGAAGAGTTCGATCAGTGATTTCAAAATGATTACAGAGATAGTCGATCAATTCTTCCTTTGCTTGTTCATGACTTGTATGGATAATCTCATGCTTATTCTCCAGTACATACCGATTATTACCAACCTTCTTCGCTCCAGTATGAATCAGAAAATGTGCTAAGTCTGTATTGTGTCGTTCATCATTGCTTGATGTTGTCTTGACGAGCACACCATCTCCCTCCAGGTAGATTTTATCTGCCTGGATTTTTCTCGGTTGCTCATCACCTTTAAAAAGCCGATAACGTTCCCTCTCCGAAAAGAGCCTGCCTGCCATTTTTACAGACTTCAACACAGCATCCTTTGTTATCTCCAAGCGATAAGCCATCTTAACTGTTCGACAAACTTCACGGTAAGATAAAACGGAAGCGTGTTTTGCCATGTGAAAAATCAACTCAGGAGAATAACGCATATACTTTTCTAGGCCTAGCCACTCATCTACGGGATAACAGCTTTTCTTTCCCTTTCGCCAGCGATTTCTAGAAAAGGTCACCTCTCCAAATGTAAAGACAACGGTCCTCTCTGTACTATCTATCCGCTTATATCCCCTCAATCTCATGGAAGAAGCTATCTGCTCGTCGTAATCTCTTACTTGCTTCAGGAATTGCTGCTCACGTTTGCGATCTAGTTCTGCGACAAATTCTTTTTCATCAAATCTAAACATACTCTTTATTTTACTGAAATCATGACTAGATTGAAAACATCACAAACTTTCTACAAGACCCTTTCAAAAATAAAAGCCTTCCCTTATTGGGAAGGTTGTTTAATTATAAATACAATTATAAGTATAATTATATTTATAGCGATAAACTTTCGATTAGCTTATCAAGGTAATCTGATGCAGACTTTGCACCAGCTGCTTTAGCAATTTTATCTAATTTTTTCCGATTGCTTGGTTTCAAAGTAAACTGAAATTGTTTCTTACGTTCAAAACTTTCAAAGCTAGCTACATCTGAAAGCTGCTCAGGTTGATGAGTTGCTTCAATAATCTGCGAAATCTCTTTTTCTTTTGGTGTGAATGCCATGATAATCTCCTTCTAATTATATTTATAATTGTATTTGTGTTTATAAATATAATTATATTGTATCATAAATTTTTGAAAAAGTCTGCTCCAGCTCAGCGAAAAACTTTTTGTGTTTTTGATAAAGCTCAGGATTCTCCTTCATATCTGTAATAGAGATCTTATCAATCGTGGAATGATTGAATAACTCTTTTGCTGGTACGATGCCTAGAAGGTTGTCTGTTCCCTTCTCTTTAGCTTCAAGTCCCAGAGCTTCCAGTAACTCTCTTGATGATCCATAGTTCGGTCGGATCATATTTGCTAAGAAATATAACTCAGCAGTAATGTATGATTCTCTTGTACGATAGTCAATTACATCCTTCCTGAATGCTTCTAACCGAGTTGATAAATTGAATTTGGCATTATAACCAAACTCTGAAGGAGTCAAGGGACTAATAATAGCGTGACTGACCGCAACAGCATTTTTAGTAGCTGTCGCAAAGTCTGGTCTACAATCAATCAAGATATAGTCAAACTGATCCAACTTTTTCTTTTCGTAGTTATCCTCTAGCCAAAGATAAAGTAACATATTTTTCTTATCGCTATTCTCCAGATCTCGTTCCACCGTATCAAGCTGAACTGAACCTGGAATTAGACTGATATTTTCCTTGACTTGCTTAATATCCACATCGCCTCCTTTAAAAGCATTGGCAATTGTATTCTTGCTCTCATAGATATTGTAACACTGAGTCAAATTACACTGATGGTCTAAGTCTATAAAGAGAACCTTATGACCTTTCTTAGCCAACCATTCCCCATAATTAAAAGTTAAAGTAGTTTTTCCAACACCGCCTTTAATGGCAGCAAATGTGATAATCTTCATTTGATATCCTCCTGTTTTTCTATACTTCTATTATACCATTATAATTATATTTGTCAATATGTTTATAATTATATTTATAATTATTTTTACAATGAAGTTTCTCTTCCCCTTTCGCCAGCAATTCCTAGAAAAGGTTATCTCTCCAGATATAAAGACAACTGTCCTCTCTGTACTGAAATCAAGACTAGATTGAGAACATCAGAAACTTCTACAAGGTTTTCCCATCTTCAAAACGTCGGTCAACTTTCTCTTCTCGACTACGCACGTGCTCCTTAACATCTCTATAATCTGTGTAATGTTTTAGAGTGTCGTCAAAGAACTCTTGTAAGGCTCCTTTTTCAATTTGGAATTGTTTAATCAGTTGACTGACATCTTCCAGTCCCATATCTTTTGGAACTCCTAAATCATCCAATAGTTGTACCGCTGCAAGACTATTTTCTGGAGATTGCTGGATGGCTAAAAGTGCTCCTTCAATTTTATGATAACGTCCAAGTCGCTCATCTAGCTGTCTTAATTCCTCCTGGGTAGCCTCTATCTTTTCATTAAAGCGCTCCTCCAAATGTTGAAATTGTGTTCCGTCTGTCACGCCGTGCTCGACTAAGAAATTATATTCCCTAATCAGTTCACGCATAGAGGAAATTTGAGCGTTTTTCGTTACGAGTGTTTCTCCATTTTGTTTGGCCAATTGCCTTGCGACAGTCAAGCCCATCATGTACCGATTTTTTTGTGATTGATCTGGATTGAGAAAATAAAAATAGTCTTTCTCTTTGATATAGATCGTATAATTTCCATCCTCATTTTTATCAACTTTATGAGAAGGTATTAAAATGGTACCACTATTTAAAGCTCCCATATCCATCTGTACGTAAATACCTTGCTTACTTTCTTGTTCGACCTGCCAGGATTCCACTTCCAATTTCAATTCAAAATCATTGGCTGTTTTTTCTTTTGATTCTTGATATTGTTCTTTCAATTCCTCCACATCAAAAACCAGCTGATTCTTAGAAATTCTCTCTTTTATTTTTTCAAGAGAATAGAGTCCTTTCTTCGATAATGTATCATCTCGGACATTTCTTTGTTGGGGCTGGTCAAGCAATTTATACTTCACAAATTTGCCAGAAAAATCAATCTGAAGGTCAAGCGCAACTGCTTTTTGTTTAAAGTCTTCCAACGACAGCGAGTGCTTCAGAAGAAAATCAAGACGGTCCTTGATTTCAAAGCGATAATTATTTTGTCTTCTCCAAGCAGAATACTTTGTATAAGAATTTTTCATAGTAGGCTCAATAATTTTAGCGCCATAGCGTGCCGCATGTTTGTCCGATATCGCCCTCAAATTTTTCAGAGTTTTCTTTTCCCAACGAAATTTCTTAAGCGTTGAGGTATTGGTTGTATTGAGTATGATATGATTATGAAGATGATCTTTATCCGTGTGTGTCGCAATCACAAACTCATAATTCCCACCTGTCAATTCCAACATTGTCTGACGGCCAATTTCATGAATTTGCTCAGGGGTCAAGTTGTCATCAGGAGAAAAAGACTGGATAATGTGATGAGCCAATACTTGTTTTCCTGAAGATAATTCTTTCAAGTCGTCATCTCCTTTTTTAAAGGCTGCAGCTAATTTTGTCATGACCATTTCTTCATCTGCTACACTAAAATCAGAGATCCCATTGCCAGATACTAGCTTCATTTGAAGTTCACCATCATGATAGACAAGAGGAAAATCAAGATCACTTTCTGCAGTTCCTGATACAAGAGTTTTCGCTTCATTCAGAATATAATTAACAGCTCTCTTCAAATTAGCTGGTGTTTTAATTTGAGTTGGAGATTTAATAACTACCATTCTTCTATATCACTCCTTACCGTTCGTTTCCGTTCCTGTAGACTCTGTTTTTCTGCGCTAGAAAGTTTAGCAGCTACCATCTCTTTCAACTCAGATAGATAGTCAATAACTTGTGCCACTTCCTCTGGCGTAACCCCTTGATTTTCGTTAGCGCGCTTGGCAATTTGGTTGATATTCGTCCCAACCCTATTGATGGCAACTCGAAGATCTTTCAATTCAGAAAAATCAATTTGCACCACCTTTCCTTGCACCAATTGATTCTTCGCATAGTATTGAAAAGATGGAACTCCCATTTGGGACATCGCTTTTTTAATTTGACGATCCTCCTCTGGTGTTAGTCGAATCAATTTTTGTATATAGCGTTTTCTATTTTCTCGTTTCTGCATTATTTTTTATCCTCTTTCTCTCAAAATTTCTGGCATTTTCTGACCAGGCATCAGCCCCTGACTTCCTTCCGGCAAGCGTAGCAAATGGATATCCATTTGTGAAATTTAAAAAAATCAGAGAAGGAGAACCTTGTAGTTTTCCTTCTTGATTTTCTCAGTTTTGGGGAAATCCCCAAGCCCCTTTCCTATATCTTTTGGAGTACAACCTCTAACAATTTATCGCAACCAACTGAAGATGTTTTTGAAAATAGATGATTGCTTATCACTATTTTCTACACTTTTTTCTTTCTGACCTTGTAACTTTTCAGCTAGGACAGAAAGTTGTTGAGCAGTTAGAGGCTGGAAAATCGACTGCCCAATTTGTATTTCTGTCAGTAAGATTTTTTCTGTGAGTACAGCTTGAAATTCTTCATCTGTAATCATCTTGAGTAGCTCAATATTTTCTTCTTCCCACTCCAAAAGAGCAGGATCTCCTTCAGGTAGTTGAGACTGTTCTTCCTCTAGTTGCTCCAGAACTTTTTGGCGAGTCAAGTCTTTAGCGTTTGGCGATACTCCTTGAACTCTGTCTCCATCCATGATTGGAATAAAGTCTGAAAGGATGATGATCAGTTGTTCTTCTTGTTCATTAGTCATGAGTGTTGTCCTCCTTGATGATGATTTGTTTTTAATTTGACCTTGGGTTTATTTGGGGTGTCCCGTTCGGTCATTTCGAGAAACCCTTCTCTTTTTTTGATTGTGCATCTGCTTTCAACTCCTGCTTGTGTTCTTCAACAGCTTGCTTGCTCTGATCTTTAAACTTCTCCAGTTTTTGTTCAAAACTGCGCTTCGTTTGTTTCTCCTGGCTCAATCTTAATTGTTCCAATGCTTGATCCATCCGAACCATTAAACTTTTAGCTTCTTGTTGGACAATATCCAACTGTGCTTCTAAATCAGCAAGTGTCTCTTTATCTGCAGACCACCCAGATAGATAGTTAAAAGAATACTCTGACGTATCAATACCATAGTATGAAGAAACAACATAAGCGACACTTTCAGCCTGGAGTTCAGCAGTACTTCTAGTTAGATTTTCCTTTTGAGGATTATCTGCATGATGCAACTCTGCATGAGCCATTTCATGTAAGAAAGTTTTAATAATTTGAGCCTTGTTCATCTCATTACTACGTAAAACAATTTGATTTTCTGGGACAGAATAATATCCATGTTTAGTATTTTCCATCTCTTCAAATCGAACCGATACATCATTTTCTTTTGCAATAGACATCAAGGCACGGTAAAGATTTGCATAGTCCAAATCAGTCAGCTGTTCTTTCACCTCTGCTGCTTTTGGCATCTCCTTTCCTTCTGTCTGACTAACATCAAAGACTGGTACTAGGCCAAAGAATGTGACCGTTTCTGGCTTCCCATTTTTATCTAATATTGGTTGGTTATTTTCATCCTTTTTGATCTTCGTCATAGGTTTAAAAATACGTAAAGCCTTCTCACCTTTTTTTACATAACGGCCAAAGTTTTCTTTCCACTGCTTGAAAGAAGCTACCTGCCTTGCTTCAGGATTTTGTGCAAGAATTAAGCGCAAGTTACGATTAGAATAATTATTTAGCTGGCTCATTTTCGTTAGATAGTCTTTGTACTTATCTGAATCCAGAAACTCCTTAATTCCTTCTTTAAGATGTCGACTTAATCCTGCCATATCTTTATTTTGAATAAAATCTGCGACTGCAAGACTACCAGCTGCTAAAACAACTTCTTCCGCTTGTAGACTCTCCTCGACCTCTGGTTTAGAACCTGGTTTCGATCTAAAATCATACGGATTCGTTCCCTGAAGCAACTCCTCCTCATCAGAAACACCGTCAGCATCAGCATCACGTTTCAACTCCTGCTTATTGTGTCCTTGTTCTTCTAGTTTGATTTCTTCATCTTGTGATTTCTCAAATTCATCTCGAACTATGGCGATCGTTTGTTCAACTTTTTCTGATAAACTTTTGATTTCTTTTTGCCATTTTTCTACAAGAGCTACTTGTTCCAATGGAGAGTCCTTGACTCCTAACTTTTCAAACCAAGCAGATAGACTTTCGACCTCAACACTATCCATTCCATCAAAAGAGATAAACCCAAGACGGCTATCATGGCTACTATCTGTAAATCCAATTGGACTATTTTCCAAATCTCCAAATGGGAGTTGGGATAAAAGTTGATCAGCATAAGGAGTATCTTCCAGAGCGTAACTGAACTGCGAAATATCTAACTCACTCGCCAATCTCTCCAGATGATACTGAGTGAATATGGCCCCATCTATCTTCATCAATTCTGGGTACTCTCTCATTTCTCGTGTACCAAGTCTTTCTTTATGAGCGATTGGGTTAATCTCCTCACCGATATTGTAACGAATGCTATCCTGAATCAGTTCACCATCAGGAGCATAGATACTAAACTGAATCTTAGTTGGAGAGATGTAGCCTTCTGGGTGACCACCAGTCACTTGTTTAGCCCTTCCTGATGTAACGGATAGAAGCTCTGATTAGCCTTGTAAAGCTCTTTAGCGAAATCTTGATAAGATATCAGCTCCGTTCCTTTAAAGGGCAATTCAGGCCCATCTGGGCGCTCCTCAGCCCATTGAAGGCGTACATGGTAGTTCTCCTTATAGATATGATCTTGTTCCCATTCTTTATAAAAATCTGAATTTGTATCTAGGAGATGATCTTTCCCAGCTGCAGCAACAATCTGATTAAATTGATCATTATGCTGCTTCGCATAGTCAAGATACTGATTCCATGCCTGATGAAATTCTTCTGGAGTTTTTGAGATGTCACCTGGCACACCTAAATTATAGACAGTATCTAAGACTTGAGTAAAGGTAGCTGAATCAAGTGAGGTTTTATTCAGTATGTTCTCAGGAGTAGATTGTTCAATTTCTTTAGAAACTTCTTCATACTGCTTATTCTTCAAAACTGACAGCATTTCTGCACCTTTGTCTTTAACATATTCTTCATTGATTGAAAGCTGCTCGATGTGACCATCTCGCTCTCTAAAGACACCTAAAATAATCTTTTCCTGGTTTGTCTGATCTAGTAGAAGATTAAGGCTTTTTCTTAACCGCATAAGACTAGCTGGTAGAACTGTACCATCTACTGTCCTAAAAGCAAGTAAAACATCTTGGTCATTTGAACGAATTGCCTTATCCAAATTTAAACTATGAAACTTTTCTACATCTGATAAGTCTCCAAAATAAAAGGACTCTGCATCTACTATGGCAGGTAATTCAGGGAGAACTTTCAACTTATCAAATGCAGCACCTCTGTTGGCAATCAAAATATTATCAAATTGTCCATTTCCAGCAGCAAAATCCAATAAAGTCTGTCCTGCAGTTTGCCCTTCTCTATAAGGAAAAATACCTGTTAAGTGCATGAAACTTTCTTTGTTATAGGAGATAGCAAGGCTATTTGTATCCGCACCATCCTGGTAAAAATAGGTAACTTGTGAATCTGCTACATTTTCTAAGTACCATTGAGCAGCATTTTGAAGATGAGGAGCATATCTGTTTAGTTTCAGCAAGTCTTTATCTGAAATAGGATGATAGTTATCCTTATGAATTGACTTTCTTTCCTCATTTATGCTAAAATGAAGTAAAGGTTGAGATCGAGTTTGACTTGGTGACAAGTCATTCAAAGGTTGCGATATATTCGCTTCTGGTAGAGTTGCTGCCCCCTGAGTTTCTTCAGGAAAATCCCCGAGTTTTGTCTCAACCTTTTTGTTTTGTTCAGAATTATTAGTAGTCTCTTGTCCACCCTCAAGAGACTTTTCTTTTTCTTCTGAAGCCTCCATGATCTTAATGGGCTGAGTATCAAGACGTGACATCAAATTATCCAATAATTCTCGATTGAAAACCACTTCCCCCTCTTGCTCAGCCAAATAGTGAAACAATGTATTTGGTGTTGTCACAAAACCGTAGGCAAAGTCTCTTGTTCCAGATTCAATCAATGGATACTCCAGCATTCGCTCAACCGATTGTGAAAGATTATCAAGAGTTCTTTCACCAAAATAGACACCAAAACTGTCACTTGACAGGCTTTCTATCTGCTTGTTGGTATTGTAGGCTGCTATAGCAAGTTCACCAATAAACTGGGTTGAAATATCTACTCCCAAAGCTCTCTGATGAGGTTTCAATGCTTGATACAAGGAATCCTGTTCTGGAGTCCCTTTTTTCTTGTATAAATCAACCGTTTGGTCATCAATAGAGCTTAAAAGTGAACGAATAGGAGACAATACTTCCATTCGCTTATCATTGAGATATTTTGTAGGATGGCTATTTCCTAACTTTGCAAAGACATCATACAGATAGAAATCTGGTGCAAATTCGATTGATAATTCTCCAGATTGAATCCGATTATTTAATTCCTTAGTTAATGCTTCGTTTTCCCGTTTAACCTCTTCGTAGCTCATCGTTCTTCCAACATTCTCCTCTGTATTGGCAATAAACTCTTGATTGCCTGGAATATGTTTTTCTTCCTTGGTTGGATCTGTTTCAGAGGGTCTAGTCGACTGAACAGAAAAAGAAATATTATTCCAGTTCTCCTTCAACCATGTTGCATCTTCAGGAGAGAGGTGGCTGGTATCAGGAAAGTTACTTGATGCTTGAATTTCCTCCGTTTGCTCCAGTTGTTTTTCCTGCTTCAGGATCTCATTCCAGTCCGTCTTCTCCTGGCCCTCACGTTTTGGTGGTCTTGCATCGACAACTGGGATATTTTTCTCCCGTAGTTTCGTCATAAAGTCTGTACCTGCTTTATCACGATCAACTGCCAGCGTGATAAGATCATCGTATTTGTGGTCTTGGAAAAGTGTGGAAGTTTCCGCTGCAACAGATAAGAATCTTGAGGTACGTGCTAGCTCACTAGACTTGGTATAATCCCTTTCATCCATAGGAATATCCCCTCGCTCCTGTAAAATTTCAAGAACATAGTGGGATAATACTCCCTCTTTCAATCCTTCCATCGCAACCAGTCGAACATCGTTTAATTCGCCCTTATGAAGCTCATAATAGCTCATAAGGTCAATGGGTGCCTCCGTTACAATTAAACGTTTAGGAAACCCTATAGAAACGTTTAATCCGCTGATAGCTTCTGATTGATACATGATTTGTTTCAAGTATCCTTTGCCAGGATGACGTTCTTGATCAGGAACAAGTCCCTGAAGGCTCGCCCCTACCAGTTGCTGATTTCTGTCCAAGTATTTAAAAACCAAGACATCTTCTATAACACCATCTTTATCCTTACGTTTAGCTTGGGCTAATACTCCCTTTTCCAGGAAGAAGTCGATTGTATTATCAGAGAGACCTCTAATCTCCTTGAGATAGGTTCTCGCCTCCACAAATGGTTGCTCATAAGGTGCTAGTGTATAGTTGAAAGGTTTACGTTCTTCCTCTACTGGTTTTGCTTCAGGGAAGGAACCTGTCTCTAAGAATACCATGGCTTCCTTATAGCTGACATTTTGCATTTGCTGTACGAGATTGATAGTATCGCCAAAGAGGTTTTGAGAATACCAATGCCAGGTATTCTTCACAGTATCAATCTTAAATGAGTCATGCTCGGCCCAATAATACTCTCGATGCGACTTTCGCTTCATCTCCATTCCAAGGCTACGAGCTACTTCTAAAATATCCAGCGATTTTGCCAGTGCTTTTGTTAAAACCATCCTATTTCCTCCTCGACCAATTCCTTGAATAAAAGATAACCTTCAGAAGTTGCTTCTAGTTCATTAACAACTAATGGATCTTCCTGACTTGTTGTCACAAAAAGATGAGGAGCTAATTGATAAAAAGTCTCCTCATCTGCCTGTTTAAGTAGTTGCCAAATAGCATAACGTTCTGTGGCTAAATTTTCTAGCTTTAATGCTAGAACCTGCGAGATACTCTCCAGGTATCCTAATTGTGTTTTAGGTGTTTCCATCCTACTGTCCTTTCTGTATGTTAGGCCACGAATAATTCTTTTAGCTGCGGTGTCAAATCGTTGGCATATAAAAGCAAGCCATCGATGTCTGTTCCTTTTCGAGTGTATTCGTACCAGTTTTCTTTGTCTTCAGGAGAACTTGCAATCTCAGCCTTTCTAGGATGATCATAGACACTTGCTTTTTTATCTCTGAAGACATTCTGTTTAGAAATAAAGACCAATCCTTCTTCTACCCCAATTCTTGCGACTTCATCTGGAGTTAGAAGGGGACGGCCTTGAATTTGTTTATTTTCACTTGATGATCCATTCCGATAACTATGCGATTTTGAGGTGGATCGAGTACGTATAGTCTGTTTACCTGACCTTGTAGAATAGTATTCCATCGTATCCTTGTCATTTGTCCCTAAAAATAGGTGAGTAGCACAGTTATTAAAGATGGTCTTCCAATCGCTTTTATAAAGTGATTCTAGCTGATTGACAGCTTGGATGATAATCTTAATAGACATCTCACGACTACGAATAGAAGAGAGAACCTGGGCGAAGTTTGGAATACGGCCAATTTGTGCAAACTCATCGAAGATAAACTGAATGTGGCGAAGATTTTTTCTACTATAGCCAGGTACTTTCCCTTGCAAGATATCATCAGCCTTATGTGTGAGAACTTCAAATCCAATCGCAAACAAGATTGAGGAAAGAAAATTAAAGGCGTTATTGGTTTCAGGAATAGCAATAAAAACGGCTGTCTTTTTCGTATTCCAAGTATCCATTTCCATGGTATCCTCACTGATCAAGTTTCGTACATCTTCATGATCAAAGATAGAATAGCGAGAAGACAAAATAGCTACCACACTGTTTCTTGTCTCACCTCTAAAGTTTTGGAATAATTTCCACTGCTTATAAGCATAGTTGTTAGGTTGACGTTCGTTCAGTTCTTCAAACATTTGCTCAACAGGGCTTGGTACATCTGGGTCCTCTCGATACATATTTCTTAATAGATCCGCAACGTGACCCAGGTTTGGCATATATAACTGGACTCCAGTTTCAGGATCCTTAGAGTCAAAATAGAGATAACCAATCAATGCCCGTTGAAGCATCAACTCTGCTTTAACCCAGAAGTCTTCTCCAGTATGCTCACTATTCTTCGTTCCCTCAGTAATTGCTTCAGAGATACGATCAATATCTAGCTCAGACTTCATGTAATGAAAAGGATTAAACCGATCTGAATTATTGAGCCGAATCAAATCAAGATTTTAACAGCATAGCCAGCTTTCTCAAGCATCTTCCCAACTTCGTGTACCAGGTTTCCTTTGGGATCTGTCACAACAAAGTTTGAGTTCATCTGCATTAAATTTGGCAATACAAAAGTAAAGGTTTTACCGTCTCCTGGAAGACCAATGACAATCACATTTTTATTGAGTTGCACATTGTAGGCTAAGCGAAAGTTAAATAGTCCCATTTTGACCTGTTTTGAAAAAATCATATTCTTCTCAAAATCAACGTCTTCAAACCGTCTCATTTCCTTCAAAGTCGCAAAACGAGCACTACCTTGTTCTTCTCCCTGACGATATAAATTCTTATCCATAGAAGCATAGACAAGCATTGGGAGGCCAAATCCAATCAACCCTGCATACAAGGCTCCTGAATCAAAGAAAACACCAAAAGAGAAGCGTTCCCAGTGTTCTAGCAACCAACGAAGTCGCAACATTCCCATAAAAGGTACTGCTGCAGTCGAAAGTTGGTAGTAATGGTAAAAGGACTGGAAAATAACAAATGAAAATAGCCCCACCACCAGGTAGGGCCATATAGGCTTTCTAATCATCGTGCTTTCTCCTTTCCAATATCCTTCGTCACTACAGGGATGGTTCCCTTATACACCGTATGACTCTTGTAGTAGGCTATTTTGTCTTCAGGAGTCATTTCATGCGGTTTCTTCAGCACCTTTTTCGCAAACTCTTCCAATTTTTCTGGACTTTTCGTGATGTCTGCTAACATCTCTTTGAGAGCCTTTTCTACCAAGGTACGATTTTTTGTTTCAAAGAAGAGATAGGTTGCACCATCTTTTTGATGATAAGTAAAACCTACCTTATACTCCTCCAGGTAATGCTTCAACTTAGCCAAGTGAACTTCACTATTTAATAACTTCTCGACATCTTTTTTTGATTTTGTAGTCATAAAGTCATTAAAACGTGTCTCCCCTTCAAAAGTTTGATTTGCGGCCTTATGTTGTTTCTTTTCATAATGGGCTTTTGCGAGGGCATACAGAGCTTGTATCGTCATCTCCAGGGTAATTTTCCCTTTTAACGCCAGAGAATGACTGACTTTTTCTTGATCCATGTAAGACCTCCTTTATTTAGGATAATTGGATAGTTCTGGCTTAGCAATAACCTGGAAACCGTAAGGTGCTGAAGGTTCTTCCTTTACAGTAACTACCAAGCGTTTCTGACTTTTGTTCTCACCGTCTTTCACGGCTACTACATAGGTTAGCTGATAAGTTGCTTCATCAACCATCGAGCTAGATTCCAAAATCACAGACTGCAGTTGACCTGCTTGTCTATCTAACGTTAATTGAGGAGCTACGAAATCAGCTATTTTCCCTTTATCAGAGTAAAAGGCTGGCAAAAAGTAACGAGAAAAGGCATCTAGTTCCCCTGTTTTTGACTGAATGGTTTTTAGATTTGAAAGTTCCTCGGATACGGCCGTGAGTTGCTTTTCTTGATGGTAAACTAGCGTAAGTGATAAGCCAGCAAGTGTCAGACTTCCTACTAGACCCAATAACACCAAAACTCTTCCTAAAAACACCCCAAAAGAGCGCTTAGAAGAGGGGCGAGGTTTGGGAGTTTCATGTTTCATTGAAGAGGCTTCAGCTTTCTCTTCAGGAGTCTTCTCTAGATGTTTTGTTTTAGTCTGGCGCTTAAAGAAAGAGGATTTTGTTTCTTTTGGTGCAGCCTCCTGGTTATTCAACGTACCAGGCTTCAGGAAGAGGCTGTCTGCGATTCCCTCAAACGGCAAATAGACATCTTCTTGGTAAATCACTACATTCTTTTTATCCAGTTCCTCTACCAATAAAACAGCCTCTGCCTCCTCATGTTTAACCTTAGCATTTTCTCGCTCCAGGGCTTGATACACAAGGTCTCGATTCTTATACGTTGTGGTCGTGTTTTGTGTCAGATTGGTCAGACGGTACATGCTTTTCAGCTCCTTTCAATTTTCCTTCACCAAGAGCTGTTTCAATATCAGCCCAGGTTAAATTATGTTTGGCCAAGTAGTTTGACCGTTCCTCATGTTTGGCCAGAATGATTTGAGTTTCTAGATCCTTTAATTTCTCTTCTTCCTTATTGGCCTTTTTCATATAGTCAGCTAAGCGTTCTTTCGCTTTCTGTTTTTGTTTTTCCAAAGTTTCTAATTTTGTCATTCTTCCTTTTTCCCTTCTGTACTTTGTGTTTGGTTAGTGCTTGGTTTGTTTAATGATGGAATACTCGCCTTTTCGCTTGCGTTCAAGCTGTCCACAATCAAAATGGGGTCAATATGATTGACCAGGTATTTCCCATCTTGCTTACTGAAGCGAATCCGTATGGTTCTTGATGATCCTACGTTTGTTTGGGCGTTTGTATAATCATACTTCTTCTGTAACTGTGTCTGAGTGTATCTCACTTGAGCTAAGGCAACATTGTTTTCTTTATCGATGTAGATGGTAGAAGACTTCATCTGTGTATCCACTACATAGCCCTTGTAGGTTTGTACCGATGGTTCTTCTTCAGAGTTCACTTCCTGATTGTAAGCAGCTTCTGTCATATAGGGCAAATAACGATTTCTATTTTCGCCAAGATCCTGCTTATTGAAGTAAGCCGTCAAAAATTCTTTTACATATTCTTGCGTTAGTTCGCTTCCCTCTGCTTTGGTTTCTTGTTGCGTGGATTCAGCTTCCTGTTTAGCTTTCTTTTGCGCTGAGGTTGCTGCTCCAATCCAGAATACGAATCCTAGAACTAATACAACTCCTATAAGGATTCCTCCTATTTTAAGGAGTTTCAATTTCTCCATATCTATCATTTTCATGATTTACCTTCTTTCTTTTTTAATTCGGTGTCGCAAATGTATAGTAGTAAGCTGGATAGAGGACACGAAAATGGACCTTATCCTGTACACCTTGAACATTACATTCCGACACTAGGAATGAACCGTCTGGGTTCACAGCTTCCACAATCGCAACATGACCGTATCCACCTGGTGTCCCACCAAATCCACCTAGAGTTGATACAACAGCCCCTCTCGTTGGTGACGTACTATACTTCCATCCTTTTGCGACTAGGTTTGTTACCCAATCCTGACCATTTCCAAGGTAACCATAGGACCCTGATAAGTCTGTAATCGTTCCTAGTTCAACTAAACGATTATACGCATACCAAGTACATTGACCAACTGGGTAGCCACTTCCTTGTTGTGTAGTCATAGAAGCTTGTGTAGGAGGGGGCTCCACTTTTGACTGATACTCGGCAGGGAAATTCCAGGAAGATGCTAACGCTCCACCTCCTCGAACTTGTTGAGTAAGAAAAGCGTGGATTTGCTTAGCATTATTTTGGCGCTCTATGACCTTGTCTCCAGAATTTCCTTCCCAGTTAACCAGGAAACGCTCTGTAAGTGTCTCTACGTTTTCTGTGCTAGTTAGAGTCGATGTCAGTTCAGTGATGTAGTAAGGAGTATCTCCCTCTAACATAAAGTCTAACTGCAGTTCTAAATCGTACCACTTTTTATTTTTTGATTTTGCATAATTCAATAATAGAGTGTGCCTAGTGGAACCATCCGCTGTATCTGTCCACTGACCTAGCCCTAAACCTCGACGAAGAATATTTGGGTATCTTCCGTTATAAATAGCGGGTCCTCCTGTAGCTAACCAGGACTCATCATCCCAGGAAGAAGAATCAGCCCCTACTGGTGGGCTAAGATAATCTCCTTCAGCACGTTTAGGATTGATATTACTTTCTGTTGCAAAGTTCCCAAGCATGGCTGCCAAACCATTATCTGTCAGCCCTGGTACCTTTTGCTTCAAGTAATCTTTTATCGCTCGTGATTTTTGTCCTAAATCACCATCAAGTGTAGTAATGACTGAGGTTGTCTGATTGTACGTGACATATTGAAAGTAAAAGCCTGGATTGACTGATGTCCACTTTTCTTTCTTATCCTTTGTCTCTTTTTCCTCCAGTTTTTGATACTGAATGACCTGGTAACCATTTGTCGTTACCTTCCCAACCTCATCACCAGCATTAACCTGATCACCATCAGAAACACGGATGTTTCCTACCTCTTCATAAGTAAAGATTGCTTTATCTGTTTTGATGGATACAGTCGTATCATCTGTCACACTGACTTTACCTGCAATAGGAGCCCTTATGGACTGTCCCGTTGAGGCTTTTAGTTGTGTTTTCTCATAAATTTCACTCTTAGAAGTGTAACCAAATCTTTTCAAGATAACTAGAGGAGCTTGATAAGAAGGGTCATCCTCCAGGTAAAAAGGATTAGCTAGTTCTTGATAAGAAGGATAGCGACCAACTTCTTTAGTCAACTCCTCTAATTCTTTATACTCTTCTAGTTCACTGTCACTCAATTTGGCCCATTTTAATTTCGAAGACAAACCATATAAATCAGCCATCTTCTTCAAATTATGTGGATCATCATTCAAATGATTCCAAAGGTCATTCAAGGCATCAGAATAGTGATTAAAACCTAATGTCCCAGCCCATTCACCACCTGTTCCGTCTTTCCAGGAACTCTCTGGTTTCCAATCACTACCGTAGCGAAAGTTCATGAAGAAGAGCATATCATCGATGTTGGTCCAATAGTCAACCTTATCATTTGACTTCTCTCTATCACGTTTACTGATCTGAAGCCAGGATTTGTTCAAGTCAAATTCATTTTGTTGGACTGGACCACTTCCTCCAAAAACAGACATAAATATCCCAAATACTGCAAAGATGAGGAACATTAAGAAATAGGACTTGACTGCCAACGGATTGGTTAGGAGGAAGCGCAGGGGCTTTGTCGCAAACTTTAAGACTTTTCCTGTACGTTTTGATGCCCTCCCAAACTTTGAACGTCCCAGTCGCTTTTTGGCATGTTTCATTTTTTTGTTGAGTTTTCCTTCCCAGGAGAACTCTTTTGGTGTTCGAGTATATCCTCGCCCTCTGATAAAATTATAGCTTTTATTAAGCTGACCATAACTATGCTTAATAGTATACTTAGATAGTTTTCCTGCAACTTTTGCAGCTCTTTTAGAGGCATTTACCTGGTACTTGAACTGACGAATATTTTGTCTAGCTTGAACCCAATCTCCAAGAATATCATTATCTCTGATTGTCTTCTCAACATCATGCCTCAGCTTCATTTTGGCACTTTGTTTTGTTCGTCTCTTTATACGATTGGGAATATAACTATCATCTGCCTTTTTAGCTCGTTTATAGAGTGTTGTTGCAATTTGTTTTTCCAACTTTGCTCGATCACGTTGTTGCTTAAAGAAAAGACCTCTAGCTGTTGCTTGAGGTCCTTTATGTAGTTTATAATTTTTGTTCGCTAAGCGATAATTCTTCTTAGCTTCTTTAAATGCAACTTTTGAATCTAAACGTGCTTCTTTGGGATTTCTTTCTGCATTCAGGGAGGATCCTTCTTTGATTCTCCGCTTACGCTCCTTTTTTAATTGATTGGGATCACTTTCAAACAAAAGAAATCACCTCTCTTTCTATTTTTTTAACTATCCGTCGCAACCAATTGATACAGTTTAGTATCTTTAGGGATAGGATTCTCAAATGGAACAATCGTATCTCCAGCCACAATCAAACCTGTACCTTTTGCTTTTGGTCGCAAGACAAATCGCTCCAGCGAAGGCGTAAGAGGGATGACCTGCTCCAGGGCTTCTAGGTCTGTCCGTTTCAGCTTCAGGAGGGCTAGAAACTCACAGTTTGCGACTAGCTTTCTACCTTCCTCTGTAGATAAAACAGTCTCTGGGTTTTGTGTAATCCCTGTTGGAATAGCCCCGTACTTACGAATACGTGAGTATAGCTCTGTAAAGAAGGTTGCTTGCAGTTTATTTTTGAAGTATAGCTGCAACTCATCAAAGTACAACCATGTAATAGCTTTTCCTTGATTATTGACTACCTGGTTCCAGATGAAATCCTGAATCACCAGGAGGGCAAATGGCTTCAATTTACCACTCAACTGCTTGAGATTGAAGATAATAAAGCGACTATTCATATTGACGTTTGTAGGGTGAGCAAAGATATCGTTTGAGCCAACAGTATAAGGTTCTGCCTTCAGCGCCAGCTCCTTGGCTACATCTTCAGGTTGACGTTCTAAAACTGATTGCCAATCCTTAAATGTTGGTTTTTCAAATTCCTCATAGGTCTTTCTCGTTACACGGTCAATCATTGCAAATTCATCGTCTGATACCTCAGAGAATATATTCTCAAACAAGGTTGATAGGAGGTTTGATTTTTGGCCAATCGGGTCACTATCTTCTGCCTGCAATTTTTCCTTATCAGGTAGATCCAACAAGTTAAAGTGATGTTGCGATCCAGGAGCGATTGTGATAATTTCTGCATCCCAATTCTCGACCAATACCCGTGTACTCATCTTCAGGATCGACAATAATAATATTATCTTCAGGGTAACGTAGAGTCGTAGGAATAATCTCTCCTCCTTTAGCAAGAACAGACTTCCCTGATCCTGACGTTCCAAAGATACAACCTGAACCTGTATTCAAGTCTTTCTTACGGTCAACTGTGATAGCGTTCTTAGATAGCTGATTCTGGCCATAATAAATTGCACGTGGACTGTTAGATCGAAGATCTACGTTGGTAAATGGGACCTGTGTGGCCAAGTTACTGGTAGTCATATCTCTCATAAAACGGCGTTTTACGTTGATAAATGGAATCCCAATCGGTAGAATCGTATTCAAGGATTCTTCCTGGTACAAGTAACACTTATCCAGTTCTACCGTATTCTTACGGACAGATCGTTGAACCTGCTCTGTGTAGATATTCAACTCTTCCAGAGTGTCAGCCATGAAGAAAATCGTCATCACACCTGAAAACATTTTTTGGTCATTGTCCTGGAGTTCTTCAGTCCATTTCTCTGTTTCACGAGATGTCTCCACAGCCTTCCCACCAACGGCCAAGTCACTTCCATAACCTTCTTTTCCGGCAGCCTTCTGACTTTTGATCATTTCCCTGCGTACACTTGACTTAACTGTCTTGATTTTCTTCAGAGCATCTGCAGTATCATAGGGTTTCGCATGTAGGCTGATAGCCAATTCAATTCCAGTATCCAGGATATTCTTGATAAGTTTGTCATTCAAGAAGGTAGGATATTGTCTAACATACATCACCCTTGCGAAACAATCATCAATTTTCATATGATCTTTTTCAAACTTCAGATAGTTTGGAGCTACAAAGTCCCTGGTGGATAATCCAGAAATAGCGATGTCTTCATAGTTAAAATCAATAAAACCTTCTCGCCTCAAGAGTTTTCGGAAGATAAGAAGACGATCTAAGCCCTCTAACTCCTTAAAGGAGATTCCTAAGCCACTGTATTGACTTTCAATCACGCTGGCTGTATCATCTAGGATTCTTCTAGCTTGATGATCCTGGTCTGTTTGGGTAGTAATCGTCAGATATTTTTCCACCTTGAAGGTATTTTGTTCCTGAGAGAAACGATCATTGATCATCGCATTGTACTCTTTACGATAATCGTCATATCCATCCCCAGCCAAATCATAGCGGATAGAGATACTTGCCTGCTTTCTACTCGATTCCGGATCAATAGCCGCATATCGTAGTCAGTCATCCAGCGAATTAAAAAATATCAGCGTTTGTTTTCCAAATGATATCAATTTCGCTCATCATCTGTTGCAGTAATATAGCTTGTATCACCTAGGCGATAGGTCTTTGAAATTGATTATTTCGGCGGACTTTGTGATCGCTCAGGTCTCAGCCATTGATATTATTTGTTCTGTGTAGAGTTCGTCTTCATGCATCTCAGACGTTTGGCCCGTTCCATTCCTCGCCAGGTTTCAGAGGGTTTTCATGACTATTAAATTCTGGCTGCATGTTCGCTCACCATGCGTCTATCCCAGTAGAGCGAACCCTGTAGTAAAAAGGCCTCATCTTCATTTTTCATCAATACCTTTTGATAACAAAACAACCAGTAGCCGCGCAAAAGGAAGATAGTATCAGTTGGCTAATAGAGGATAGTGGTGACGTAACTTCTGTGTGCGTGCAAATAATGGCTCATGTCTCAGTGTCATATACCCTACTCGCTGGCCTTTCCTTGTCCTCTAAATAACTTCACTTTAAAGCAGTATCCGTTCTTTCCATTATCTGGTGTGGTATATCTAATTCTGCAGGTAATGATTTAAATCTCTCAAGCTGCCAATACCTCTTACTGCCAATTCCCTTCCTCTTTTAGTGGTATCATCAAGCATTGCTGTTCATCTTAATTTAGTTCTTCAAGTTCTTTTGTCACTCCATCAATACTGCTGAACTGTTTCATTACCTACTATTTTATTTATTGAGAACGATCATCTCTTCTGTTAAAGCGTGCGATTTATTTTGGTTGTGTTCGTTTGATATCTAATACTCTCTTGGTTCTCAAGTTATTTCTTCTCAGCTGGTTGGCTCTGGTTTTGGGATTTATATCCCTTCATTTTTGCCTGCAATTCTAGCACTGTTCCTCATTATCAGTGTTGACAGATGACTTGGGTATAAATTCCACCAGTTCAATTCTGATAACCTCTCTTCTAGCAGCAATACTTCCTGCCTGTTCCAGGTGTAAATTCTTTAGTATAAATCTTGTGGGCTTTGAGATGCTTCAGCCCCCAATGCTGCCTTCTTTATCCGTTTAACAATTCATTCTCATTTATAAAATTCATTTAGTTGACCATTTAAACGTATTCAGAATGGATAAGTCTCAGTAATATTAATCAAGGCAGAATAACCAGTCATCTTCTAAATACGATCGTTCATCAGAAATAACTTTGGTGACAAATAAACTATGATTGTCTGTTGATCTGAAATTTCTCAATAGTCTTAAAGCCTCGATAAAAGCGGTATGGCTCAGAGAATATTCAATATAACCTTTATGGGCTCTTGGATGGCCTTTAAAGTATGAGTTCCCCGCGTATCTTTTCTGTCATGGTTAACATGGATCCGTTTCAAATCAAAGTCGCTGTTGCTGGCGTCGTGGTCGCGCTGGGAGGGTATTCTTCTTCAGTTCTCCGCCGCACGCAAACTTCGGAAAACAGCGCTTGTCCTCGGCATTCTCTTCATTTATACCGCCGTCTGGTTCCACCACCGAAA
>BNJS01003411.1_pt1 | contig 21378 bp, 37 predicted proteins | sample 8540461 | NCBI WGS metagenome assembly BNJS01 (sample SAMD00202454, study PRJDB9452) | human saliva metagenome | isolation source: human saliva | place: Japan | reverse complement strand
CGATCTGTGTCTGGGTCTTAGAACCGCAACGGCCCTGCAGGGTTCTATCGTACTAGCAACGACGCCAACCCCTCACCGTCCCTACCCTGCCCCTTGGTGGAATACACCACCAACTCCACCCTGTCCGGCACCGTCCCCACTCCCAGCCGGACGGCCCGGTACCCGACTAGATGCGCCTGGTCATACGCTCTGCTTCGCAGCTACCCGCCGCTGATACACCTGATCCCACCGACCATCAGCAACCTGATTAGGGGTATAAACCAGCCAGACCGGAATGCCCAGTATCGTTATACGCCGCCACAAACCCCGCCACCCACCGCCTAGCATGCTCGACATCCTCAAACACCACCGGATAATCCAGGCGGTTTTCACCGTGCCAAACAACGACTCAACATGCGCATTATCATTACTAACCCTCGGCGGATGAAACTCTGCACCACCCGATGATCCTCACACACATCCGCCACCTGCGTCGATGTCATCACCGAGCCATTATCCGAATGCAGCACACACACCTCCCACCAGCATCCGCCACCTGATCAATAACCGTACGACACAGCGCACCAGCCCCAGCAGCACTTTTCCCGATAACCCACCTCAAAACCAATGATTTGACGGGGTAGAGATCCTAAACACACACGCTGCAAACCTGGAACCTGTGGAAAAACATGCGGCAGGAAAGTAACATCCCAACACACAATCTGCCCCGGTTTAGTCGCAGTCACAGTCACCGGCCGATGGCTTGGCACACCAGCAGCCTTTTTGCAGCGGCACCACCATGGTGGTGGTTGCCCTATCCGTGGCATCACCGCTGGTTCGGTAACGCGGGCAACCCTGTGGAAACTACGCAACGACCCCAGATACACACCACTGTTGTACAGGTCGGTGAAAACCCGCCGGATACTCATGGACGCATACCGCGGGTCGTGATCATCTCCCAAATGCGTTGCTGTTCCACCGCACCCAGCCGGTGGGGATGAGCACGCTCGGCTGGGTGGTGTGGGATTGCCTACCGGTGGCCTGGGGTGGGTGCGGTAAAACAGGAGGACTTACCCAGCCCAATGATCTTCAAGGCCTGAGTCTTGCTCATCCCAGCACCGGCTATCGGGTCGGTCAGAGTGTCAATTAAGTGCTGTTCGGCGGCGTAGAAGGCATCCCGCCTGCGGGCTTGGCTGGTGGTCAGGTGGGATCGTCCCCGCCAGGATCCTCGCAAGGGTCGGGCATGGTCTTGATAGCTTTTCCCAACGCATCCACCGCCTTGGACAACCGGTCGCGTTCAATACGGGCCTGGGAAAGTTGATGCTCCAACTCGGTGATATAGCGGTCTTTGTCCCAGTGTTGCTGCTGCATGAATAATCTCCTGTGCTTGATCACGGGTGAGTGTTCCGGTTTTGCGGGACACGCCAGAGCAGTGATGCTGCCATCGGCTAGGGCTGCTTCCCAGGATTCCAGCATCCTACGGCTTACCCCCAACCGGTGGGCGAATTCGCGGGCCGGAATGCGGGTTTGGGTTTTGCAGGCCACCACCACGAGGCGTTTGACTTCGGGGGTGAGCAGGGTTTTTGGGATGGGTGTGCCCAGGTTATCTAATTCCTGCCACATACTGTTGGGCAGTCCCATCAATGATCGGGTCGGTCGGTGTGGCGATCAGGGTATCGGGGGATAAGGTGTGGGGTGTGGGTTATCCAGCGGCGCAGTCTGCTGGGTACAGGCCCAGCTGGTGGGCGTAGTGGGTTTTCCATCCGTAGGGCAAAAGTGGTGAGGCGCAGCCTGTCAGTTGGCGGAGGCGGTGGTGTAGTCACCGACTGGTTGGGTAAGGGGTGAGCCAGTTGAGGATACGACATGACACCAGGTGGGTGCCGCTGGTGCCGCCGGGGTGTGGCAGATCAGTTCTGCCTGGTTCGAGGTCAGCTGTGGGGTGGAGTTGGGTGATGATCTGGATCAGGATGGCTGTGGTGTGGTCGGTGATGCGACGGTCACGGGCTGGCTGTGTCTTAGCCTGTGTGGTGTTGGCAGGGGGTGTGGTGGTCATGGTCTCTGTGCCTTTCCGAGGTGGGTGGCTTGTCTTACCGGCTAAGGGGACCCCGGTTCACAACCACCCAGACACAAAGGGCAAACACCCCGTTTTCGAACCCAGCGGTAGACCTCACTTTCTGCGCAAACGTTTGCACCAACGCTGTTCAAGGTCGCCACAAACGCTGCGCTCTACCAAACTGCCCATTTAACCAAGAAAAAGCGGCAGTTTGATAGACCACAAGGAGTCAACACCCAGCCGCGCTCTATCAAACTGCCCACCCCTGCAAAGTTTGTATACCGTCAAGCCCGAAAACACCCCTTTTCGATCTGTGTCTGGGTCTTGTGAACCGCAACGGCCCCCGCAAGGGTTCTATCGTACTAGCAACGACGCCAACCCCTCACCGTCCCTACCCGCTCCCTTGGTGGAATACACCACCAACTCCACCCTGTCCGGCACCGTCCCCACCCCAGCCGGACGGGCCCGGTAGCCCGACCAGGATGCGCCTGGTCATACGCCTCGCTTCGCAGCTACCCGCCGCTGATACACCTGATCCCACCGACCATCAGCAACCTGATTAGGGTATAACCAGCCAGACCGGAATGCCCAGTATCGTTATACGCCGCCACAAACCCGCCACCCACCGCCTAGCATGCTCGACATCCTCAAACACCACCGGATAATCCAGGCGGGTTTTCACCGTGCCAAACAACGACTCAACATGCGCATTATCATTACTAACCCTCGGCCGGATGAAACTCTGCACCACCCGATGATCCTCACACACATCCGCCACCTGCGTCGATGTCATCACCGAGCCATTATCCGAATGCAGCACACACACCCTCCCACCAGCATCCGCCACCCGATCAATAACCGTACGACACAGCGCACTAGCCCCAGCAGCACTTTCCCGATAACCCACCTCAAAACCAATGATTTGACGGGAGTAGAGATCCACAAACACACACGCTGCAAACCTGGAACCTGTGAAAACATGCGGCAGGAAAGTAACATCCCAACACACAATCTGCCCCGGTTTAGTCGCAGTCACAGTCACCGGCCGATGGCTTGGCACACCAGCAGCCTTTGCAGCGGCACCACCACTGGTGGTGGTTGCCCTATCCGTGGCATCACCGCTGGTTCGGTAACGGGCGGCAACCCTGTGGAAACTACGCAACGACCCCAGATACACACCACTGTTGTACAGGTCGTAGAAAACCTGCCGGATACTCATGGACGCATACCGCGGGTCGGTGATCATCTCCCAAATGCGTTGCTGTTCCACCGCACCCAGCCGGTGGGGATGAGCACGCTGGCTAGGTGGTGTGGGATTGCCTACCGGTGGCCTGGGGTGGGTGCGGTAAAACAGGGAGGACTTACCCAGCCCAATGATCTTCAAGGCCTGAGTCTTGCTCATCCCAGCACCGGCTATCGGGTCGGTCAGAGTGTCAATTAAGTGCTGTTCGGCGGCGTAGAAGGCATCCCGCCTGCGGGCTTGGCTGGTGGTCAGGTGGGATCGTCCCCGCCAGGATCCTCTGCAAAGGGTCGGGCATGGTCTTGATAGCTTTTCCCAACGCATCCACCGCCTTGGACAACCGGTCGCGTTCAATACGGGCCTCGGGAAAGTTGATGCTCCAACTCGGTGATATAGCGGTCTTTTGTCCCAGTGTTGCTGCTGCATGTGAATAATCTCCTGTGCTTGATCACGGGTGAGTGTTCCGGTTTTGCGAGGGACACGCCAAGGCAGTGATGCTGCCATCGGCTAGGGCTGCTTCCCAGGATTCCAGCATCCTACGGCTTACCCCAACCGGTGGGCGAATTCGCGGGCCGGAATGCGGGTTTGGGTTTTGCAGGCCACCACCACGGGCGTTTGACTCGGGGGTGAGCAGGGTTTTGGGATGGGTGCCCAGGTTATCTAATTCCTGCCACATACTGTTGGGCAGCCCATCAATGATCAGGGTCGGTCGGTGTGGCGATCAGGGTATCGGGGGATAAGGTGTGGGGTGTGGGTTATCCAGCGGCGCAGTCTGGCTGGGTACAGGCCCAGCTGGTGGGCGTAGTGGGTTTTCCATCCGTAGGGGCAAAAAAGTGGTAGGCGCAGCCTGTCAGTTGGCGGAGGCGGTAGGTGTAGTCACTGACTGGTTGGGTGAGGGTGAGCCAGTTGAGGATACGACATGACACCAGGTGGGTGCCGCTGGTGCCCGCCGGGGGTGTGGCAGATCAGTTCTGCCTGGTTCGGGTCGGCTGTGGGGTGGAGTTGGGTGATGATCTGGATCAGGATGGCTGTGGTGTGGTCGGTAGATGCGACGGTGCAGGGGCTGGCTGTGTCTTAGCCTGTGTGGTGTTGGCAGGGGGTGTGGTGGTCATGGTCTCTGTGCCTTTCCGAGGTGGGTGGCTTGTCTACCGGGTAAGGGGACCCCGGTTCACAACCACCCAGACACAAAGGGTTTCGGACCGGAGCGATGCAAACTACACAACCTCTTCCCCACCTGCATAAACGCCTCCCGAATATGTGCGCCATCCAACCCCAGGACATTCCCCAGACCCGGACTCAGACACCCCACCCAAAAGCCTTTCTACTTCTGCCCCGAACGCCTCACTGGCAGAATCAAGCAATTGCTGTCCCTTATCGGTGATCACGGCGAAGACGCCCCGGCCGTCGTGGGGACAGGTGTCCCGCAGGGACAGTCCTTTGCTTCCAATCTTCCTAAAGCCTGGTCACAGAGCTTTGATTGAGTCCGACTTTCGCAGCGAGGTCGTTGACTCGCAGTTCGCGCGTCGGGGATTCCGCCAGGTACATCAGCGCCCAGTATTCAGTCAGGCCCACGCCGTGGTGCGTGGTGAGCCATTTACCCAGGCGAGCGTCGATAAGCGAGGCAAAATACCGACACCTCGGCCCATTTCTTCTCCATCACCGACTACTCGTGCGCGGGCTCGCCGGTCATTTGATGGTCGGCGTGGCTGAGTGATCTCGAACACCAGTCGGGTGAGGTGGCCGTCGTCAACGCGGTAGATGACGCTGCGCCCCACCCGGCGCGTCTGCACCAGGCCACCGAGCCGCAGCTTGGCCAAATGCTGGCTGACCACGGTGCGCGCCACACCAGTGACCTCCACCAGTTCAGTGACGTTGCGTTCCCGTTCCGACAGCAGCCACAGAATGTGCAGCGCGTTGGCTCTGCAAGAAGTTTCAGCGTGCCAGTGGCGGAGTCGAAAATCCCAGATTCCGCATCAATATCATGGACGAACGATGGTCTCGGTGGACTGGGGCTGGGCGCTCGCAATGTAAAACTATACATCCTTATCTACATGCACCGACGGCCACACATTCGCCGCCGCGATGAGGGCGAACCCAGCGATCAGCGCCAGCAGCAACGACGTCCACCCCAACCCAAGCGCCGCGCCACACCATCCTGCCAGCGGATATGTGAGCATGTAGCACGCATGCGAGAGGGAAAACTCGCGCGGCGAACACTGATCCGAGTTCCTCGTCAGCCACGTTGCGGCGAATCACCTGTCCCATCGGGGTCGCGAGTGCAGACATCGACATCCCCAGCACAAACCACAGTGAGATGAACACGGGCCAGGTGGGCGCGGCGTCGATAAGCAGGAAAAACCCCAGCAAACCCGCAACGGCACCGCCCGCGCCGCCGAATAGCGTCACATGCAAACGCAGGTGCGGAATCAGCAGCGCCATCACAATCGACCCGGCCCCGCACGCACCGAGCAGCACCGCCACATCAGATTCGAACGCCCCAGCTGCCCGCGCACCAGCACCACCGTGTTCACCAGCACCAGCGCCGTCGGCGCAGCCAGCGCAAGATTCAACGCCAGCACCCCGCGCAGTTCTGGGAGGCGCAGCATCATCACCATGCCTTCCCGCACACGCCGCGGCACACTTTCCCGCTTATCGACGCCCAGACTCTGAGCTCTGCAATCATCGTCGCCGACCCCACAAAACCCACCGCCGCAACGGCAAATACCTGCGCCACGGGACGCAAACGACAACAGCATCGCGGCCAGCACGGACTCAAAAATCTGCTCAAGATCATAAGCACGCGAGGACAAAGACAAAGCCGAGGTGTACTCGTTTTGGTTATTAATGATGCGCGGAATCAGCGCCTGGAACGTGGGAGTAAACGTCGCGGCAGCCATCTGCAGAACCGCCACCACACGCACACCTGCGCCTCCGAGGTGATAAACGGCAAACCACACCCACCGCTATAGCGAATGATGTCGCTGCCCACCAGCACAGCCTTCACCGGAAGCGAGCAAAAAGGCCGACAACCACGGACCCGCGCACGCATAAACTCAGAATCTTGATCGCAGCGCCATCGACACCACTCGCGCCCGCGCGGTCTCCCGCTATATCGAAGGCGAGAGCTCAAGGCCAGCGTTTAATAGGCCCGTTGCCGTCAACGCCAGCACGTGGGCGGGTGAAAAGGCGCCGGTAAATCGGGGTTTTCAGCGGGGCGAGAAGGGTAGTTTTTGTTTCTTTCGAGGTGTGCGTCTGGGTACTTGATGTGTGTGATTGTGGCGTGTGCGTGGTCATCTGCGCGCCTCGGTTTCTCACGGCTCAGTGCGGTTCTATGCGTCTTATATTGCATGTGCGTAGGTGCGACGTATGTGATGATTGTAGGCTTACCAATGACACACAAGGGGCGAGGCGCTGGCGGTGGGTGACGATCCCCAGACACTGCAAAGTTATGCCCGCATGTTGCAAAGGTAGTGCTATGTCCGGGCTCGAAAACACCGTTTTACGACCTGGACATAAGCAAACTTACCCCTGTCATATAGGTCCACCGCCAGGTACACAAACACCCCTGTTTCGATCTGTGTCTGGGTCTTGTGAACTGCAACGGCCCCGCAGGGTTCTATCGTACTAGCAACGACGCCAACCCCTCACCGTCCCTACCCGCTCCCTTGGTGGAATACACCACCAACTCCATTCCCTGTCCGGCACCGTCCCCACCCCAGCCGGACGGGCCGGTACCGACCTAGGATGCGCCTGGTCATACGCCTGCTTCTGCAGCTACCCGCCGCTGATACACCTGATCCCACCGACCATCAGCAACCTGATTAGGGGTATAACCAGCTGCAGACCGGAATGCCCAGTATCGTTATACGCCGCCACAAACCCCGCCACCCACCGCCTAGCATGCTCGACATCCTCAAACACCACCGGATAATCCAGGCGGGTTTTCACCGATGCCAAACAACGACTCAACATGCGCATTATCATTACTAACCCTCGGCCGGATGAAACTCTGCACCACCCGGGATGATCCTCACACCATCCGCCACCTGCGTCGATGTCATCACCGAGCCATTATCCGAATGCAGCACACACCTCCACCAGCATCCGCCACCCGATCAATAACCGTACGACACAGCGCACTAGCCCCAGCAGCACTTTCCGATAACCCACCTCAAAACCAATGATTTGACGGGAGTAGAGATCCACAAACACACACGCTGCAAACCTGGAACCTGTGAAAACATGCGGCAGGAAAGTAACATCCCAACACACAATCTGCCCCGGTTTAGTCGCAGTCACAGTCACTGGCCGATGGCTTGGCACACCAGCAGCCTTTGCAGCGGCACCACCACTGGTGGTGGTTGCCCTCATCCGTGGCATCACCGCTGGTTTCGGTAACGGGCGGCAACCCTGTGGAAACTAGCGCAACGACCCCAGATACACACCACTGTTGTACAGGTCGTGAAAACCTGCCGGATACTCATGGACGCATACCGCGGGTCGATGATCATCTCCAAATGCGTTGCTGTTCCACCGCACCCAGCCGGTGGGATGAGCACGCTGGCTAGGTGGTGTGGGATTGCCTACCGGTGGCCTGGGGTGGGTGCGGTAAAACAGGAGGACTTACCCAGCCCAATGATCTTCAAGGCCTGAGTCTTGCTCATCCCAGCACCGGCTATCGGGTCGGTCGAGTGTCAGTCGTGCGCTGTTCGGCGGCGTAGAAGGCATCCCGCCTGCGGGCTTGGCTGGTGGTCAGGTGGGATCGTCCCCGCCAGGATCCTCGCAAGGGTCGGGCATGGTCTTGATAGCTTTTCCCAACGCATCCACCGCCTTGGACAACACGGGTCGCGTTCAATACGGGCCTGGGAAGTTGATGCTCCAACTCGGTGATATAGCGGTCTTTGTCCCAGTGTTGCTGCTGACGTGAATAATCTCCGTGCTTGATCACGGGTGAGTGTTCCGGTTTTCGGGGACACGCTAAGGCAGTGATGCTGCCATCGGCTGAGGCTGCTTCCCAGGATTCCAGCATCCTACGGCTTACCCTCAACCGGTGGGCGAATTCGCGGGCCGGAATGCGGGTTTGGGTTTTGCAGGCCACCACCACGAGGCGTTTGACTTCGGGGGTGAGCAGGGTTTTTGGGATGGGTGTGCCCAGGTTATCTAATTCCTGCCACATACTGTTGGGCAGCCCATCAATGATCGGGTCGGTCGGTGTGGCGATCAGGTATCGGGGATAAGGTGTGGGGTGTGGGTTATCCAGCGGCGCAGTCTGGCTCGGGTACAGGCCCAGCTGGTGGGCGTAGGGCTTTCCATCCGTAGGGCAAAGCAGGCGCAGCCTGTCAGTTGGCGGAGGCGGTAGGTGTAGTCACTGACTGGCTGGGTAGGGGTGAGCCAGTTGAGGATACGACATGACACCAGGTGGGTGCCGCTGGTGCTGCCGGGGGTGGGCAGATCAGTTCTGCCTGGTTCGGTCAGCTGTGGGTGGAGCTGGGTGATGATCTGGATCAGGATGGCTGTGGTGTGGTCGGTGATGCGACGGTACGGGGCTGGCTGTGTCTTAGCCTGTGTGTGGTGTGGCAGGGGTGTGGTGGTCATGGTCTCTGTGCCTGAGGTGGGTGGCTTGTCTTACCGGGTAAGGGGACCCGTCTCACAACCACCCAGACACAAAGGGTTTCGAACCTGGCGATAGACCTATTTCTACGCAAACCTTGCACTAACGGTGTTCACAGACTCATACACGATGCTCTACCAAACTGCTGCAAAGTGTGTATACAGTCGGCTCGAAAACACACCTTTTCGGACCGGGCGTATCAACTTCACACATCCCATCTACCCCAGCAGCAGGTCACCGCAGTCGCGGGGCGAGCCGTTCGAGGCGGGATTCTGTCGCGGAGGCGATTTGGTCGATGATCACGCGCTGGCGCTGGTGCCGCATCGGTGTCGGCGGAGATGTACCAGTCGCCAAACATGGGGTCGAGCGAACCCGGCGCGCCGAGCGTGAGGTAGTCGTAGACTCGGTAAATGCGGTCGCGTTGCCGGTCTTGGGCGTTTTTGGTGGAGCGGGTTGTCCAAGACGTAGAGGACGGCGATTGTCTTGAGCAGTTGCACTTGCGCGGCGGCCTCAGCTGGAACAACCAAATCACCTCCATCGGCTCGCTGGTTGCCGCAATGGTTCCGCCGACATAGCGCCCGACGAGCCCGGACGTCGCGGTTTTCAGGGCGGCGAGTGAATGGAAAACCGCCGTCGCGCTAGCGGCCGCAGCAACGGGAGTTGGCGGAGTCGTCCTGCGGCTTCGACGAGCAGAATGCAAGAGCCGCCGAAGGCACGTGCTCCTTTTCGGCGAGCGCAGCGAGTTCGACAAGATCCCACAGCACACCGAGGCTGGACGCGCCCGGAAAGTATGCCGTCCCTCAACGTCGTGGACGTGAGTAGGCGATGTCGTCGGAGGCGTCCGTAACCTGGGCTTCCACACTGACACGCAGGCATCGAAGGAACCATCCAGTATCCAATCAAGTATGTGCTGGTCTTCACCATAAGCCCTGTATTTCGTGCGTTCCACCCCGTCGGGACCAACTTTCGGCCAGGGGTATTTGCTGGCTGCTCGAGCGCGCGGAGTGAGGTTGAGTCCGAAGGATCCGCCCTCCTCATGAGATGATTTTGGGTTCGAGGCGGCTGAGTATTCGCAGGGTTTGGGGCATTGCCTTCCAAAGCCACGCCGCACTGGTCGGCAAGCGTGTTCAGGGCTACTTCACGTTGTGCCCGTAGGGGCGGTGCCCGATGTCATGGCTGAGTGCCGCGAGTTCGGCGAGGTTTCATGTCAACACTGATACCGCTGCCGATGCCGCGCGCAATTTGCGGCGACTTCAAGGGAGTGTGTGAGTCGTGTTCGGGGGTGTCACTCGTCGCAGCCCACTGACCTGGGTTTTTGTCAGCGAGGCGTCGTAAAGCGGCGGAGTGGAGACGCGGGTGCGGTCGCGGTTGAAGGCGGCCGTCGGGGTCGCTCGTGCTGGCTTTGCTTGAGTGGTTCTGTAGCGCTGCCCGGCCGTCTTTGTCCGTAGCAGGCGCATTTAGTGTCCTTTCTGCGGAGCGCGTCGTGGCGGGCTTTGCGGAGGGCTGAGGGTTTCGGCGAGGTTCGGGCTTGTTTTCCGCCCATTCAGCCCACCGCACATTGATTCGTCTGAGGTCAAGGACGACCAGGCGGAGCATTCATGCAGGATCGTCCATAGCCATCGCTTACCTATTTTACGGGTCCGCGCAGGGGGTCGGCGAGGACGCGCGTCCAGGCCCAGGCGACGAGCGATGCTGGTGGCGCGGAGACTGTATGGGGTCGGTAATCACCCAGCACCCGCCCCGCTGCAATGGGCCACCGCGCTTATCGACGCCCTAACCGTCCGAGCCCTCCACGCAACGATAGCGTCCTCCCCGCGCCGCGTTCTATCAGGTGCGCTTCCCGACGGCCGCCTCAGTAAACGCATCACCGGGGAGTTTGCCGCCGCAGGTGAATACTCTCTGCCCTGGCTGCTGATTTCTGCTGCGTGGTCGAGGCGCGCCATTGCCGCGTGGGACGCGCCGTTGTATTGTGCCGTGCCGAGGATGAGCAGGGGCGTCGATAAGCGAGGGATCGTTGCGGACACGGCGGGCGGAGTAGTTGAGGACGCGCGCGGGGTAGCTGAGCACCACGAGCAGGAGAATCTTCATGCTAACAACGATATAAGTGTGGCAGTTATGAACTGATTCTCGTCTTGTCGCCGCCAGTGCCCTTATCGCGTGCGCGCCGCTTCGCCGCTGGTCCGTGGATCGCTGAACCGGTGGCTGTCGCGCAGCCCCTCACCACCCACACGGACGTGGTGACCGACAACGCCGGAGTGCTGGAGCGAAGCGGAGAAGGGCAAGCTAGTCGAGGCAATCCAGGACGCGCAGCGGAAAGAACAGCGCAAAAATCTATGTGGTGTTCACCGAGGATTTCAGGGGGCTTGTCTGGCGAGGAGTGCGGGCTAAGCAGGCGAAACAGCTCAACGACGGCCGCAACGTGCTGGTGTACGGCGTGGCCGTGAAGACCCGGGACTACGGGCTCAGTCTACGGCGCGGACTGGAGCGGCGATGTCGACGACATGAAGAAAGCCGCCTACAACAAGCTCGTGGAGATCGGACTACTACGGGTCGGCAATGGCGCTGGTGGACGCGTCGAGTACGTCGTCTGGGTCATCTGGCTCTATGCCGCGTGGCTCGGCGGCGGGGCTGCCTGCCGTGGTGGCAACCGGTGCCGGGTTGGCGGCCTACTCACGCAAACGCACGCAAGCAAACCGCCTCAATGACAGCTGATGCGCGGGGCCATCAACCCGAAAGATACTGGTAGTTTGATGGCGCTGCCGATTGACGTGCTGGAAAAGCCTCTCGCAGGAGGAGCTGGTGTCCACGGATGAATCGATACGTAAGGCCCGCGCCGAACTCGACATGGCCACCGCCGAATTCGGGGCGGAACGCACCCGCAGCTTCGTGCGCGCGCTCAACCACTCCACCACTACCCTGCAACGCGCCTTCGGCATCCGCGCGCAACTCGACGACACCATCCCCGAATCCGAGGCCGAGCGCCGCGCTACGCTGGTGGACATTGTGTCTCAGCTGCGGGCAGGCTGACGACGCTCTGGACGCCGAGGGCCGAGAACTTTGCCGCACTCCGCGACGTGCTGATCAACGCCGACAGCAACCTGGCCAAGCTCACTCAGACCATGGTTGAACTGCGCGGACGACTCCCCCAGGCCGAGCAAACCTTGGATCGTCTGCGGGGCGAGCACCCGGCGAGCATGCTCACCAGCATCGCCGACAACACCCAGTTGGCTTCGGAGCATTTGGAACACGCCGACACCGCGCTGAACGACGCACGCGCACTCACCGCCCAGCCTGCGGAGCCAGCAAGGCAGGCTCGTCGAAAGCCCTCCAAGCCGCCGAAAAATCCACCCACGAAGCCGACAAGCTGCTGGCGGGCATCGAACACGCGGAAGAAAATATCCGCATGGCGCAGTCCAACCTGTCCGCGCTGGTCACGGAAGTAGAACAGGAAATTGCAGAGGCTGGGTCGTTCGGGCGCGCGGGCAGCACAGGAACCCAGGCCGACTGGGCCTCACTCGACGACGCCGTGACCGCAGCCCAGGCCGCACTATCGACGGCGCGGGATAAAGAGTGGGGAACGATCCGCTTGGGAGCCTACACCGCTCTTTGGCTGACGCGGATGCCGTGTTGACGTTCAGCCAGATAACGCGTGAATCCTCCGGCGAGCCAGGAGCGACGTCGCAGATCCTGGACACGCCATGGCCGCGGCGCACGCGTCTTACCGCTGCTGAGGACTTGATTTCCACGCGCGGGCGGGTTGTCGGATCGGCGGCGCGCACCCAGCTTGCCGAGGCACAGCGACGCTTCGCTTCCATGCGCAACCAGCGCACCCGTGATACTGGTGCTGCTGTGGCTGATGCTCGGCAGCCTCCCAGGCTGCGCAAAACGCCCCTGAACTACGCGGAAAAACGACATTCGCGATCACCAAAACCGCCAGCGCGGTAATGGTTCCGGCTCTGCGTGACTGGCTCGTTTATTGGGCATGGTGGTTAATGAGATCTGAACGGCGGCCACCGTGGCTACGGCGGCGGGTTCGAGGGGATCTAGTGGATTTGGGGGCGGGTTTGGCGGAGGATCTGTGGGGTGGCTTTCGGTGGGGGCGGCGGCGGCTTTCGGTGGAAGCGGTGGCAGCGGAGGTGGGTTTACTGGCGGGAAGTTTTAGGAAAATACTAGAGTTATACTTTAATGGCTCTTTTGCAGTTAGAGCATGTAGTGGCTCTAACCCCCTAATAAGAGAAAAAACACTCTGCCATAAACAAGGAAGATAGACTCTAGCAGTAGATCTTCATATACATTTCCATATTGGCCATTCGCGAAGATTTCTGCCGACAAGCTTCATCCAGTCTCCCAAGAAGAAATTCTACTTCATCTTTATTTTCAAGCAAAATCCAACAGGCAAGCCGAATAGTCGTAGATATAGAGGAATCCAAAATGAATTCACGAATATGATTCTTTGTTTCCTCATTAAACCCACTTTGCCGTTTCACGATTTGCCAACGATTTACGAGGTGATGCGACTGCTCACCTGATTGCAAAATTAACCATTCATTCAAATCAAATGCAGCTAGCTAGAATTCTCCTTACGCAGCGTGAACTAAGTTTGCACCGTTAATCAGTCGCAAAACCATCATATTGACAAGTTCAAACGCACCCGGATATTCTTTAACTTCCTCATAATAATCGGAAATCAGAGAAGATTAATTACATAAGGAAAACCTCCGGATCGATTACGTCGAAAGCGTAACCACAAAGCAAGCAATGGATTCGCTTTCATCCCTAGGAACAACCAATAGAACGGCAAGCTGCCCTCAGGGCAAAAACTAAAGAAACAGCCTCTATTTCCATCTGACTTATCTGGCACTAGCACAGTAGCAATAACCCAATCTCCAATCGACTGATGATACAGAGCAGACCGTTTACAGACGACGACGAAATCTTTCTTTAACAACTGAAAGATATAGCTTTCAAGACCGTCATGTTGCTGCTCGGTAATCGCATCAAGATCAATTAAATCCAGATCTTGCACACCTAGACAGGAAAGCAAAGCAGCGAGCTGCTCTAGATAATTTAAATATACAACAATGTTATCACCCTTATCTAGACTATCTGGACTCATACTTGAACTTTTTCCATTGATTCTAAAACTATCACCACTAATGAATGATGAATAAAATTGCAGATCTTTTAGCCACGCGCCCAAACTATTCTGCAATCTTAAGTTTAGCTTGAAAGAGGAATTTTTGCGAGGATCTTCAATTAAGAACGATAGTCCTTCGCTCAATCCTTTAACTCTACGATATCATCACTAATCCTCCGACGGTAGATCTCATCAAAGCATGACCCCACCACTAGAGCACGCTATGCTCAATCTCTTTATAACAATAATCTGCAGGGTAATTTCAAGTTCCACATCAAAGGAATAAAGTTCCGTTTGAAAGTTTTACCTCTAAAGAATAATCCTTTTGCTCTCTACTTAGTATCTGGCGGCCCGACAGATCAACCCCTCAGGAGTACGAAGCAAAATTCATCTATCGAGATATGTTCGATCATCTCACTGACTGCAGGATTTTTCTTTCTTGGCATTAAACGAAAATTTCACCACTCTTCTCATGTCTTCTAGCCTGCAGTGGGAAATCACTTTAACTCAATCGCAACAGTTTTTGTTTTCACTCTTTGTCAGAATATTTTGGATCGCAAAAGGACCTAGGCTGCGATAATGTCTTTCTATTTTGCAGATTCTTATCCATAGTTAACAACAAGAAATAGTACGCCAGAGTTCATCGAAATGAGCTGCAAGATAATCTCGTTTTATTCTAAATTTTTATCTTTAAGCTTGTTGGTCGTACCTTTTATCTGAACGTTGACACGCTCCCTGATATAGTTCCTATCGCTATCGCAAGTATTATGAATACTTCAAATCCATCAGTAAAAGGAGTTTTATCATTTGAGTCAATATAAGGATTGAGATGGGGACATTCGAGATAAGATCAGATATATAATGCACCGCAGCTTGTTCAATTTTCCTAGTTGATTTTGCCATAATTTTCACGCCTCAAAATTGACTTAAAATATTTTTCAATGATGGTTTCCACCAGGCTGAATTCTCGATTTTTCTCCAACATGCAAGTTAGATCAACTACCTTTTGCGCGTAGAGGTCAAAAAGATATGCAACAATTTTTGCTCGTCTCCGCCAAAAATCAACGCCATACGCAGATTCAACCGCTTTGTCAACTTTTGGTGAGCTTTAATCAGATCCGATACAAAACTCATTATCAGGATCATATAGTTGCGAGAGTTGATCCTTCATATTGCGCACGTGCATCGGATGGCGTGCACATTTCTCAGTCTATTTTTCTGGGCGTCAGTAGCGTCAGGGCACACAGTTATTGTAGACTGTGATGTATTACCGTAGCGATACCGCATTTCTAAACGTCCCGCTACTATTCGCATCCATGCATTAGGTGACAAGTGGAGTGGTACAATTCAAAATGTATCACAATGAATCGGTTAGAATAAAATAAAGCTGATTACCCTGGAATCATGCCGTCTTCCATAAACCCCATGGGAAGAGAGTTTCCTCCGCTCTGAGCCAGGCAGGAACCAATATAATCCCATCTAAACTTAGAGGTAGACTGCCAGAAGGTGAGGTCGATCTGATGCTTATATGGCATCGCCTGTTGGTGTCTGTTCTAAACGCCACTTCCTGCATGCCTCCACCCGCTCACGAACTCTGGGGAACTCAGCTCAGGCAAGGTGATTTCAGGTAGCCATAAGCAATAACGGTCTCACCGTTGATGAATTCTTCCCATCGTCAAAACTTGCCAACCCATCGCTCAGCCTGAGTTCTTCAGCAAGCAGCGTATCTTTTTATCTTCTTTGGAAAGAAGAAGATGACCGCCATCAGCAGCTTTTGTATCCTTGAGCCATCATGGGGACATCTACAAAAGCGGCTTAGATCTCCTCTCCAAAAACACGTTAGCAGCATCAGCAAGATACCCATTAAGCCGCTTGACCTGTTTCTTTTTCAACTGCGCCCTTTTGGGATAGTTCCAGGCAAACTCAGGCTCGTTCGACATACGAAGAATCAACGATTACGCAATATACGTGGGCTTGGTCTGGTGATTCGTTGGACGAGGTAAAGGTGCGATGGCAAAAGTTGATGTGTATGCCCATCTCAAAGAGAGGTTTCCAGTGGGGCGACCTGTTGCCCTTGGCAGATTGAGTTGGTGGACACGAACGCAGCCTCGGCGGTCGTGCCTTGCATGTAATTGGCAGCAGCCACGGTACCAGCAGGCAACATCAGTCAAGACACTCCCCAGGCTTGCCGAATATTGCTAGCCCTGTCTTCTGTTCTTTACCCAGACGGGAGTATCCCAGGAACGGTGGGTTACCAATCACGCAGGAACATTTCTTCGCGCAGGAGGACATCGTTCCAGTCGTACGCAAAGCGTTGCCCTTGATGAATATGTGCGGCATCGTGCAGAGGCAAGTCCTCAATGTTGCGTGTGATGATCATCTCGGCTTCGCGGTTCGCCTGCAGCTGGGCAATCCACAGTGCGGTGGAGGCTACAGATACAGCAAAAGTCGTTAGATCTCAGCGCCAAAGAACTGATCGAGGGAAATCTTGAGTGGTGAGGCGTTAATGTCATCAAAAACCAAGACTGGTCTGATCATCAGCTAAGACAGACAGAACCCTTGTTTTCGAGGCGCCGTAAAGAAATATACGTTTCAGTGAGGAAGTTGCCGAACCGTCATCGCCGGATCAAAGAACGTGAGGGCTAGCCAGCTTGTCGTGGAACTGGTTAAGGTTCCGCTTGCGTTTTGCCTTAGTTATGCGGTTCCTCCAGAATGTCCTCCAACTCTGCTTTTCAGGGAGTCCAAGAAAGAGGGTCAATGACCTTGTGGATGTTATCTGGGACGTGAGTGCATGCCATGCAGCACGGGTTTCTGGGTTCAGAGTTGATTCAAATACGCCGCCAAAGATCGTGGGCGAGATTGAGGACCAGTTAGTGTTCTGGCTCACCTCGTCGCTAAAAACAGCTCTTTGATTTCGTCGGTAAAGGTGGGATTACTTCTTCCTGCGCGAACAAACCACCGTTGACGTATGGGAAGCGAAGAAGATCTTGCGCGCTATAAGGATCACGCTGATCAACCGGAGTATTGAGGGCCTGGAAGAGTTCTTGTAGTGCGCTCCGAATGTGAGGAGCAGGAATGTCCTTAAGGTAGTTATAGAACGCGTCTTTTTCAAAAAGTTCTGCATCCTCGGCAAAGAGACAGAACACAAGCCGAACGCACAACACATTGAGCGAATGCTGGCTCTCTGACGAATCTGGGTCAATGTACTGTTGGCGCAACAATGAGTACAATCGGCCGATCAGAGTACCAGCCGTGATGGAGACTTTCTCCTCACGCTTAATACGGGCGCGCTGTGGGTCAATAAGGAAATCGAGCAGGTAGAGCTGATCGGGAAGTTCCGGGAGGGTGAACTCAATGTAGTCAGATTCTGGATTTTCCTTATTTAGGTTGTGAATGCGGAAAATATTGAAGTCGCAGACAATAATGTAATCGGGCGCTGCGAGTTCGGCAGCGTGTTGGCGTAGTTACGTGCCTGCTCGAAGGGAGTAACCATTACCCTTGACGTTCTTCTGTCTTATCCAGGTCAACGCCAAGTGATTTTTGCTCAATGATGGTCTTTGCATCGGCAATAGTCACATCAATAAATCCACGCCGCGATGTTCGCTGTTCAAAGAGCACATTCGTGGTCACATCTTCCATACCCACAACGTCTCTGAGTAGTTCTAGCCAGAAAGACGGAGGTCACCTTTTTCATACCCGCGACCAGCCCATTTTTGGAAAATGATCTGAGCTGCCGCTTTCATGCGGCTAGCAGCTTTTGTGGTGGCACTTTGTGCCCGGAATTCAGACCCATGAAGAAAGATTCTAGTAACAAGCTAGTAATTCACAGAGTTCAGGGGATTACTCCCCTACCCCCTCATCTCCCTCTGCGGCATATCCACGCACACAGCACCAGGTCAAAACACCACGTCCATCAGCGGCAACCCTCCCCTCAGGCAGCGGCGCTAAAGAAACATGCAGCTCACTAGCCCCCGCCTCAACAACCCCCACCTCCACATCGCCACGCCGATCACTCTCCCTTTGCGCCAAGGCGACACCCGCCGCAGCTCATAGCTCCGCCCTGCGCAGTCCCCGACCAGCGTGGATACGGTGAAAACCGGGCTGGGTGAGGTGAACACCTCCCCACGGACGTGGTACCGCGGCAGCGGAAGCGCACGTGCGGGTGTGAGGCGCTCGATGAGCAGGCTTTCCTCATCGCCGATGTAGATCACGTCGGAAGCACTGGCAACCTGCGCCCTGCTACCCCCGCCCCGCCTCACCAACAATCAGCCCCGGCATCACCAGAATCCTCCACACCAGAATCACCACCGCAACCCTGTGCACCCGCGGCGGCGGTCGCGGCGTCGAGAAGCGTGTTTCCGCGCACACCAACTCGCGCCACACCAACTGCTGAGAGTCCATTTAGATGAAGAAGTACCAGATGATAAAGGGGTCATGGCGGCTAGGTCATGGTGAGAACCCAGGTGGTGCTCACCGCTTTTTCCTCCAGCGTGAGGCGCGCGATCCAGGCGACAAAGGCGGCTTCGACGGGCGTAGAGCTGGGCGTCGGGCTCCATTTCCACGATGACGTGCCGCACGCCGTGGTTGGCACCGCTGAACTGGCCGAGGTTTGCGCCGTCCCGGTCCTCGACTCACCCAGTCGGATTTCCGCCCGTTCACCGTGCGCAGGGGCCGTCGCAGGTCAAGCATGATTTCGTCGGAGCGGCTGCGGGCGCTGCTTGTTGGGGTGCGCGCCTAAACGACGCCCCGTTCGGCCGGTCCGCTTTCGCCCCCACCCTTGCCGTTAAACACCAGGTCGATTTTCCGGCGAGTCGCCACTCATGGGTGGCGAATTGCGACGTCGGGTGAGGCGGAGGTGTCGTACACGAAGGTGGCGATGACCTCGTCCCTCCGGGCCGCCCAGGTGCAGTTTCATGGACGTGACTTTGCCTTGGGAGTCACGGGCACCCCAACAAGGTTCTCCATTGCGACAATTCCCTTCTTTTCTTGCAGCCGTTCTTTAGCGAGCCGATCAGGCGTTGCGCGAGGTAGCTCGCAGCTCCGACAGCGAAAATACGTTCCTGTGCCATAGTATCGCGCTCGCGTACGGTCACGGCATTGTCTTCGAGGGTGTCAAAGTCCGCAGTCACCGCAGAATGGGTGCCGATCTCATCCTGACGACGGTACCTGCGTCCAATCGCCCCTGACGTGTCATAGTCAACACTCCAGAATTGCCGCAACCCGCCGCTACTCTCCGCCACCGGCGTCAGCGTTTCACTTCTTGCTCAGCGAGCACCGCCACCTTCAGCCGGGGCCAGGCGGCGATCCAGCTTGCACCACACGCTTATCGACGCCCCTCGCATTCCGGCGCTTCATCCCTCAGTAGGCATCCACCAGAAACGCCATCAGGGAGCCGACCAGGCCCGCAGCCGGTTCAATCACATACAGATCCAGCGCTCGTTGGATCCTGATCAAAAATACTGACAAATCCTCGCCCGAACCTTTGGCGGTGGTGGACATCAAAAATCGGTGCGGTTAGCAATACCCTCCAGCTCGCCCCACTGGCCATTAGAATGGAAGGCATACTCAATATCCACGGTGCGCTTGGAGTAGTGCGACAGCTTCTCCTGCGGGTGCTCGTACAAACGCAGATTATCCGGGTTTCACCCATCGTACAGTCTGAGCGCGTCAATCCAGTACTGGTGCCATCCTCATCCGTGCCGCTTTGACGAAAAAGCTCCATTTCCATCTGCTCAAACTCACGGGTGCGAAACGAAGTTACCTGTGATCTCGCTGCGGAAGGACTTGCCAATCTGCGCAATGCCAAACGGCGGCTTCATGCGAGCCGTGGTCATGACGTTCTTGAAGTTGACGAAAATACCCTGCGCCGTCTCCGGGCGGAGATACTGCAGGCCCTCTCTCATCATCTACGGGGCCGAGGAAGGTTTTTCAGCATGCCGGAAAAACTCGTTTCGGCTCCGTCCAGTTGCTCACTGACCCAGTCTCAGTCGTTGATGTCCGCAGCCATTTGCCTGCGGGTGGCCGTGTTTTTCCTCATATGCTTCGCCGATGATCCAGCGCGGTACCGCTTGTGCGTGTGCAGCGATTCCACCAGCGGGGTCCGTGAACACCTCAAGTGGCCGGAACTCACCCACACCTGGCGAGGCAAAATCACCGAAGAATCAAGGCCAACCACATCCGCCCGCGCGATGACCATGGCACGCCACCACTGCTTTTTGATGTTCTCCTTCAACTCCACCACCGCGGGCGTAGTCCCAGGCCGAACGGGTGCGCTATAGATCTCACCACAGGGGTAGGCCAAACCACGCTGTTTACATAGGGTTCACCACGGTCTCAATCACGGATTGTAGCCACGGACTTAAACTCTCAAAACAAAATCTTGCGCTGCTCTTGTTACTCTATGGTGATGTTTGCACCGTGACGAGCACATACCTCTGCACAAGTGTAGCCCACCAGCCCGAGAGGCAATTGCGCAGGTCCACGGGTAAGAAAACGTCACTAGTTCACTGGGCGTTCCTTAAACCTTTCCATTAATAATGGATATGATGCTGCATAAAGTGCAGATACTGAGGTGCTGGCCTGCAGCGCGGCCGCCCTGAAGAGTTGGTTATTTATCGTGGTGAGAAGGATCTGGAATGGTTACTAAGAGCGAAACGGCAGTACCTGCTCGGTGCACGCAACATCCGGCAACGAACCGCAGTGGTCAGCGTCCTTCGCGATATGGACTACTTCGCCTCAGCCACTCCACGAAGAACTCACCCGGCGCGGCTACAGTCGGCCTGACCACCACGTGTACCGCACACTCAGCAGTCACTTTCCGAGCATTGGCTGCCGCGAACGTGCCGCGCACATGTCGTGAGTCCCTCTACCGCGCATGCGCCACGAAACCGCCACCCATCGCCAGGTGCACCGAATGCGGCCGCACCGTGGAAATCGACGGCGGCCCTGTCGAGACGCTGGGCCCGCGAGCCTGGCCCTGACGCCGATTCACCTCGCGGCCACACCGCCGAGAGGTCAGTCGGCTCTGCAATGAATGCCGACCGGTCGGAGGTAGGTTGTTGCTGTTTGGGCGGGCACTCCTGGCCTGTGTTTTACCGTAATTACACGTTCGGGTGGGGATTGGTGTAATTATGGATTCGCCTGCTGGAAAACAGTCTACACAAGTAGCACAGGAACGTCACTACACCCGGGTTTTCGTGAGAAGGGTGTATAAATGTTCTGCTCCCGCATTACAATGTGCTTATGCCCAAGCACGAAAATGTGTTTTGACGGCTGAGGTAAGCATATGCGTACTTGTCATGTGGGTCTATCGCTGGGTTCGGAGAATGGTGTTTCGTACCTGCTGTTGACCTACTTGC
>BNJS01003150.1_pt1 | contig 21383 bp, 34 predicted proteins | sample 8540461 | NCBI WGS metagenome assembly BNJS01 (sample SAMD00202454, study PRJDB9452) | human saliva metagenome | isolation source: human saliva | place: Japan | reverse complement strand
ATTGTACTTGTATTTCTCCTTGTTCAAAGAACAACAGAAAAATAGCAGATCATGCTTGACATATACCAAAAATGTTATAATATATCATTAGACTGATGGTCGGTTAAATAACTGGGAGATGTTGACATGGATAAAAAAAGTGAGGATTGTAAAAAGCATAATGAACGGAAACAGGAAATTATTGATACAGCTCTTAAAAATATTTATTCGGAAAAGGGATATGAAAAATCAAGTGTAAATGACATATTAAAGGGAAATTGGTATAGCAAAAGGGACATTCTATCACTATTTTTAAGGCAAAGGAAGAAGTTCTGGATGCAATAATAGCTGATACTACCGGAACCATTGTAAATAAAAATAGAAAGAAAATAATAGCTGATAATTCTCTAAATGCTGAAGATAAGCTGCTGAAGGCTTTTTTTCAGAGATGAGGGTAGCTCCTGATATGGGAGAGAAATTTTCTTTCAGATATTCATAAACCTGAAAATGTACTTATGCATCAGAAAATACTTACTTCATCAATGAAAGCGTTTGTTCCGTTAATGGTAGAGATTGTAGAAGAGGGATTGAGCAGGGAAAATTTATTAGTCAATATCCTAAAGAATATATGGAAATTGTGCTGTGTTCTGCCATTGTTCTGCTGGACGATGGAATTTTTGAAAGAACGGAAGAAGAAAAAGCTTAAATTACTTGCAGCTCTTATTTCTTCCATGGAAAAATGCTAGGACTAGAAAATGAGGCTTTTTATAATAAGATTATGAAAATTTTATCAGTAAATGATCTATAAATTTAAACTGTCAAAATATAAGTTAAAGACAGTTTATATTTTACTTACATTTAAAGACTGACGGTCGGTCTATAAATTTATAACTATGAATTTAAAGGAAGGTAGTAATTATGAAAAATTTCTATAAATTATAGCTAGGGAACTTATTTCAAATATAGGAAGTGGAATGACAGCATTTGCATCTATCTGTATATATATAGAAAAACAGGGAAGTGTAAGTTATGTTTCGCTGATAACTTTACTTTTCATTTATGCAGTCTATCATTCTCAGCCCGATAGGAGGACTGCTGGCTGACAGGTATGACAGAAGGCTTCTGATGATAATAGGAGATCTATTTTCAGGGTTGGGACTTGTTTATATCTTTGTGGAGTATACAGGCAGGAGAAAAAAAGTATAGTGCCTATTTTTGTCGGAATTACATTTAGCAGTATTTTTACTTTCACTTTTAGAGCCTTCCCTACAGGGCAACTCTCACAGATATTCTTGAAGAGGAAAAATTATGCAAAAGCAAGTGGACTGATTCAGGTTGCAGGCAGTGCAAAAATATTTGATTTCTCCTGTCATTGCAGGAATAGTCCTTTCTGTGGCAGATATCAGGGATAATTTTTACTGCTGGATATTCTGACTTTTCATTACAACCTGTCTTATGATTTTTAGTCAGAAAAAGTATGAACAGTGAGATGCAAAAAATTACAAAAAGATTCTTTTAAAGGATTATTGGAAGGCTTATTCATAATAAAAAGAAAAATAGGGGAGTATATTCTTTAGTAATTATTATGTTCTTTGTATGTTTTTTCATGGGGTTTATTCAGATACTTATAAGACCTATGATATTGGCATTGAGCAGTGTAAAAACTGCAGGAATGATGGAATCATTATGTGCTGCAGGGCTGCTTATTGGAAGTTTATGGATAGGAATTGCAGGGATTAAAAATTATTCGAAAAATATTAGCAGTAGCCTGTCTGTGGAATTTTTCATGTCAATGACAGAGTGAATGAAAACCTTGCTATTATAGGGATAAGCACTTTTCTATTTTTTTCTACATTACCTTTTATGAATTCATGTGCTGATGTACTTGTAAGAGTCAGTGTGCCAAATGAATTACAGGGAAGGGTATGGGGTCTTATAAGTCTGATTACGCAGATGGGGAACAGTTGCTGCCTATATAATTTCAGGTGTTATGGCGGATTATGTTTTTGAACCCTATGTTTAATAAAAATGGAATATTAGTAGAGAATATAGGAATAATAATAGGTACAGGGAAAGGTCGTGGAATAGGGTTTATGCTAATTCTTTCAGGAATAGGAATGCTTATTATGGCAATCGTTATCTGGAAAAATCGAGAAATTAGGAAGTATCTGAAAAATGCATTGACTTGAAATAAATGCTGCAATTTACATTATTATATATAGCTATAGGGTATTGACTTTTTATGGGTTATATTAGTAATAAGATAAATATGGGAACGTTCTCACATATTTTAATTAGGATAAAATATGCAATAATGAGTTTTAAAATAAAATATATAAAGGGAAGCGTTCCCATAATAGAAGGAGGAAAGTATGATTCTTGAAAAAGAAAGAGAACAGGTAATTGAATATTCTCTTAAATTGTTATCAGAAGGACTTACAAAACGGAACAGCTGGTAATGTAAGTATTTTTAACAGAGAAAGAAGGGTTGGTTGCAATAAGCCCAACTGGAGTAAAACTATTCAGAATTAACTCGAGAAATGATTTCAATAGTTGATTTGGAAGGAAAACTTATCGAAGGATTGAAACCCTCAAGTGAATTGGAAATGCACATGATTTTATACAGAAATCGTGAAGATGTAAATGCTGTTATACATACTCATCCAGTATATACTACAGTATTGGCATGTTTGAGAGAAGATTTGCCAGCAATTGATTATATGATTGCTGTTACAGGAGCAACAAAAGTAAGATGTGCTGAATATGCTTCGTATGGAACAAAGGAACTGGCTGAAAATGCCTATAAAGCAATGGGAAGCAGTCTTGCAGTAATACTCGCAAACCATGGATTGACAACAGCTGGAAAAGATATAGCAGATGCTTTTTAATATAACAGTTCAGGTAGAGTATATTTCTAATTTGTATATAAAGGCAAAAAACATAGGAGAACCTATTATATTACCTGATGATGAAATGAACAGCATGCTTGAGATTTAAAACATACGGACAGATAAAATCCATAAAGTAGGTGATTGCATTGGGAAAAAGCAGTTCTGGCATTTGATTACGGAGCTTCATCAGGTAGATTAGTTTTGGGTATCTTAAATGAAGATACATAGAATTGAAGGAAATGCACAGATTTAAAAATTGCTCTGTTAAACTAGAATCAATATGAATATTGGGATTTTCCTTATTTATATAATGAATTAAAAGAAGGCTTAGTGTTTTTGCAAAGGAAAAGTATTGTTGCTAGTGAAAAATATTGAAGTTCTAGGATTAGGTGTAGATACTTGGGGAGTAGATTACGGATGGATTGATGAAAAAGGAGAATTATTATCACTTCCTATATGCTATAGAGACACAAGAACGAAGAAGTTTTTGAAAGAAGTTCACAGTAAAGTTTCTCTTGAAGAAATATTTAATGAAACAGGAGTACAGTTTTTATTCTTTTAATTCAGTTTATCAGATATTTTATGACATACATAAAAAGAAAAAGTTCTTGAAAAAGGAGTAAAACAGCTCAATTTATGCCAAATTTATTTTGCATATTTTTCTTACAGGAAAAATCATGGGAATATACAATCAGTTCCACTAGCGGAATGGTAAATATTGATAATAAAAAATGGAGTAAAAATATTTGAAAAAGCTAGATATACCTGAGAGTATTGTTGGAGATATAGAACATGGAGGTCAAGTCCTTGCACCATTGAAGGAAACTATTCAGAAGGAACTGGGAATAAAAACCTTTGAATGTAATCTTGACTGCATCTCATGATTCAGCAGCAGCAATAGCAGGAGCACCGTTAGTAGAGAAATTTTTATATGTAATAAACGGAACATGGTCGATAATTGGCTTTGAATCAGATGTTCCCGTTGTTAATGAAGAAGCTTTTAAAAATAATATTGTAAATGAAGGTGGAATAGAAAAAAAAGCAAGAGTACTGAAAATGATACCAGGTCTGTGGATATTACAGCAGTTGAAAAAATATTTAATGAAAAATATTGACATAGATTATTCAGATTTTGGAAATATGGCTAAGAAATCAAATCTGATTTCGTTTGTTGATTTGGAAAATGAAAGATTTTTACACGCTGAAAAGATGGATATGGAAATAAGAAAGTATACTGTAAGGAAACAGGGCAAGAAGTTCCAGAATCAGATGAAGATTTACTAAGAGTCGATATAACAGTTTAAAAGAAACAATATAGTAAAAGTATAAAGGAACTAGAAAAACTAGTTGAAACGAGTTCACTTCAATTATAGCAATTGGAGAGGAATACAGGATAAATTCCTATGTCAGGAAATTTCAGATGAAATAGATAGAGTAATTAAGGCAGGGCCAATAGAAGCATCAGTGTTTGGAAATATAATAACACAGTTTATTGCTCTTGGACTTGTTAAAAATTTGGAAGAAGGAAGAGAAATTGTAAAAAAATTCTGTAGAAATAATAGAATATAAATCTAAAAGAAAGGAGGAAAAATAAATGGCTGATACTGGAAATGAAAAATATAGTTAAAACTTTTCCAGGAGTAAAAGCTCTGGATCATGCTACATTGATTTGTATGCTGGAGAAGTAAATGCTTTTCTAGGAGAAAACGGTGCTGGAAAGTCAACATTAATGAAGCTCTACTGGAGTATATCAAAAGGATGAAGGTGAGATAATTTACAATGGAAAAAGTGTAAATTTTAAAAATCCTAAAGAAGCGCAGGAAAATGGAATAAGTATAATTTATCAGGAATTTAACCTGCTGCCTCATCTTTCAGTTGCAGACAATATATTTATTACAAGAGAATTCAAGGTATGAAAAGGGATTGTAAATGAAAATAAAACAAAATGAAGAAGCTCAAAAATCCTGAATCAACTAGGATTAAAAATATCACCTGAAGAAAAGGTAATGAATTTAAGTGTAGTAGAACAGCAAATGGTAGAAATAGCAAAAGCACTTTCAACAAATGCAAAAATATTGATTATGGATGAACCAACTGCAGCTCTTACAGACAGGGAAATCGAAAAACTTTTTGAAGTCATTGAAAACCTTAAAAAGAATGGTGTAGGTATAATTTATATTTCACATAGAATGGAAGAACTTAAAAATAATTGCGGATAGAGCAACTGTAATGAGAGATGAGTAAATATATAGACACTTTAAATTATAGAGATACAACAAATGATGATTTAATAAAAGCTGATGGTAGGTAGAGATATAACCGACCAATACCCAGCAAGAAATGTTGAAATTGGTGAAGCTTTACTAGAAGTTGAGGATTTATCGTATAAAAACATGTAAAAAGCACTAAATTTCTCAGTAAAAAGGAGAAATTTTAGGTGTTGCAGGATTAATGGGATCTGGAAGAACAGAAATGGCAAAAGTTATTTTTGGAGCTCATGAAAATCAGGCGGAAAAGTTTTCTTGGAGGAAAAAGAGGTCATATAAAAAGTCCTAAGGAAGCAATAGAAATTAGGTATAGCATATTTAACAGAAGATAGAAAAAGATGGACTTTTCCTTAATTTATCAATAGAAGATAATATTATGATTGCTAATTTAAATTTAGTATCAGATAAATCAGTAGTAAATAAAAGGTGAAATCCGAAACTATAACAAAAAATATATAGAAAAAAATGAAAATAAAAACTCCATCAAAGGAACAGTTTACAAAAATCTGAGTGGAGGAAATCAGCAAAAGGTCATATTAGCAAGATGGTTTTGTCAAAATAAAAATAGTAATATTTGATGAACTCTACAAGAGGAATAGATGTAGAGCTAAAAAGAGAAGTTTATAATCTTATGAATGAACTGGTCGAAACAGGAGCAGGGATTATAATGATTTCATCTGAATTACCTGAAATACTTGGAATGAGTGACAGAGTAATGATAATGTAGCTGAAGGAAAAATAGGTAATATAATAGATATAAAAAGATGCTACAGAGGAAAGAATACTATATTTCTGCGACAGGAGGAATAAATAAATATGAAAAAGAATAAAATAATGCAACAATTAGTTACATTTGCCAGTTTAATAATAATGATAATATTTTTCTCAATAACATCCAGTCAGTTCTTTTCAATAACAAATTTCATGACAATAGCTTTTACAGACAGCTATTATTGGGATTATAGCTATAGGAATGACATTTGTAATAATAACAGGAGGGACTGATTTATCAGTAGGTTCCATTGTAGCCTTTTTCAGGAGTTATAATGGGAATGGCAATGAAGGCAGGAATTCCACAATATTAGGCAATAATTTTAGGACTGGTAAGTGGTGGAGGTGCGGAATAATAAATGGATTGCTTGTATCCAAGGCTAATCTGCTCCATTTATAACTACTTTAGGTTTAATGATGATTACTAGAGGACTTGTATTGGCAATAACAAATGGAATCCCAGTTTCAGGATTAAATGATGGATTTGACAAATTATCAGGTGGAACAGTATTTGGTATTCCAAATCCAGTAATTTATTTAATTATCATAACAGCAATATTTTCATTCGTTCTGAAAACAGTTATTGGAAAGTATACTTATGCAGTTGGAAGTAATGAAGCAGCTTCAAAACTTTCAGGAGTAAATGTAGATAAAGTAAAATTATTTGTATACGGATTAAGTGGTTTTCTATGTGCTATTTCAGGAATCCTTCTTGCATCAAGACTAATTTCAGCACAGCCTACTGAAGGAACAGGATATGAAATGGATGCCGTTGCTGCAGTAGTAATCGGTGGTGCAAGTCTTATGGGAGGTTCTGGATCAATTTTAGGAACAATACTAGGAGCTTTTATAATGAGTACATTGAAAAATGGACTTAATATGCTTAATGTATCAGGATTCTGGCAACAATTTGCCATAGGAGTAGTAGTGCTTGTGGCAGTATATATAGATAGTTTAAAAATAAAAATATAAATTTAATTTAAAGGAGAGATTTCTTATGAAAAAGTTATTATTATTTTTAGTAGTATTTGCAGCGGTTTTAGCTGTGGAAAAAGTGAAGACAAAAAGATGCTGGAGCAGGACAAGCAGCAAATTCTGGAGACAAAATTAAAAATTGAATTGGTAAGTAAAGTTACCAACATGAATTTTGGAGATCAGTAGAAGCAGGAGCTAAAAAAGCTGGAGAAGAATTAGGAGTAGAAGTAAACTTTATTGGGCCTGAAAAAGAAACTGAAATTGGTAAACAAGTAGGTATGGTTGAAAACGCAATTAACAAAAAAGTATCTGCATTAGGAATTGCAGCTCTTGATCCGGATGCACTAGCGGTAGTGGCAAAAAGCTATGGATGCACAAATACCAGTTGTAACATTTGATTCAAAATGTAAAGATGATATTACATCAAGTTTCATTGCAACAGATAATCAAAAGCTGCAGTGAGCAATGGCTGGAGAACAACTGGCAAAACTTATAAATGGAAAAAGGTAAAGTGGCAGTAGTTTCTCATAATCCTGGAACAACAACAGCTATAGAAAGAGAAGCTGGATTTAGGGAAGCATTGGCAAAATATCCAGATATTAAAATATTAAATACACAATTTAGTGATGGAGATAAATCAAAAGCATTGGCAATAACTCTTTGATATTATCAATGCAAATCCAGATATTGCAGGAATTTATGGAACAAACGAACCTTCTATTTTAGTGTTGCTAAAGGAGTAGAAGAAAAAGGGTTAACTGGTAAAGTAGCTTTAGTAGGAATAGATTCATCTGAAGATTTAGCTAAATTCCTTGAAAAAGGTGTTATTTCAGGATTAGTTATACAAGATCCTATAACATGGGATATCAGACAGTACAACAATTATAAACTTTCAAAAGGTGAAAAGTTGGAAAAAGAATAGACACAGGAGCAATTCTTGTAACTAAAGAAAACATGAATAATGAAGATATTGTTAAAAATGTTCCTATTTGGAAGAAAAATAAATAAAAGATTTAAGGAGTGATATTAATGAATAGATTAAGAGGAGAACTTCCTAAAGTGAGGAATCTGTCCTGTTATTGATGGAAGAAGAAAGGAGGTTAGAGAATCTTTAGAAGAAAAACAATGGGAATGGCAAAAACTTTCAGAGCTAATTTCTTCCACATTAAGACATCCTAGTGGAGAACCAGTGAATGTGTGATTTCTGATACAACAATTGGAGGATTTTTCTGAAGCAGCAAAATGCAAATCAGAAATTTAAAGATCAGAATGTAGGTTTGTCAATAACTGTAACACCTTGCGTGGTGCTATGGAAGTGAAACAATTGATATGACACCTGATATTCCAAAAAGCAATCTGGGGATTTAATGGAACAGAAAGACCAGGAGCAGTTTATCTTGCAGCAGCATTGGCAGGACATGCACAGCTAGGATTTCCTGCATTCGAATTTATGGACACGATGTACAGGATTTATCTGATGACTCCATTCCTGATGATGTAAAAGAAAAATTACTGAAATTCACAAAGCTGGATTGGCTGTTGCAACAATGAAGGATAAATCTTATTTATCTGTGAGGTGGAGTTTCCATGGGCTATAGCAGGATCTATGGTTAATAATGAATTTCTTTCTAGACTACTTTGGGAATTCGTCCTGAATTTAAAGATATGAGTGAAATTACTAGAAGAATACAAAATGAGATTTACGATAAGGAAGAATATGAAAAAGCTTTTAAAATGGGTTAAAGAACATTGTAAAGAAGGATTAGATATAAACAAGGTTTCTAGAACAGAGGAAGTAAAAATAAAAAGAATGGGAAACAGTTGTGAAAATGACTCTTATAATAAGAGACATGATGATTGGAAATCCTAAATTGGCTGAAATGGGATTTGTTGAAGAATCTGAAGGAAATAATGCAATAGTATCAGGTTTCCAAGGACAAAGACAATGGACAGATTTTATGCCTAATGGTGACTTTTCTGAGGCTATACTGAATTCATCTTTTGACTGGAATGGAATAAGACAAGCTTTACAGTTGCAACTGAAAATGATGCTTTAAACGGAATATCCATGCTGTTTGGACATCTTTTGACTGGAACTGCACAAATATTTGCAGATGTTAGAACTTACTGGAGTCCAGAAGCTGTAGAAAGAGTTACAGGTAAAAAATTGACAGGAAAAGCTGAAAATGGAATAATTCACTTAATTAACTCAGGATCAGCTACGTTAGACGCAACTGGAGATCAAATAAGAGATGGTAAACGAGTTATGAAACCATACTGGGAAGTTACAGAAGAAGAAGTTAACAATGCTTTAAAATCTACAAGCTGGCCTGCTGCAGATTATGACTATTTCAGAGGTGGAGGATTCTCTTCATGCTTCCTTACAAAAGGGGAAATGCCTGTTACAATGTGCAGAATAAATCTTGTTAAAGGACAAGGGCCTGTACTGCAAATTGCTGAAGGATATGCAATTGATATAGATAAAGACATTCATGAGTCACTTGACAGTAGAACAAATCCGACTTGGCCAACAACTTGGTTTGCACCTATACTTACTGGTAAAGGAGCATTTAAAGATGTTTATTCTGTAATGAATAACTGGGGAGCAAATCACGGAGCAATATCTTGCGGACATATGGGTGATGAACTTATAACATTAGCATCTATGCTTAGAATTCCAGTATGTATGCACAATGTAAATCCTGACAGAATATTCCGTCCTAAAGTTTGGGCAAGTTTTGGAGACATGAATGAAGAAGGTGCTGATTACAGAGCATGTGAAAATTTTTGGACCAATTTATATATAGGTAAATAGAAAATATCTAAATGAAGGAGTTAAAAATGCTTAAAAACATACCTAAGAATTTAAGTCCAGAATTACTGAAAATATTATGTGAAATGGGACACGGAGATGAAATTGTGATAGGAGATGGAAACTTTCCTGCTGCAAGTCATGCACAAAGACTTATCAGATCAGATGCAAGCGGTGTAGCAGAACTTCTAGAATCAATACTAGAAGTATTCCCTCTTGATACGTATCGTAGAAAGTTCAGTTTCATTAATGAAAACAGGAAGTGAATATCCAGGAGAACCTGAAGTATGGAGTGTTTATAGAAAAAACTTTAGAAAAGCATGAAGAATTCAAAGGCTTTGAATTTGTAGAAAGATTTGAATTTTATGAAAGGGCAAAAAGGCATACGCTATAATTGCCACATCTGAAGAAGCTATTTATGCAAATGTTATTTTTAAAAGAAAGGAAATTATAAAAATAACAGATAAATAACGAATATTAAAATAAGGGAACACGATTTTATAGATTTTTAGTTCTAAATTTTTAGTCTTTTAAATCGTGTTCTTTTTATAGATTAAAGATGTTATTTGATAAAAATACTCTATAATTATATAGAGATACAAAAAGAAAAATAGCATAAATAATAAATTCGTGGTATTATGTTTTGAATGAGAATTTAAGAAGGGACTTATATATAAAAATGAATTAATCATATTCAGATTGGGAATAAATGGTATAGAAAGATAGAAAAACTTAACTAATATCTAGTGTCTATTATTAAAAAGATGCCATAACATTAAGTCATGAAATAGGGAAAAATAAATAATATTTACAGTTTGATGAAGTACGATATGAAAAATAGAAGAAATAGCTAAATTATCAGGATTTTTCAAAATCAACGGTATCTCGTGTGATTTCAAATAATGGTTATGTTAGTAAAAACAAAGAGAAAAATATTGAAAATTATTGAAGAGGTAAATTATATTCCAAATGGAATAGCTCGTTCCTTATCTAGCAATAAGACAAATACAGTTGCTGTAATTATACCGGATATTCAAAATTCATATTTTGGAGATATAATAAAGGGATATTTCAAATATAATGGATAAAAATAATTTACATATGCTTGTTTACAGTACTGATGAAAATATAAAGAAAGAAGAGTATTTCAAAATGTAATTGAACAAAAGACCAAGTGGTATTATACTCAATATCTCTTCAGTATCATAAAAAGGACATAAAAATACTGCTTGATTCAGGTATTCCTTTTGTTCTCTTTGATAGACAAATTTTTGATGAAACTTTTACGGGAGTATTTTTGATGATGTAAAAGGAGGATATTTAGCACAAAAAGCATTAATCAACTCAGGACATGAAAATATTGCGATAATTACAGGTCCTTTTTCTGCACAACAAATGGATTAAATAGACTTGAAGGATATAAAAAGCAATGATGGATAAAGAGATATCTGAAAAATATATATGAAGGAAATTTTAACTTTGACAGTGGATATGAAAACACAAAAAGGATTCTTGAAAAATAAGAAAATAACAGCAATTTTTATATGTAATAATGAAATGACTTTTAGGGCATTGCAGGCAATAAAAAGAAAAATCTAAAAATACCTGATGATATAGCAATAGTGGCCTATGACAATCATAAATATTTTTGAAATATTAGGAATAAATATAAGTGCAGTAAATAGAGATATAGAGGAAACAGGAATGGAAATAGCAAAACTTTTACTTGAAGAAATGAAAAATAATAGCAGAAGTAAGAAAATAGTTATAGTATCTCCTACATTGACTCTCAGAAATTCAGGAAAAAGTAGTAAAAATCAAAGATTGATAACGATAACACGAATAGTATTTTTACTAGAAAAATTAAAATAGGGCTAATATAATGGCTATATTATATTTTTAGAATAAAGATAAGAAAAAGTCAAAATCAGAAAAGTCAGAGACTGGATGCATGAGAAATTAAAAGTTGAAAGTTATAAATGCATCCAGAACCTTTTTGAGAGATTTTTAAGTCTTTTATATCTTATATTTGAAGTTACTAACATTTTTATAAATAAAATTATATTTAAGAAAAATATACTGATGAAAATAATTGTATTTTCATATACTTTCATTTACTTTAAAAAGCATATTATAAAAAGAAGTTAATAATTAAGAACATATAATTTGATATTATTATTTTACTGCTCCATCTAAAATCTTTTTCCAATAGGACATTTATAAAATCAAATAATGAAATAAAAATAGTGGAAATTTTTAAAAACGTCCATCGTATTATCAGCTGATCTAACTAAAAATTTAGAAACTAGTATAAGTAAAAAATCCTGTCCATAAAAAGATGATAATTCAGTACTTATTTCTGAAAAATAATTAACTGATTCTATATTAAAAATATGACTTAATTCATTAATAAATTTAAAAATCTTTCTTATTTTCATATTTTATGAATTTAATAATTTTTAAAAAGAATCTGTTTCTTTCTTTTTATTTTTGAAATAACATGATGTTTTATTCCAAAGATTAAAAACTGTAATATTTAAATAATCTTCAATAAATTTTCTGTATCCATTTTCAACTTCTTTTTATATCATTGCTCTTTAAGTTTATCTTTTATTTTATTTAAATTTTCAGTTTGAGATATTTTCTGGAGGTTCTTCAAGCATATCTGTTATTTCTTCTAAATTACCCAGATTATAGTTCAGAAAAATTTCTTCAAGCTCTGTTATTTTAATATTTTTTATTAAGTATATTATATTCTCTTAAAATTTCTCAAGATTTCTTCTTTTCAGATTTCTCAAATATACTAAAAATTTTAAAAAGTCTTTGATACTTTTCCAACGGACGAATTTTATTTCTAATAATCAATTCAAGCTTTTTATCCAATTAAATATTTTTCTCTATTTGGGATTATCTGAATAAAAATAATTGGAAGAATATTCGTCTTCTTCATCTTTTTCTTTGTTATTATTATTATTACTATTATAAGGGTCAAACATAAAAATTAAATTTGCTATCGTTAAAGTTCCAACCCTGATACTCTAAGCAATAATATATAGCTTTATTAATTTTTAGGAAATATTTTTCATACTCTTCAGGATGATTTTTATGATACCCTTTTAATAATTCTGAGTATGCTTTTTTATTTTATGTTTTGTCATTTGTTGGCTTTATATTCAATATTTTAAATGCATCAATAAATTTATTATTTGATTTTCCAAATTGTTCTATATAGTCAAAAATACTCATATCATCAAGCATACTTTTTATATTTTTCGTTGCTGTAAGTATTTTTCCTTGCTCTGCTTTTTCCTGAAATATTTTTAGAATTTTTGTTAAATTCATCATTTTTCTTCAAAAAATATCTTCAAAATATTCATCTCTTTGTTTTTCAATATTTTTGGAAATTATTGTAAAAATTTTTCGTTTTTCAGTTTTACCTCTACAGGAATAGTTTTCAGCATATTCCAGAGTCTTTTTATAAAGCTTCATTAATTTGAATAAATAAATCAGGAAATTCTTCAGGATGATATTTTCTTCAGGATTTTTGAATATGCAGATTTTTATGTTTTTATCTGCTGTCAAATCTATTTCCAGTATTTTAAAAAGCTTCATGCAAATCCAAATTTATCACTCCTTTATATATTAAACTTATCCTTTTAGTCAAAATTCTTTTACTCTATATATTTTATTATTATTCTTATTTTATATTCCATTATTATTTTTATTATAATATTTTATCAAGTATTTTGATGTCTACTTCTTTTTCATTAAAATTTCTTCGTTTTTAAATAAAACGGCATAAGCAGTCTGAAACCTTTTAAAAAATTCCTGCGTTAAATCTTCAGGTGTTTTAAATTTACTGATTTCTTCCACATCATATTTAACCAGAACCTTTTCTTATGAGTCCATTTTTCCATATCTCTAAGGAGTATTTCCCTGTTTGTACTGTTTCCTTCTATCCTTTGGAGTTTACAGTCATCTTTGCTGTTTTTATATTGAACAAAATAATATAAAGGTGGCTCAATCGGCAAATCTAACACTTTATTCTGCCTTTCAAGGGTATTTTTCCAATTTTTTTCTTTCTATAAAGCCAACCTCAAGTGAGATACCGACTTTCTTAGTTTTCTCATTTTTAAAAACTCTAAGTGCAAATTCAGGTTCTTCCACACTTTCGTCTTCCCTTTTGAAAAATACCCACAGAAAAAGGTCTTGCAATCTGTGCTTGATTCATCCAGCTGCTGACTTTCTGCACATGAAAATTATCCAGTTTTTCTTCCAGAGATTTGGCAATCTGTGTGAAAATTTTTCTTGCTTCCTGTCCATTTTCACGGAAAAGCTCCATATCTTCTTTCAGGTCTCCTGCCTTTTCAGGTTTTATATATTTCTTTTCAGCATAATCTGTGTATCTGATAAGTGGTGTATAATCAAATTTTCTTATTCATTTTATTTATCCTTTTCAATTTTTATTTTTAGATTATAGCATATTTTTGAACATTTTACTTTTTATTTCTTTAATTTTTATAATATTTAGTATAAAAATAAATATTCATATGTAAAAACTATCTAAATATGGCTTAAAGATATCTTAATCCATAAATTAGATAGTTTTTCGATTAGATATGTTAGATAAATTTTAAGAAAAACAGCTTAAGAAAAGTGCTGCAGATTTTTAAACTTCAAACAGTTTATTTATTTCATTAACAGTAAATTCAACATTTCCTGAAGAAGTTAGCTCAACAATACTCGTTCCTATAATGACTCCGTCGACATATTGTCTCATTTTTTTTACATCTTCATTGGTTTCTTATTCCAAATCCTAAAGAAAACAGGAAGTTCAGAAACATTTTTAATTTCTGAGATGAAATTTTTTTAGTCTTTTCCAAGTCGACCTGCTTTGTACCGGTAACTCCCTAGAGAACCGATTGCATATATGAAACCATCTCCCAGTGATGCAATTTTTGAAATTCTTTCTTCAGAAGTAACACTTACAAGCGGAATAAATGCAATATTATTTTTTTTCAGTTTTTCTGAAATTTCATGTGCTTCTTCAAAAGGAAGATCAGGAATAATAATTCCTTTAATACCTGATTTTACACAGTTTTTCAATAAAAATTATCGACTCCATAAGCAAAAACGAGGTTATAGTAAACTAGAAAAACTAGAGGTTTTTGTAATTTTTATCCTTTACTGAAGTCAAAAAGTTCAAAAACAGTATCAGTAGTAATTCCTGCTTCCGAGGCTATAAATGAAGCATTTGAAATAAGTTTTCCATCAGCAAGCGGGTCTGAATATGGAATTCCTATTTCCAGAATATCTATAGAAGTACTATCCAGCTTAAGTAAAAACTCCTTAGTAAAATCAATGCTAGGATAACCGGCTACAATATAGCCTATATTAACTTTTTTTCTTTTTCTTTAAATATATTAGAAACATTTTTATTCATTTACATTTTCTCCCTTCAATATGGAAAATACAGTATGCATATCCTTGTCTCCTCTTCCTGAAACATTTACGATTATAGTTTCCCTTTTATCCTTTGGCAATGCAGGGCATAGTTTTTCAAGGTATGCAAGTGCATGGGCACTTTCAATGGCAGGAATAATTCCTTCTTTTCTTGTAGTAAGAATAAGTGCTTCCATAGCTTCATTATCAGTTATTGCCGCATAGGATACTCTTCCAGTTTCAAATAAATGAGCATGTTCAGGCCCTACTCCAGGATAATCAAGTCCTGCAGAAATAGAGTGAACAGGACTTATCTGACCGTACTTATTTTGAAGTACATATGTCTTCATTCCGTGGATAATTCCTTCTTTACCTAAAGTCAGTGTAGCGGCATGCATATCTGTGGTAATACCGTGCCCACCAGCTTCAACTCCATAAAGTTTTGTAGTTTCATCACTAAGGAATCCTGAGAATATTCCTATGGCATTACTTCCGCCACCTACACAGGCAATGACATGGTCGGCATGTTTTCCAAGACTTTCTATCTGTTTTCTTGCTTCAGTTCCGATAACTGACTGGAAATCCTTTACCATTTGAAGGATAAGGATGAGGACCTACAGCAGAACCTATTACATAAAAAACATTTTCTATTTCTGCAACCCATGATTGTATAGCTGCAGTTGTGGCTTCCTTAAGAGTTTTTAAGCCGTCTTCTACAGAAACAACCTTTGCTCCAAGAAGTTCCATACGGAAGACATTAAGTTTCTGTCTTTCAATGTCAACAGCTCCCATATAAACATCACATTCAAGACCGAGAAGTGCCGCGGCAGTGGCAGTGGCAACCCCATGCTGTCCTGCACCTGTTTCGGCTATAACTTTCTTTTTCCCCATTCTTTTAGCAAGTAGAACTTGACCGAGGGCATTATTTATCTTGTGAGCTCCTGTATGGTTTAAATCCTCCCTTTTTCAGGTAAATGTCATGACCCATAGTGGTTACTAAGATTTTTTTGCATAAAAATAACGGTGTTTCACGTCCTACATAGTTTTTAAGGAGATACTGGAGTTCTTCCTGAAATTCCTTATCATTTTTGACTTTTTCATATTCTTTTTCCAGCTCTATTAGGGCAAACATTGCAGTTTCAGGAACATATTGTCCTCCAAATTTACCAAAATAGGCTTTTTTTCGTTAAAAATTATTATTTTTAGGATTATTTTCCATCTTGTTTTCCTTTCTTTTCATATAATTAAATTCAATAGATAAATTTTTACTGTAAATTCTTATTTCTTATTTCAGATATTACTTCTTCAATCAGTTTTCTGTTTTACGGTTATTTATTTCAACTTTGCTGTTTACATCAAGTATGGCAGGACTGTATGAAAGGGCTTCAGCTATATTTTTCCTTTTCAAGTCCCTCCTGCAAGGATAAAAAGAGTATTCTTCCATACTGCTTTAATATATTCCAGTCAAATATAATTCCATTTCCACTGCATTTACTCCTTTTGCATCAAATAATGGAAATTCAATATATTTACTGTATTCTTTTTATTTCAGGCAGGCTGTCCTTTACGCTGAAAGGCTTTCCATATTTTTTTATTTTTTTATTATATTCCTTTTCATATTCCTCAAGTTTCTAAATAGAGTTCTTCACAGTATTCGGGAGTTTCGTTTCCATGCAGCTGAACAGTATCAATGTCAGTTTTTGATTATATCGATAATATTTTCAATCTTTTCATCGAGAAAAACTCCAACTGTCTTTTTTCTGCTGAATGTGCAATTTCAGTAATTTTTTTTGCAAGTTCATTAGAAACAAATCTTGGACTTTTTGAAACAAAGATACATCCAAAGTAATTAACTGGTAAATCTTTTAATTCCTCAATTTCCTCAATACTTCTTATACCACATATTTTCAGTCTGGTAAACCTGTTATTATTCATATTTCTTCCTTTCCTGTTTTAAAATATCAGTCCCTTCATAAGAGCTTCTCCAATAAGAAGGGCATCAACATTAAGATTTTCTGCATATTTTCAAGTCATCCTTAGATAAAAATCCGCTTTCGCTGACAAGAACAATATTTTTAAGAATTTCTTCAGGAATAAATTTTATAAGTTCCCCTGTTGTTTTTTTATATCTGTATTGAAGGTATTAAGATTACGGTTGTTTATTCCCAGTATTTGTAAATCCGGTATTTTTAAAGCCCTTTCAAGTTCGTTTTTATCGTGGATTTCCACCAATACATCAAGTTCAAGTTCGTGAGCCAGACAGTGCAGTGTATGCAGTTCCTCATCATTTAACATTCTAACTATAAGAAGTATTGCAGAAGCTCCAAGAAATTTAGCATGGGCTACCTGAAAAGGAGTGTATATAAAGTCCTTTCGCAATATTGGAATATGAGGGAAGTTTTCAGAAACAATTTTTATAAATTCGTTATCCCCTTTGAAATATTCCTCTTCCGTAAGAATTGAAAAGGCTGCGACTCCATTTTCAACATAGTGTTTAGCCTGATTTAAAAGATTGAAGCTGTTATCAGCTATTTTTCCTTTGGAAGGTGAAGCCCTCTTGATTTCACCTATTATTTTTAAGCCTTCCTGCTTTAAGGCATCTCTGAAAGATGGTCTTTTATATACCTTTTTCCTTTTTGCAGCTGTATTTCACGTTTTTTTCCTTTATTTCAGATAATATATCCATTGTTACCTCGCTTTTTTTAGTTATAAAATTCTAATTTATTTTGCTTACTGTTTTTCCAGTATAGTGTAAAAAAATCGTAGACTTTTTCCACTATTTATAGCTTCAAGTATTAAAGGTTTTAGCTTCTGCAGGATGTTTTAACAAAATCTGCAGCATAGAGGGCAAACATTGCATTTCAATATTACAATATCTGATTTAGGTGAATTTTCTTCTCCTTTAAGGGTTCTTACAAGAATTTCAGAATTTTCCTCAGGAGTCCCACCTTCAATGTCTGCGTGGAAGGCCCTCTTAAATCCAAATGTTTCAGGAGAAACAGTATATTCAAGTATTTTGTCCCCTTTTACTTCTACAATTTTTGTTTCATCACAGATGGAAATTTCATCAAGCCCGTCATTTCCCCTTACAACAAGTGCATGCTCCCTTCCAAGAAGCTGTAATGTTTCAGCATAAAGTCTATGAACGGGTTCATGGTAAAGTCCTACAAGCTGATATTTCAGTTTTCTGTTTGGATGAAGAAGAGGCCCCAGCACATTAAACACAGTCCTTATTCCAAGTCTCTGTCTCACTTCCCTTACTTCCCCTACAAGCTTATGGAAGAATGGTGCATGGAAAAATGCAAGATTGCTGTTTTCAAGTTTATTCAGCTGTGTAATAAGTGATTTTTCCATAGTTAATCCCAGTTTATCAATTACATCGCTGCTCCCGCTTTTACTTGTTACAGATTTATTTCCATGTTTTGCCACTTTTACTCCCATGGCAGCAACAATAAAGGCAACAGTTGTGGAAATATTTATTGTTTTTAGGCCGTCTCCTCCTGTTCCGCAGAAGTCAATCATAGGGAGTGTCATCTGAAAAAGTAACACTATATTCAAGAATATTTTTTACAAAAGCTGTAAGAGATTCAGGATAGAGGCTTTTTTCAGAAATAAGTACAAGGAGTGCCCCCAGCTGTACAATATCATAATTTTTAGAATTTATGACTTCACATATTTCCTTAAAATCATTATCATCCTAAAGGAATGATTATCCTGCAATTTTTCAGGGATTTTCTTGAAAAACTTCATCTGCTTTTCTTTTCTTTCTAAGTTCCTCCGTATTTTTAGTATAGTCTTCTGAAGAAATCTTTTTTTGTATTTATGATAAAGTTCTTTATAATATTTTTACCATATTCTGTAAAAATGATTCAGGGATGAAACTGATACCCCGTAAATACTTTTTGTTTTGTGTTCCAGAGCCATTATAATTCCCGTCATTGGATTTTGCTGTTACTGTAAGGTCTTTCAGGAAGATTTTCTGACTTACGTATAGGGAATGATAACGCATTACATTAAATTTTTCAGGCATGTCCTTAAATAAAATTGAATTTTTATCAGTTACTGTAATTTCTGAAGTCTTTTCCATGCAGAGGTAGTTTCAAGTCTTTTCAATCTTTCCATCCAAAAACAAGTCCGAAAAGCCTGATGACCAAGACATATACCAAGTATAGGAGTATTCTCAATGTTTTTTTAAGAATTTCAAGACATATACCGCTATCCTTTAGGGATGTTTAGGGTCCGGGAGAGAGGACAATCCTACTCAGGGATTTAGTACTTTTAATTTCCTCAAGTGTAATTTGCGTCATTTCTCACAGTCTTTTACTTCTTTCATTTGTAAGCTCCTTTTAAATATTGTTCTACATTAAATACAAAAGAATCATAGTTATCAATCAGTAGTATCATTTTATTCTCCTTTCCTTACAGTTATTTTTAAAATATATTTAGAAACAGATGCTCTTTTTATGAGTTATCTCTTCATATTCTTTTCTTTTATAGAATCATATACAATTCCTGCACCTGCCTGAATAAATACATTAGATACATCACTTTTTCTGAAAAAGTCTAATTTTTCTTCAGGAAGTTCCTCTTTGAGAAATTCTCTGACAAATGATCTTTATTCTAAAGAAAGCACTTCTTATAACTATTGCAAGCTGCATATTTCCAGTGAAAATGTAAAAGAATCCTATTCCTCCACGTAAATGTTTCTTTTATATTCTTCAAGTTCACCAATTATTTCCATTGCTCTTATTTTAGGTGCACCACTTAATGTACCCTGCAGGAAAATACTGAAGAAATAATATTAAAAAGTGAAACATCATTTCTTTTCTGGCCGAAATACTTGAAACAATGTGCATTACATGCTGGTAGTGTTTTTACATGCATCATGTTTTCTTACTATGACTGGAGCCCTTTGTCTGGCAAATTTTCCTGCGTCATTTCTAGCCAGTCCACTAACATTCTATGTTCTGCACATTCCTTAGGATCATTTCAGTAAGATCCTGTGCAGAGAAGAGAATCTTCATTTGCATCCTTTTCCACGAGGGACGTGTATCCTGCAATAGGGAGCAATATAAATATTATTGGAAAAGAATTTCAGCAAGTATTTCAGGGACTTGATCCTACCACATCTCCATATTTTGTCAGGAAAAGTGATACATATATGGGAGAAGGATTAGCTTTAGCCAGCTTTTTGTAGAATTCAAGAGAATCCATATTTGATTCGAGGCAGAGCTGTTCACTTAAGACAACCTGGAAAAATATCTCATCTTTTATATATTCTCTTAGCTTTTTCCACAATATCATAAAAATGTTCTTTTTCCTTTATTTAAAGTCAGTTTCTATTTTATAAAATAATTTTCTCTTCAAAGGCTTTTTCAGTAAAGTGTCATTTTTCAAGAAAAGTGTAATATTTTTCCTTTCATCCCATAAAAAGTATATATTTTACTGATTTTGAATAATGCAGGTATGCCTTTGCATTTGGCAAAAACAACTGTGGAAATTCAAAACTGGCTTTTTCCTTTCTTTTCTCAATTTTTCAAAAAAAGTGTATAGTTTCATAGGAAAAAACTCCAAAAAGTCCTGCAAATGGGGCTATTGATTTCTGATTATTATAAAAAGTTCCAGTGTTTTATAGTGTATTCGTGAGAATCTATATAGTCACAGTCAATTCCAATTATAATCTGGTTTGTATCTTCAGCCAGATAAGAATTTTTAAATTTTATCTCTTATTATTGAATAGTAGGTAGTTTGCATTTTTGTCAACATAATATCCTCCTAATATTTTATTTGTAAAAGAAAGTCCTCCGTAATAGAGGACCTGTAAATAAAGAAAAAGCATCGCATTTACATCACCGATGCCTTTGACCTGTATTTATTATAATGAGATAGACTATATGAAAATCCTAAATTGCCGGTGAAATATTATTAAACTGTATTTAATATGTTCCACTATAACCAATTTAGTCTTTTCATTTTAATCTCTCCAATCTTTTTAATTTATTTTATGAAGTAAGTATACAATAAAAAGATACATTTGTAAAATATTATTTTTCTAATAGATACATATATATTTTAAATGATTATATGACCATGGTCACATGTATTAAGGACTATATTTTGAGTCACAGTAATAAATCTGCATATCACTTGATCAAAAATAGAGTATACATTATTAATTGATGAATGACAGGAGGAATAAATTATGGACAGGCGAAAATTTCAGAAAAGGCAATACGTAACTTCCAT
>BNJS01003389.1_pt1 | contig 21385 bp, 40 predicted proteins | sample 8540461 | NCBI WGS metagenome assembly BNJS01 (sample SAMD00202454, study PRJDB9452) | human saliva metagenome | isolation source: human saliva | place: Japan | reverse complement strand
GATATATATATATATATAATAAAGCACGATTTGTTCAAATGAATTTGAGTTGACTGTGTTCACCAAGGCATCAATCTAGTCTGTTGAAATTGTTAAATGAGAGAATGGCTTTTGAATAAAGACTAAATAAATTATAGACTGTTCTATAGTTGTTAGAACAGCAACCTTGCCCTGCAACTGAAGCCTGCCAAAATCTATAGCTTCTGTAAATTATAGAAATATAGTTTTTAATTTAACAACCATTAAAATAAACAATGCTGAAATTGGTCCAAATTCCGTTGACCCGACTTCGTAATAATTCGGTATGGTATACCATGTGTATCACGTGACATTTAGAAAAGAAACAAAGTGGGAATTTAAAATTGAAATTAAGAAATTTGCTTTTTAACAGCAGTTGCTGCAGTTTACATTAGCAGCTTGCGGAAATCAAACAAGTAAAACAAGAAACAACAAAACGAAACACACGCAGAACACGTTAAAGTTGCCGTTGTGAGAGCGCAGCTCAGAAATCTAGATTTCGTTGCTGAGCGAAAAAGAAAATAGTGATCAGAAGTTGTAGAAATGAACGACTATGGCAATACCAAATACAGCATTAGAAGAAGGTTCTGTTCAATTAAATGCCTTCCAACACCGTGCCGTGTAACAGCACAATGGAACAAAGATAAAGGTCTCAGATATTAAAGAAAATTGGAACAAACATTTATCGTGCCATTCTACTTTACTTCTCAACAAAACGTAAATCAATAAAAGATTTACCTGAAAATGCAAAAGTATTAGTACCAAAGAAGCAGCCATCACGGTCGTGCTAGTAGCATTAGAAACAGAAAGGATTAATTACATTAAAAAGATGGGTAGAGACTAAAGCCTCTCTAGCTGCAGTATTACAAGCAATCCACGTACTTAGGAGTAGTGAAAGCTAAGAATCAACACAAGCACTCGTTTATTACAAGATGTAGATGCAGCCTCAATTAATGGTTCAATGGCCTGCGACATGCGAGATTAAAAAGTTGAAGATTATATCTCTCACAGATGCACAATCGTAGGATACACAAGATCGTTTCAATATCATTGCTGCAAATGCTAAAGATGCTGATAATCAACATACAGTGTATCATTATGCCAAGCAGATGATGTAGCCAAGAAAATGAATGAATTGGACCAGGACAATATTTCCCAGTGTGGAACGTGAGAAAATAGTCATCTTCTTCAAACGAACAACTTTTCACCGTTAAAAGGTGTCAGTTGTTCGTTTTATTTTGTTTTTAAAAGGTGATATTACTTTTGGAAAATAAAAATACATTTTACTCGTACATTTATTTAAATCTAAAACAAAAATATACGTATTTTATGTTGATTTTCTATCAATAATGAAGTATACTTACCTCATTCTTAATAAAAAACAAAAAGGAGCTAGAAACTTCATGGAAAATTTCTTTAAATTAAAAGAAAATAATACAACTCATTGGACGGAACTTTTAGCGGGCTTACAACATTTTTGCAATGTCATATATCATCTTTGTAAACCCTAGTATTCTTAGTCAAACAGGTATGCCATTCTAGGCAGTATCTCACTATTATTGCTTCAGTTGTCAGTACTTTTAGTAATGGGTCTATTTGCAAATGTACCTTATGCATTAGCACCAGGGATGGGATTAAATGCATTCTTTACATTTACTGTAGTATTTGGTTTAGGTTTTTCTTGGCAAGAAGCATTTGCAATGGTATTTATTTGTGGATTATTAAATATTTTCATTACAGTAACAAAAATTGTAAAATGATTATCCAAGCAATTCCGAGTTAGCATGCAACATGCAATTGGTGGAGGAATTGGGGTATTCGTTGCTATATCGGATTGAAAAAATGCAACTTATTAAGTTTCTTAACAGATGCCAAAACAATTACAACAATTAATAATCAACCGTCTCAAGCAACCACAGAAGCCTTTAAAGGTGGAATTTTCTCTGTTACCTCTAATGGAGGTGTAGTTCCTTCATTAGTGAACTTTACTCAAAGTGATGCATTATTAGTCATTAATTGGATTGTTTATTACAGTATTGTTAGTGATTAAAAATGTTCGTGGTGCAATCTTAATTGGAATTATTGCACACAACTCTTATTAGCAATTCCAATAGGGTGGTTGATTTATCAACAGTGAATTGGTCTCAAAAATTCATTAGCTTCAGCATTCTCAGATTTACAAGTAACATTATTTGCAGCATTTGGTCCTGATGGAATGGGTAATTATTCTCAAATCCTGCCAAATTACCACTAGTATTAATGACAATTTTGCATTTAGTTTATCGGATACATTCGATACATTAGGAAACATGTTATTGGAACAGGTCGTAAGACAGGAATCTTCTCAGCAGAAGACGAAAGAATGTTAGAAGAGGTTCAGGTTTCTCTTCTAAAATGGATAAAGCTTTTATTTTGCAGATGCGATTGAACTTCAATTGGGGCAGTTTTTCGAACAAGTAATACAACAACTTATGTGAAAGTGCAGCAGGATTGGAGCAGGTGGTCGTACTGGGTTAACAGCTGTAACTCACAGCAGCATTATTAGCAGCATCAGCATTATTAGCACCATTTGTAGGAATCGTACCTGCAGCAGCAACAGCTCCAGCGCTATATTGTCAGGGGTTATGATGTTATCATCTTTTGCAGATGTACAATGGGATCATTTAGACGAAGCAGTTCCAGCATTCTTTGCGGGGATCTTTATGGCTGCTACAGCATTTCATACGGAATTGCAGCAGGATTCATTTTCTATTGCTTCATTAAAAACATTAACAGGCAAATCTAAAGAAGTTCACCCAATTTTATGGGTAGCGACAGGATTGTTCATTTTGAACTTCATTATTTTAGCCATTATTTAGCTTTTCCCTTATATCTTTTCTCCTGAAAGAGGTAAAACGAAGTTACGATTTTAGTAACTTCGTTTTGCTTTATAAAAGCTTAAAAAGATTAAGAAAATGAAAAGAAATGGTTGGAATTTATTTTATTTCAAACATTTTCTAGCTATGCTATAATGTTGTAGAGTTCAAAAGAAAGGAATTGAAGTATGATTACATTAAAATCAAATCGTGAAATTGAAGCAATGAATGAGTCGAGCGTTTATTAGCCCTCTATTCACGTTGCATTACGAGACTTTATTAAACCGGGAGTAACAACTTGGGAAATTGACCAATTTGTTCAAAAAGAAAAATTGAAGAAGCAGGTGGCTCAGCTCCTCAAATTGGATATGAAGGATATAAATATGCCACTTGCACAAGTATTAATGACGAAATCTGTCATGGATTCCCTCGTCGTAAAACCATTGAAATCAGGAGATTTAGTAAAAGTTGATTTCGTGTAGATTTAAAAAGGAGCTTTATCAGATTCTTGTTGAGTTATATTGTTGGAGAATCTACTCCAGAATTGAGATCGTTTATATGAAGTGACAGCATTATATTTAGGAATCAACAAGCACAAGTGGGCAATCGTATTGGGGATATTGGTCATGCGATTCAAAACTTATGTAGAAAAAGAAGGGTTCTCAGTTGTTCGTGAATTTATTGGACACGGAATTGGACCAACGATTCATGAAAGTCCATCGGTTCCTCACTATGGTGAGCCTGGAAAAGGTCTTCGCTTAAAAGAAGGAATGGTTATTACAATCGAACCAATGGTGAATACTGGAACTTGGAAATCAGAAATGGAAAGCAATGGTTGGACAGCTCACACATTAGATGGTGGATTAAGTTGCCAATTTGAACATACATTAGCGATTACAAAAGATGGTCCACGTATTTTTAACATTACAACCAGACCATACAGAAGACGTATATATAAAGTATAAGGAGGAATAGCAATGGCTATTTTAGTGGCAGGGGGAGCAGGTTATATCGGTTCTCATACAGTAGTAGAATTAGATAAAGCGGGGTATGAAGTTGTTATATTAGATGATTTTTCTAATAGTTCACCTGAAGTATTAAAAAACGATTAACAACAATTACTGGAAAAGAATTTCCATTTTATGAAGGATCTATTTTTGATCACGACTTTTTAACAGAAGTATTCTCAAAAGAAAAAAATTGATTGCGTGATTCAGTTTGCAGGTTTCAAAGCAGTCGGAGAATCAGTAGCGAAACCGTTAGAATATTATCATAATAATATTACAGGTACATTAGTGTTATTAGATGTTATGCGAAAACTTTGGCGTGAAAAATATCGTCTTCAGTTCAAGCGCAACGGTTTATGGAATGAATAATACAGTACCGTTTAAAGAAGGAATGCCAACAAGTGCAACAAACTCATGTGGATATACAAAAGTGATGTTGGAACAAATTTTTAAAATGATGTAGCTTTTGCTGATAAAGAATGGTCTGTAACGAATTTACGATATTTCAACTCAATTGGCGCTCATGAAAGTGGCTTAATTGGGGAAAAATCCAAATGGAGTTCCAAATAACTTAATGCCATATATTACACAAGTAGCAGTTGGCAAATTACCACAGCTAAGCGTGTTTGGAGATGACTATGATACACATGATGGAACAGGGGTGCGAGACTATATTCACGTTGTGGATTTAGCTAGAGGACATGTTCTTGCAGTGAAAGATAATATCGGAAATCCTGGAGCAAAAGTGTATAACTTAGGAACTGGAATTGGCTACAGTGTATTAGACTTAGTTCATGCATTTATGAAAGAAAAATAATGTAGAGATTCCGTATAAGATTTGCCCACGTCGTGCGGGAGATATTGCTACTTTGCTACGCAGATGCAAGTCGAGCAAAAGAAGTTCTAGGTTGGGTCGCTGAAAAAGACTTAAACGATATGGTTCGTGATTCTTGGAATTGGCAAAATAATCTCGCGGTACTAAACATTAGAATCAATATAAACAAAAAATCCTGTTAGCTTAATGATGCTAGCAGGATTTTTTGATAGTGAAAAATTGTAATATACATGTAATATAAATAAACTTAATTATGCTATAGAGTATAATTATATCGTATGACAAAAATTCAGAATAAAGATAATAACGGAGAAAAATATGGAAATAATAATTTACAAAGAAAAATATTCATTAAGAAAATTTAAGGGAATTGGTTTGGCAAGTGCAGTCATTGGTCTATTTTTATGAATACTGCTGGTATATGCTGAAGTCACTCTGGTGAAAAATGAAACAACAGTTGTAACTGGAGCAGATAATGAATTTGTTACAGAAAAATCTCAGCTAGTCATAAAACAACTTTTTACAGATGATAAGGATTCACCAAGAAAGTGACTGTGGATGCTGTTATAGGGAATGTAATAAGATTTTCGAAAAAGTAAATGAATATTTTATGACCCTGATGGGACAGACAGGGTTAATTTTTCAAAAAGCTACGGTTAACTATTTCTAGAAGAAGATCATTCTAAATAACAGAGTCTAAAATTTACGAAGAAAAGGAAATATTTATACAAATTATGATAAAAAAAGGCATTTCATACGATACAGATGGTAAAGCTTTATAGAGGATCGGGGATAGAAAGAACTGTAGTGAAATTAATGAAAACACAGGTCGAGAGTTCCATCTTGAAGCTAATAACAAAGCGTATAGTTGGGTGCGCTCAGAAGTAGTGGATAAAGAAAAAGCCGTTTATGAAAAAACTGTTTTAATGATATCGAAAACTTCTGTTTCTCCTGAAGGTATGCATAATTATTTGGGAGAAATTAATTATGGAAAAATAACAGGAAAAAGTCTATTTAGTAGAAGAAACAACTGACGGACATTACGGGAAGTATGTAGAAGCATCGAATATCAACAGTGATGAAGAAGCAGTGAACGCATGGAAAAATGGACAGGCAACTGCTAAAGATTTCACGAAAGAAAATGTAACGCTTCAAGAAGGAGATACAGTTCTTGTAATGATCGAGATACGTATGCTGATGCTCGTCGCAAGCAAGTGGAGTAAGAACTGTTAATACGATAAATTATAGAAGAGAAAAAGTTCCTGCAGCACCAGAGTATAATAGAACTGAACCGTATGTTAGAGAAGAAGGGGTTCAGGGATATCCATCTTATGCATTTTTGGGATCAACCTTTAACTGGAGAGTATCCAACAATAGGAGAGGATAAAATCTTTGGGAACAGCAGATGACGGTAAAGTTATGTTTAATAACGAAACTACTTTATTTTTACTCAAATAGTTCAAAAAGTTATCCTCCTGGTATAACTGATCCGAAAGTTCATAATTTTAGGAAAGAATCTTTAAGAGAAATTTTAGAGGTTATGCATTCTGAGGCGTACAGCATATTAAACTATTTTAACTCAAAAATGCAAAAAGTGATGAGGAAAAACAAGATTTAAAAATGAGAAAAAGCTAAGTTTGATGAGAATATCGCTAGTACAATAGAGATGATTAAACAAAATCATATTGATATAGCGATAGAATCAGACCGTGAATTATGTTTTTCCAACAAAACAAAGAAGCTCTTAAAAATTTAAGAAAGCATATTGAAGAAGGTCAAAATGTATCAAACAATTTATCTGTTGCTTTGGATTCTACTAAAAAGAAATATTGAAACAGTATGATAATCATGTAGATGGACAGAAACGAAGAGAAATTATTTAAAAATTTAGTTTTCGATCGAGGTATCCAAAAAGGTTATATACTATCCTATCATAAAGATATAGTGCCTGAACACTATAGTGATTGGAAAAATAGAGTATCCTGAAGCAGAAACGAGAAGAAACCCTGTGTATGCAAACAAAGGAGTTGTCACTATTTCTGATGATTTAAACAATATAAAAATTGTCGATAAAAATCAAAAACAACAGAAACAGAGTTTACTCAAACAAGTGGTAACAACAAAAGAAGAAACAAATTATGTTGTTATGAACTTATCACACGGTTCGAGCTTATAAGGTAATGGGCGAAGGTAATCCAGTTGTCAACCATTACTATAAAAATGGTATCAAATCGTGCTATGATTCCGTCACGCGTTAGTGATGAAAAAGTAGGAACACTGACGATTCAATATGTATCGAATACTGGAGACAAGTTGAGAAGCGACATAGTTTACAAAGTGCCTTATGAGATCAGAAAATATGATGATTATTTCAGGAAAACGAAAGTAGGAGAAGAAAGTGTTGTTGGAAAAATTAAAGCCCGTTTATGATACAACTCCAGAGAGATTAAACACAATTATAGCTGATAAAAACAGGTTTTACTTATGCATTTTCTGCACTTGCTGTTGATTCTGCACCTGAAATTAGTGTGTTCGATAATGCTCAAACGATTGTTAAATATGTTTATCGTTTAGTGAGTAAAGAAGATCCGACTCCTGTTAAAAAGAAGTAAAAAGGATCGGTAGTTGCTAAATATGTCGATACAGATGGAAATGAAATTAAAGATGCTGGAGAAAGTAGTAACCGATGCAGTTGTGAAAACAACAAAACATACACTACAAAGTCAGGAGATGTAGTTGTTTCTACCGTGATGAAGTAGAAAATCATGAAGCACAGTACAATGCTGCTGAGAAGAAAGTTGACACAATTACTAAAGATGGTAAGAAATATAACTATCAAGGTATTTATGCACCGTCAGAAAAATTCCATAATGTAGCAGCAGAAAAAGGAAAGTTGTAGAAGGAATTACTACGATTGTATATCAATATCAGTTAAAACCTGAAAAGTTCAATGGGAAGTATCGTAGAACCACCAAAAGTTGAAGTGCCAGAATTTATAGGTGGTACTAGTTTGCCTGAAGCACACAATAAATGAGGTTCCAGAATTTTGCTGGTGGGACTATTGAGGTTGAACCACCAATATACACGAAACCAACATTAATTATCACAAATGGGTGGATGAAAATGGTAATTCATTAAAACCGTCAGATGTAAAGAGCCAATTGAATTAGGACAACCAAATGAAGCTGAGCATGGAACCTTTGAAGGCTATGAATATCTTGGAACTGTCAAAACCAAGAAGGCGATGTAGTGACACATGTGTTTAGAAAAATTAAATTCTGAATCAAAAGTGCCAAATACTCTTTCAAAGAAATTTGAAAATCTAAACAAGAAGAGCAAAAGGTGCCAGAAGTAACTCCGAATCTCCTAAAAATGAAGTGGATACTCCAGAAGAAACTTCAAAAGAAGCACTAACTTCACATTCCGTAGTATTACCTCAAACAGGTACGGGTAATGAACTAGCATTACTGAGTGCAGCAATGCGCCATTCTGCTGGATTAGGAATTGCAAGACCCAGAAAAACAATAATTTGACTGGAAGCGAGCAGTCGAAAGGCTGTTCTTTTTCGTCTGCTTAACTTAGCATGATGGCATACTATGGTATACTGAGGCTGATAATAGAGTTATGTAAATTCTTAGAAAGTAGGGAGCAATTATGAATGTAATTTTTGTACTTCGCCCTTCCAAGTTCTTGTTGCAAGAGAAATAGCGAGTTACACTAATTTGGAATTTTATGGGATGTATTTGTTAATGCTCAGACGATCCAAGGCAGAAAAATTTATGCAGAAAATGAAAGAATTTTTGCCAAGATGTGTGTATCTTATATGAAGAAAATCTTTAGAAACTTTGCAAAATTTTCTTTCTGGGGAAACCATTTCTTCGCTGTATTTAGCAAGTTTAGATAATCCGGTGGCATTAAGTTTTTTTAACCCTAAAGTGATGCAATTATTTACTTTTTGATGATGGCGGTACTCAATGATTGTTCCGAATATGTATACACAAAATCAAAAATAGAATAGTGTCTTCATTAGGTTTAACGTTAGACAAATAATGAACCTTTCTCAAAAATCATTTTACTGTATTTGAGAAGACAGTGTTGTTTGAAGAAGGAAGACAAATCTTTATGTTTAGATACGAAACCAGTAGATTTTAAACGTGCTAATAACGGACAAACACTTCGAGTTTTTCTGGTCAGAGCGTTAGGGTCAGCTGATGAGGAAGATATTGAAATTACGAAATATCTAACGCAAAAAGCGATACAAGACTGTGGAGCCGATATCTATTATCCGCATCCTCGTGTGGCGATTGAAATTGAAGATGTTCATGGCAACCCTTCAAAATGTTTTGAAGAAGAAATCTATGACTTACTAGCAGAATATGAATTTGTTGAAGTGTATGGTTTCTATTCAACTTCGTTTGTTTTTGCAAAAGAAATTGAAGGAGTCAAAGTGGAAGGGTATCGTACGTTTTTAAGTAGTTTTGAGTCGGATATTTTATCAAATCAAGGAGTGCCGAATAAAAATCTCTTCATCCGATGTTTGTGTGGACGTTGTGATGCCTGCTTATAATGCAAGTAAAACAATTGAAGATTCGATTCAATCGGTTTTTAAATCAAACTCACCAACAGTTTCGATTATGGATTGTAGATGATGGCTCAACTGATGAAACACAAGAAGTTTGCCAGAAGTATTTAAACGATTCTCGGATTCATTATAAAAATTAGTGCATCACGGTATTTCGCAAACATTAATTGAGGGAGTGAATCAAACTTTAGGAGATTACGTTGCTAGAATAGATTCGGATGATGTATGGATGCCTTTGGCATTTAGAGACGGTGTTGCAGCCTTTAGAAGCTAATCCCTTCTTTAGATATTGTTGGATCGAGAATCATTTTTCAAGAAACTGAAAAAGAAACAAATGTTAATCAGAAATAAAACAGAATCATTTGTATGGAGAAGATTTATGGTTCCAATTAGCGTATCGAAATATATTTTCATCCTTCAACAGTTATTTTTAGAAAGTCTGCTTATAATGAAGCTGGAGGTTATCAAGAAGGATATGATGGATTTGAAGATTGGCATTTATGGGCAAGAAACGACACAAAGGAAAAATGCTTTTAATATTAAATTATACCACTGCTTATTATCGGCTTTCTGAAAGTTACTCAAAAAGGAAATGACTTTTTCGTGCTCTGTTTAGCAAAAAACAAGGGATTATCTCTGAAGAAGTTTTTAGAAGGAGAAGTAAGGTGAAAATATTTACGATTAAAGAAGGGATTCCACTACTGTTTATGGGTTTGAAAGTAGTCAATTAGCTCGTCAGTCTATCATGCAAGAATTGGGAATTGAACATCAATTGGTGATTACAAATCTGAAAAATATCGTTCCAAACTTTGTAGAGCAATTAGAACAATTAGGGTTTCAAAAATTTTTTTATCATGCGATTTTTGATTTGTCTGATTTAGCAAGAGTTCGTCCAAGTGTTTCAAAGGATTTCATTACTTCATTAGAGCACGTAGTTGAATATACAAAAGAAGGTTGTGTAGGATTGGTGTATTATGAGGATGGAACGATTGAGTGCTATACTCGCAAATATTTTATCGAATGAATGTGTTTTCTAGTACCTTTACTTTATATGGTTCAGAAGGATTATAGTCGAAGGATTTTAGAGAGAAATATCATGATTACCATTTTGTGGCAACAGGCGAACATTATTCTCAATGGCAATTAGTGAGTGTTTATTTAGCGGAACATTCAACTTCTCAAGATAAATTTATGATAGATATGATTAATGAATATCCTTTGCAGTTGAGAAAGTTTTTCAAAAATACGAAAAGAGAATTATTGAGCGTTTACTCATTACAATATTTTAGCACCTTTTATGAAATTTGTTTTTGCAAAAATTGGTGTACAAATATTGTCGTAAGTCCAGTATTAGAAGAGCGATTAGGAAGCAATGTTGTGAGATTTTTGCCCTGTTTATGTGGAAGAGGTAATAGAAAAAAACGTATGAAACAGTGACGGATTGGTGTATTGTTGGAAATATGACCATCATTAAAAATTGTGAACTAGCCATTGAAGCATTTAGACTAGTTCCACAGAGTCGTTTAACAATTTATGGAACATTGCCAGATGGAATGACGAAAGAACAACTTCCGGAAAATGTAACGTATGCAGGGTTTGTAAACTTGTTCCTTATGAGAACCATCAAGGGTATCTATCTTGTTCATATAGTGAGTGTTTTGCTAATTCTGCAGTAGAGGCTTCTGCTAGCGGATTAGTTTGTTTATTATCACATACGGATTTAGCGCATATTTATTATGAAAAGTTTGTAGGCATACGAATACGTTTTAGATTGCTTGATGAATTAGTGAAGATTTTAAAAATCATATCAACACAGAGGGGAGTATCTTTCTTCAGATTTTGCAAAAGAATATAGGAAAGATAAAGGAAAATTTTTATGAAGTAGTGTTAAAGGGATAAGAATATAGAGGATAAGAAAGGGGAATATTATGAAAGTAGCCGTAATTCCGGCACGTAGTGGATCGGTGGAATTAGCGCATAAAAAATTTATGTGGTTGGTAGGAAAAAGTTTATTAAATCGAGCAATTGATTTTGCTAGAAGCAGAAATGTTTGATAAAATTATTGTAACAACTGATTATAGTGAGCATTTATTTTACCGTGAAGGGATAGAAGTTCGTCATAGACCAGAGGATGGCAACTTCAACAACAACAATGGTGGAAGTGTTAGCAGATGTGATTGAAACTTTTGGTTTAGCTGCTGAAGATAAGATTGTCTTACTTCAACCAACCAGTCCATTTCGTGTGTTCGAAGATTTAGTAAAAAGTGTTGGAATTATTGGAAGAATACGACAGTGTTATTACAGTAAAAAGAACTAGAATATAATCCAGCGTTATTTGTAAAAACCTATCAGTGATACGGAATTAGTATCTAAACAAGTAGAAGCTTGTCAAACAAATCGTCAAGAACAACCAAAAACAATATTATCCAAATGGTAATTTATTTGGAGTAACAGTCGGAACTTTTTGTCAGACACAATCCTTTTATGGTGGAAACTTAGGGTTATGTATTACAAAAAGGGAAAATGCAATATCGATATTAATCATAAAGATGATTTATTGTTTGCACAATTTATGGAGCAACAATAATGAACAAGAATAGAACGTATAATTGGATTTTGTACAGTTTATCGATTTTTGCAACATTATTATCTCCGATTTCATTTGTTGGAATAGTGGATATAGCTTATCATACTGGATATCGTAATTATATTGCTCAATTTGGAATTTTGTTTGCTTTTACCAATTTTATATTGGGTACTAAAGCAAATGATGGATTATGAAGATGTTTTTCATTTTATAGAGAAACGATTTGGGCATGGAAGTTTTCTATTTTCTAAAGGTTTATGGACATTATACCAACTCTTAAGAATTGGAATTGTATTGTATATTCCATCTGTGATGTTGGAACAATTGACGAATATTTCTGCCTATTTTTGGATTTTACTATTAGCCTTATGGGCATATGGGGTTGCTAGAGGCGGCTCTATTAGCAGTAGTGAGGTATGATAGTTTATATGCGGTCATTTTATTTCTTTCTATGATTGTGATTACTTTTAAAATGATGACAAAATGGAATGTTGAATCAATCAGCACCTAGTCAAAGAGATTCGTTTTCTACTTGGATTTTGTTTGGGGCATCGTTTCAAACTTTTTCTTCTTATTTAGTGAGTCCAGATATTCAAGAGAGATTTCAAAAAAGTTGGAAAAAGCGAAGTTGCTAAAATCTATTTTTACTAAATGCTGTTTTTAGGTATTTTGTTTACAGGATTTTTTTATATGTTATTGGAGTTTCGCTAAAACAGTCCGGCTATCAATTTAATGGAACTATCTTATTAGAATATGCTAAAAAGTGAAGGATTATGGATTGCTATTCCAGTTATGGTTGGAGTGCTATTATCTGCTCAGACGACTTTATCGACAGGATATGAAATTTTAGAAAAACAATATGCACGCAAGTATAGTCTATCGATTATTTTTGGATTGAATATTTTTATTTCATCTAGTCTAGTGGCTTTAGGAGGAGTTTCCTCCTATGAATTTTTGTAGGTTCTGTCGGTATTTTCCTGACGATTATTTCTAGTCTAGTATTAGTGGGCTTAATATTTTTCAAATTTTGGAAAGTCGATGAGTTTATATGTTATACTATGTATGTGCATTTCTTTTAGGAGTGATAAGAGTTTTCTTTCAAATAGAAATGTGGATATATGGGCTAGTCCCTTTGATTAGTGGACTATGTAGCGCTTGGATTTTAATAAAACTAAAACAAAAAGCCTAAATCCCTGTCGAAAGATGGGGATTTTTGAATAGAGAAAATAAAAAGAAAGTGAGGGAAAATGATGTCACGCGTTATAACGATTCATCCCGTAAAAGAAACGCATCGTTATGGATTTGAAAACGACACAATTATATCGTGCTAAAGTTGCTAGATATTTAGGAGTAGATTATATCCATATAGCGACCAGTCCTCAAAGTAAGACCAGATTGGAAAAAAGAAATAATGGCATTAGGTTTCTTAGAAGAAGAGATTGTTAATGTGCCAAATAGCTTTTCAGATATTGGGCATGATGCTTTGTCTGTTAAACTAGAGGATTTAACACTACAAGAGGGAGACCAGGTTGAACTGACAGAAGAAGGATTTGTAAGTGCAGTGACGCTTGCAGATGGAACGGGAAGATATTTTTATACTTCAGGTCCTTATTTGTTTGAAGATTGTCAAATGAGAGAATTACGTTGGTATCATGGAAATGGAGAATTAGTTTTACGAGCAAGATTTATGAATCCGTTTAAAGAACCTACTCCAGTAAGATTGTTTTTATCCGGGGTATATTTATTTGAAAGATGGGGAATTTTTGTTCTGAAGATGCATCTTGTTGTATCTTACTTAGCAAAATGCAAAGCAAACAGATTTAAATCATTCGAGATCAACATATTGTTCCAGCACCTAGTATATTCCGTTTTATGGAAAATACTGAGAAGAATTATTATGAAGTCATTCATGAAAATGTTTTGAGAAATATGGCTTAGCAAACCCTACGTGGAAAAAAACAGATTACTTAGTAGCAAGTGAAGTATTAACAACTGAGTTGGAAAAACAAGGTTACAGTACAAAATTCCTTCACCAATGGTGACACAAGTAGACCAATCTCCAAAAATAATTGGACCTGTAACAAATTATTGTGTAGTAGGAAATATGAGTGAGTTAAAATGTGGAATGGATTATTGAAGTATTTATTGGGCTATATTTATCTGGTTCAAAAGCTACAGTGACTTTCTATGGTGGAAGTGCTGAAAGGATTGAAGAATTAAAACAAAATATGAAATTTCTGAAAATATTATTTTCAAAGGAATAGTAGACAAAGTTCTGTACCATCTCCATCAAGTATATTTATCATCCAGTTATTCTGAATTATTTGCCAATGCTTGTGTAGAAGCAATGAGTGAAGGCTTATTAGCAGTGTTGTCCAATGTTGATATTGCGCATCGCTATTATGCTAAGCAAACAAATGGCATACAATTATTTAGTACGAAAAAAAGAATTGCTAGAAATGATTGAACGAATGGAACAAGAAGAGTATCAACAGTCGAATGAACAAAAATCTAGAATTAGCCAAACAGTATTCTATTGAAAACGTAGCAAATATTTATCGTGAATTATTAGGGATGGAAGCTTAAAAGAATGGAGGGATTATAGTGAATAACTTAATCATTGCAACAACACCATTACAAGCAAAAATTGTCAAGTATATCCAAAGAGAATATGCAGATGAAACATTTGTCAGTTTGTATTTAACACCTGTCATGAATGAAAGACATCGTTACTATTCTCAAGGGTTTACGGAAGTTTACTGCATGCAAACGGTGGAAGATTATGAAGAAGTAATTGAGAAGTATTCAGGTGAATACAAAACAATTTTTATGCTAGTTTCGATCATCCGGTTATTTTAGATATTGTAGCAAGTTCTTTCGTATCAACATTTAATGAGTTTTGATGATGGATATGCGAATATTTATCCATATGGAATGTATGCATTACCTTTAAAGAATCAACAAATTGGTAAGTTAGGGCGTAACAAGAGATGATTTAATTCAAAAACAGAAAAAGCATTATACATTGTATCAGAACGGATTATCATGTAGTGGATAAAGAGAAGTTAGTTTATTTAGGTAACTTTTTAATATAGATGTTAAGCCAGTTTCAAATGGGAAAACAGTCAGAGTATTATTAGGACAGAAATTTTCAGAAACAGATGATGCTATTTCAGTAAGATTCATTACAACATACGCGAATGCGCTGAATATTGATTATTATATTCCTCATCCAAAAGAAACTTTTCATATTAAAGGTGTTCAATATCTAAATTCGCCGTATATCGTAGAAGATGTATTGGCGGGAGTTATGGGAAGAATATGAATTTATTGAAATTTATCATTTTACTTCTTCAGTGAGTTTTACATTTTAAAGAATGTAAAAATATAAAAAGTAATAGGTATTTCCATCCCTTATTATGAGGAACGGCAAATGAATTGAGAAGGTTAGGTTGTGATTTCGAGACAATAACTATCGGTTGGTAACTGGTATATCAAAGTTTTGATAAATATTCCTAAAAACTTATATGTGAAACCGAAATTATAGGCAAATATTCGAAGTTGTGAAATAATATCTCGAATTTTATAGTTATTATTTGCAAAAATATGCATGAGAATTATATAACATGTTGGAACTTTAATCTTGTGCAATTTCTGACAAGATATAAAATTTTTAAGAAAAGGGGAAAAACATGTTTATTAATAAAAAGATAAATTTTCAATTAGAAAACTAAAAACGGTACCGGTTCAGTAAAAATTGGGTACAGTTGCATTATTATTAGGTGCGACAGTAGCGTTAACTTCTGTAACGAGTACCGTAGAAGCAGCGATGAAAGAAAAACACTGACAACACAACAACGATCTCAAATGATAAGGGGTCAGTAACTGTAGATACAGCTAATATTGAGAACCCAGATGCAGGTAGGGCATTTTCAACTGATCCAACTGCAGAGGGAACAAATACAATTACTAAAACAGGAAAAGTAGATTACAAATATGTAACTGCTGAAGGTAATACTGTTCTAGAAGAAAATAAAACCAAAAATTCTGGTGCTGATAAAACGATTGAAACAACATACAATGTATATGGTAAAATCAGGAGAAGTTTTTCAAAGAAACTACAGGTGGCGATGCACAAGATAGCGACCTAAACGACGCTAAAGAAAACGGTAAGAAAGTAACAATTGAAAAAGATGGGAAAATTTATCACCTAATCGGAGAACCTAAGGTTGAAAACACTGGAAACGGTGGAGGAGTGTACTCTGACACAACTCTAGGTGATGTAACCGCGAAACTTACTCCAGAAGGATTAAGTAATGCAGAAGGTAAAATCACTTATGATACTGTAAAAGCTGGTGGGAAAGCTTGGATCGTTGAACAAACAGGAAAAGGAACATATGGTAAATATGTACAAGCTGATTCAGGTGCAATCACTTCTGATGCTAAGATGGTAGAAGCTTTCAAATCTGGAGAAGCAACAGCAAAAGACTTCAATTCAGCTAATGTAACTGCTGATGGTGGGATTAAAGAAGGAGACTACGTTTTTCGTTCTTGAGAAAAATACCTATGTAACAGCTAAAACTGAGAGTATCGCTTTAACAGCACAGGTACGATTGTCATCTAGTGATAATGTAGCAGATGATGTAGATGGAACTGGGGCTACTTTAAATAGAACATATGCAATGGTACAAAACTTTAAAGCGGCTCCAGATACTTTAACAGGAGTAGCAAACAAAACTCTTGTAAAAAGGTATCTTGCATATCTTCAAGAAAAAGGACGTAAGATAATCTTTTAAACTTCAAGCAATATATAACTATAGGAATGGAAGCGGAAGCTGGTACTCCTGCGGCGATTATTGCTGATAAGGGAGATCTGTTGATGATAAAGGAAGACCTACAAATGATATAACGGCTGATATAAAAAGCGTTACTGAATCAGAAACAAGTACTATAGAAGATAGCAATGATTTTCTTCTTAAATTTACTCGATCCTGCGCCGGAAGTTGAAGAGTATTCTTACCGTGACGAAATCACCTCTTCGTGCATACCGTTTAGCAAGTGGTACTACAACAATCACTTACACTTATGCCGAAGAAAAAACTCGTGAAGTAGAGAAAAAAGGTTCTGTAGTAGTTAACTACCAAACAACAGACGGAGTAGAATTAAAATCTCCTTACACTGATACTCCTGAGACAGTAGCTGAAGTAGTAACTGAACATTACTACGTAAAATGCTGATGGACAAGAAGTAGTTGTAGAAGATAAAACTGTTAAAACGCCTAAAAACGTAGCGTACAACACTAAAGAAAATGAAGCTGAAAAACCTCAAAAACTTACAGATGCACAAGGAAATGTTTACTACCTAAACGAAGCAAACACTAAAACTGCTGTAAACGATCAAGAAACTACATCACCAGCTGAAACAGGAACAGTAGTAGAAGGTGTTACAAAAGTAACTTACATCTATGAAAAAGCTGGATCAGTAATCGTTAACTACAAAACTGAAGATGGAACTCCACTTACAGGTACAGTAGTTGGTGATGAAAGCAAAACTGTAGCTTCAGGCACTAAAGATGCTGATAACGGAAAACCAGGAACAACTTATGACACTGCAGATAATGGGCTAAAACCAACTCGTATTAAAACTGCAGAAGGAAAAGTATACGAATTAGTTCCAGACTCAACTGAAGGTGAAGAAGAAGGTGAGGTTGAATCAGGAGCAACTAAAGAAGTAACCTACGTTTATAAAGAAGTTAAAGGTAATGTTGTCGTTAAGTATGAAGATACTGAAGGTAACACACTTGCTGATGATGAACAAGACGAAACAGACGCTTCTCTAAATGTTAAGTACGACAGCAGACCACAAAAAAAGAATCTATTGAAAAAGATGGTGTTAAATACTACCTAACTGAGAAAGCTCTAAAAGATGGCTCTAAAACCAGCAACAGGAGACGTAGTAGAAGGAACAACTACAGTAACTTACGTTTATGAAAAAGCTGGATCAGTAATTGTTAACTACCAAACAGAAGATGGAACTCCATTAGTAGGAACTGCAGATGGTGCAAATGTAGCTTCAGGTGCTAAAGACACAACAGACGCTAAAGCAGGAACTGACTACAACACTGCAGACAACGGATTGAAACCAAACCGCATCACAACTGCAGAAGGAAAAGTATACGAACTAGTACCAACAGCAACTAAAGGTGACGAAACTGGTAAAGTTGTTGCTGGAGAAACTAAAGAAGTAACATACGTTTATAAAGAAGTAAAAGGTAACGTAGTCGTTAAGTATGAAGATACTGAAGGTAACGTAATCGCTGAAGACGAAAAAGATGAAACAGATGCTTCTCTAAACGTTAAATACGATACAGCAGACCACAAAAAAGACGAAATCACTAAAGATGGTGTTAAATATTACTTAACAGCTAAAGAACTTAAAGATGATTCTAAACCAGCTACGGGAGATGTTGTTGAAGGAACAACTACAGTAACTTACGTTTACGAAAAAGCAGGACAAGTAGTCGTTAACTACCAAACAGAAGACGGAACTCCATTAGTAGGTGTTGATGCGGATGGTGCGAATGTAGCTTCAGGTGCAAAAGATACTGTAGACGGAAGACCAGGATCAGCATATGATACTTCTGATAACGGAATGAAACCAAACCGTATCACAACTGCAGAAGGAAAAGTATACGAACTAGTACCAGCATCAACTAAAGGTGCTGAAACAGGTACAGTAGTAGCTGGAGAAACGAAAGAAGTAACTTACGTTTATAAAGAAGTTACTGGTGACGTAGTAGTTCACTATGTTGACAAAGAAGGTAACACAATCGCAGCTGACAAAGATGACCTTAAAGGTGCATCTCTAAGCGAAAAATATGACACTGCTGTTGATAACAAACCAGAAAAAATCACTGCAGAAGACGGAACTGTATACTACATTACAAAAGCTGGCCTTAAAGATGGTTCTAAACCAGAAACTGGAAATGTAGTAGAAGGTAAAACTGAAGTAACTTACGTTTATGAAAAAGCTGGATCAGTAATCGTTAACTACCAAACAGAAGATGGAACTCCATTAACAGGTACTGCAGACGGTAAAGATATTGCTTCAGGTGCTAAAGATATTGACAATGGAAAACCAGGTTCTGAATATAATCCTGCAAAATAACGGAATGAAACCAAAACCGTATCACAACTGCAGAAGGAAAAAGTATACGAACTAGTACCAACAGCGACTAAAGGTGATGAAACAGGTACTGTAGTATCAGGTCAAACTAAAGAAGTAACATATGTATATAAAGAAGTTAAAGGTAATGTTGTTGTTAAGTTCGAAGATGCTGAAGGTAACACACTTGCTGAAGACGAAAAAGACGAAACAGATGCTTCTCTAAATGTTAAATACGATACAGCAGACCACAAAAAAGATGAAATCACTAAAGATGGTGTTAAATACTACCTAACAGCTAAAGAGCTTAAAAGGTGATTCTAAACCAGCTGCTGGAGATGTTGTTGAAGGTACAACTACAGTAACTTACGTTTACGAAAAAGCAGGACAAGTAGTCGTTAATTACCAAACAGAAGATGGAACTCCATTAGTAGGTGTAGATGCAGCTGGTGCAAATGTTGCTTCAGGAGCAAAAGACACTGTAGATGGAAAACCAGGATCAGACTACAACGCTTCTGATAATGGAATGAAACCAACTCGTATCACAACTGCAGAAGGAAAAAGTATACGAATTAGTACCAACAGCAACTAAAGGTGACGAAACTGGTAAAGTTGCAGCTGGAGAAACTAAAGAAGTAACATATGTTTATAAAGAAGTAACTGGTGATGTAGTAGTTCACTACGTTGATGTAGAAGGTAACGTAATCGCAGCAGATAAAGAAGATACTAAAGGCGCTTCTCTAAATGCTAAATACGATACAACTGATAGCAAACCAGAGAAAATTGAAAAAAAGACGGAACTGTTTACTACTTTAACAGAAAAAGCTCTTAAAGATGATTCTAAACCAGAAAACGGAGACGTAGTTGAAGGTAAAAACTGAAGTAACTTACGTTTATGAAAAAAAGCAGGACAAGTAGTAGTTAAATACACTGATGAAAAAGGTACTATTATCCAAGTGAATGCTGTTTCTACAAAAAGACGGTAAAACCAGGTGCAACGTACAATACTGCTGATAATGACATGAAACCAAAACCGTATCACTACTCCAGAAGGAAAAAGTATACGAATTAGTACCAGCATCAACTAAAGGTGCCGAAACAGGTACAGTAGTAGCTGGAGAAACTATAGAAGTAACTTACGTGTACAAAGAAATCACTGGTAATGTAGTCGTTCACTATGTTGATACAGAAGGAAACACATTAGCTGCAGATACTAAAGATGTAGAAAATGCATCACTAAGTGAGAAATATGACACAACTGACAACAAACCTGAGAAAAATCGAAAAGATGGAACTGTTTACTACTTAACAGCTAAAGGACTTAAAGAAGGTTCTAAACCAGAAAAACGGTGCTGTTGTAGAAGGTACTACAGAGATCTCTTATGTATATGAAAAAAAGCAGGACAAGTAGTCGTTCACTACGTAGATGAAGCTGGAAAAAACAATCCAAGCAGATGTTGTCAGCACTAAAGATGGGAAACCAGGTGCTAAATATGATACTCTGATAACGGAACGAAACCAACTCGTATCACAACCCAGAAGGAAAAAGTATACGAATTAGTACCAGCATCAACTAAAGGTAATGAAACTGGAGATGTTGAAGCAGGTAAGACTACAGAAGTAACATATGTTTATAAAGAAGTTAAAGAAAACGATACAAACAAAAACTTAACTCCAAATAACCCAGCACAGCCAGCTAAGCCAGGAGAAGAAACTCCAACATACCCAGCACAGCCAGCTGCTTTCAGGAGAAGAAACCCGAATAACCCAGCACAGCCAGCTAAAGCCAGGAGAAGAAACTCCAAATAACTCAGCGCAACCAGCTAAAACCAGGTGAACTAACTAACCCAGCAACACCAGGTACACCAGCTGGAAATTGCTGAACCAGGAAAAAGAATCCAGAAGTTGCAACAGGAACAACTGTAGCAACTAAACAACAAGAATTACCAAACACAGGTACAGGAAATGAAGTATCAATTTTTGGTGCTGCAACAGCAATTCTTGTATCTCTTGGATTAATAGTTCCAGGCAAAAAGATGATGAAGAGTAATTAAAAATACTATTTATCCAGTAATTGAATAAATGATTCAAACAAAGCTCAAAAATTAGCATATCGTTAATTTTGGGCTTTTTGCCTTTAGGAAATAAAATAATAGGTATTCATATCGAAAAATGATGAAATTTTGATACAATAGATAGGAAAATAGAAAGCGGGGATATCATGCAAATAACTAAAATTGAAGTGCAGAAGAAAAAGCAAAAATCGTTTTAATATTTACATAAATGATGAATTTGCCTTTTTGGAGTAGATGAAGCTACTTTATTAAAGTTCGCATT
>BNJS01003407.1_pt1 | contig 21403 bp, 23 predicted proteins | sample 8540461 | NCBI WGS metagenome assembly BNJS01 (sample SAMD00202454, study PRJDB9452) | human saliva metagenome | isolation source: human saliva | place: Japan | reverse complement strand
TGACCACTTTATTTCGTTAAAAAGGAAAATTAAATGCACAATCCCATTATCGCCGTTCTCTCTGGTGTTGCGGTATCTGTATGATGACAAAGTCGCCGTAAACGTACATTGTTATTCAGCAAGCCGCTGCAGCTACATTCTATACTGTATTGGCGTTGTCACTTAGTTGGTTTTCATTGAAACCGGATTTTCGTAAGGGCTTGAAATGACTGATTTGATCGCACAAAAGCGAAATATGCGCCGATTTTCTTAGCATTAGGTATTTTATTGCCAAGCGTGTTTTATCATTATTATGTCCAGCGTGAGATTCGCTGGTATTGTACGCCCTGATGCGTACAACGCTTATCCTTATTTTACCTCTATTCTCGCGCTTTTTGATTCTTCCACGAAAACCCTAAGCCAACTCAAAAGTCGTTGGTATTGTGTTGGCATTTGTCAGGTTGTTTTGCCTGCACAGCACTCGAATCTCAACAAGAAGTGCGGTCAAGCTGTTTCAGGGTCATTTTGGGCTTGGTTAGTTGTGTGGTTTGGCCATGGCATCTCACTCGATATTTTGTTTTAAACAAGTCGCAGCGAGCATCTCCCAACAACGCTTATTCATTGCGCTTTTCCTTGGCTGCCGCCTGCATTATAAGTCGAGCCACTTGTTGTTCAAACGTGGAACTCAATGGAACGTCGCCAGTGTTGTGGGCGGTAATACCTTTAGGAGTACTGAAACTCTCTTTTAATATTCTTTTCTATATTAGCTCACTCAGAGCCTTTGGGCCTCGAATCCGACACTGGTTTTGCACGGCATGAACATCGTGATTTGTTTGAAGTACGATTACCGGCGCATTAATTTTTAAAGATCCAGTGCAAAATTAACTGGCTAGGTATTGTATCCAGCGTCAGTGCAATTTCTTCTGTTTGTATTTATCTAGATAAAATCTTGGCTTTAAATTTTGAGGAAAATAATGGCACGACTTGTCAGCTTTTCACCACGACTGCGAAAAGTTTCGCGGTCGATCCCGCGACTGATCTTCAGCCCAATTTGCGATCTCGTACAGACTGCGGATGTTTACCCATATCATCGGCGAGCCTGCTGGGTGTTGTATTGCAAGCAAACCAACGATCATGTGCCCGCGCCGGAAGCGGTGGGCAGTAGTGACGGGCATTACGCCACAGGGGTGTAGCCAATGAAAAGGCTACCGCCGGAACCGGACTTTAAGCCGCTCGAATTTTACAGGAGTTCAGTCAGCGAATACCCGTGGCCATGGGCTTTTAGTAATATCTCGCTATGACGATGATCACACGCTTCATACCTCATCGTAATTTTATTGATCCTTATGAAGATAGCTGAAAACGGTAGAATTCCGTTGGAGTTTGCATATGGATTTGCCCAGTGCGTGCGTATGCCCTATGCGTCCCGATGGGTATTGGTGGTACTTTCAGATGGACGAAGGCATGCCGAGCTGTCAGTTTGAAAAACTGACGGAAGTGGAATGGAAGATGAGCATACCACGCGCATGACGCCGCGTCACATGTGTGTGCTGGCCACTCGAAATGGCAGAGTAATTTCAGAAAAGCCAGCCGAAGTTATTCTCACTGATTTCTGCTGAAAATCGTAGAAAGAGCTGACAAAGCTTCGCTACACACTGCAGAAAGCTGACGCCGTTAGTACATGTATCCGATGTTAGGCAAATTATCGTGGAAATACGACATTAATTGCGCTGAAACATGGCATCCACGAATAAAACATACTTGCGGTGATCGTATGCGATTTAACAGCCACATTGGTGATTCACGCTACAAAATCGAGCAGAGGAGCTGCGTGAAAATCTTTATACGAAGAAAGAAACGTTGTTAGAGACTGGCGTGCCTCCTGCTCCATTAAAGCCTCATCTCATGTCAATAAATGTCCTAATTGTGCTACCGCTGAGAAAACCTTGATATGCCTCAAAATGCCGAACGTTTAGGGATTGATGAGGGCATTATGTACGTAAAATCAGCACGTTTGTTGGCATCTCAGGATATTCGCCAGAAAGTCATGGATATTTTTCAACAAGAACGTGAATTTGAGGCATCCATGATAAAGTTGAAACCGAGCTTTTATAATGGCTTTTTAGTGATGCCGATACAATATGGCGATTTTGACGCACTTTGGAGCCTGAAAGCTTGCGAACATAATCTGAGTTTCTCAGAACCCAAGAATCTCAATTGTTATTCTTTCCATTATCATGCCAGACATTTTTATCGCACCTTTAAAGCTCGTTCTGAACAAATTAAATGGCATATTGTCTGGATTAGATGCTGGAAATTTTGCGGATTTGAGCAAAGCCTTCAAGAGTTGGCCGCACAAAATGAGGAACAATGAAGAAAACCTCACTTTCTATTAGCTGATTTATGAATATGGGCGGTAAGATAAATTGGTTAGAGCGCGGTCAAACTTTTAATGTCAATCGTGGAATAAAAGAGACAACGTCACTAAATATTAACAATGACACGCCGACGAGATCATGCGTGTTTTCTCTGTATTTTTGGAAACTGCGTACAAATCCTCCTGAGAACAACTCTAGATTCTCACGCAGCGCTACATCCCTAAATTTCATCTCCTTTCATAAATCAAATTACTTTACGAGAAAATACAGGCATAAAAACGGAGAATACAGAAAACACATAGAAAAGTTATACTATGGTTCCGATTAACTTAATTTCTCTTGACAAATATTTCATCTTCCAAACTTAAAGTCTATAACTTTATATATATTTATTACATACCCACGCAAAATTGCAGTTTTCATCTAGTTTTATCTAGTAAGAGTGACTCGTGTATAAGTCTGTGATCTTATTAATCCGTAGCTTGTCGCACCCCCTGTAACCAATTCTTATAATGTATATTATGTTAAATAATAAATAGTGTCGATGTCATTTAAAGCTATTAAGGATAACCTACTGAAGCCATATCGCTTGATGCGCAATTCCATACATTAAATTTTCATGTTTTCTATTTGTATCCAGTATTTTGGATTTAATAAGTGAGAGAGACTTTGGAAATCTATGATTCTCTCTCACACCTCATCATCTCTACTCTAGAGAATCGGAGCAAAGGCGATATTGATAACTCCATTCTCATTAAATGTGTAACCAAGCAGAGAATGATTTTATTTAGTAAAACCCTTTTAAATTAATGGGTTTACACTTAAAATCAATAAAATAAAATTGACAATTCTCACACTATGGAGTAAAATTCATCCGCATAATACTAGAATTTTCGTATTGTGATACATCTATTAACCGAAAATATTAAGTGAAAGGAGTTGAAGCAGGCTAATAAGCCAATTACAGCAAAATTAAACGAACATAAATTAATCTCGAGAGTCTCTATCTCATCAAATGGCCTATTTGCAAAGTGGGAGTGTGCATGGTGCTATAAGCATGCGTTATGAAGGCGCTGCAGCATTTTTACTTCTGCCATGCCGACAGAAGAATTGGGAAACTATAAGTGCAAAAGTTGTTTACTTATGTGGGCGAAACCGGTGGAATGCCTCCTTTGTTAGAAATTAAGGTGATGCCCCTAAACACGATTACGCTTTCATTAAAAGAAGTTTTTGAAACAACACTTGAACACGAAAAACTAGTGACATCTAAAATTAATGAGTTAGTTGAGAGTACTTTTTGCAGAAAAGGATTACTCTACTTTTAACTTCTTACAATGGTATGTGGCTGAACAGCATGAAGAAGGAAAGAAAAATTATTTAACAGATATTGTTGATAAATTCAAACTTCTTGGTGAAAGTGGCACAGCTCTACTACATTGATCGTGAATTAAAAACTTTATAGAATAGGAGAAATAAAAGATGTTATCAAATAGCGTGATTAAACTAATGATCAAATGAATTCAGGTTTTATTCTTCTAACCTATATTTACAAATGAGCGCCTGGTGCGAACAACAAGGTTTCGAGGGAGCTGCAAAATTTTTATCAGGCATGCGGCTGAAGGAAATGCAGCATATGCGTCAAAACTCTTCACTTATTTAAATGAGACCGGTGCTTAGCTATCATCACACAAGATTGATGAACCACCTCATCAATTTTTATCATTGAAAACAAGTACTTGAATTAACCTATGAACATGAAAAGTTAATGCTTACTAAAATCAATGAATTAGTTGGTAGAACTTTTGAAGAGAAAGAGACTACTCTGCCTTTAACTTCTTATACTGGTACGTGTGGCTGAACAACATGAAGAAGATTATTCAGTGGAATTTTGGATAAATTAAATCTTCTTGGTGAAGATGGTAAAGGTTTGTTCTTAGTTGATAAAGATTTAGGCGCATTAACAACAAACAACTAATTAAGTCTGAGTGAAAAAGGCTAAAGTCATTATCGATTTAGCCTATATCAAAATCTAGCTACTTTTGTCTAAAAGTGCGGTGCTTTTTCTCAGGTGTTTTTGAAGGATATTGAGAAGGATATTGAGATTGTTGGTTTGCTTTCACTAATGAAATGTACGATACGCAATAGTAGAATGACTAGCACCAGTAATTTGAATTAAGCGTTTCTTAGTTAGTTTTCAGCAGCCATACTTCCTCACCAATGTTTGTACTTTTTAAATTAATAATTTAGTGGTATTATTGGAGATAGATCAATTTTTACGACGATTCTTTTCTCATTTTTCTGGAATTTGGGGAATAAATGAAAATTTTACCGACTGAAAACAAAATTAGGACGTCGAGTTCAATCTGGTGGATGCGCAATCCATTGTCAAAATTGTAGCATTAGTCAACTATGTATTCCTCTTTTACTTTAAATGAACATGAATTGAATCAATTAGATATCATTTGAACGTAAAAACCTATCAGAAATCTCAAGGGCTTTTTAAAACCCGGGTGATGAGCTTACATCACTCTACGCTATTCACTCTGGTACAATTAAATCTTACACAATTAGTGAAACCGGTGAAGATAAATTGCTTCTCTTTCATTTACCGGGAGATTTAGTCGGTTTTGATGCGATTATGAATATGCAACATCAAGTCTTTGCTCAAAGCACTAGAAACCGCTATGGTGTGCGAAATTCCATTTGATATTTTGGATGATTTATCCGGCAAAATGCCAGAAATTACGCCAACAAATTATGCGTTTAATGAGTAATGAAAATTAAAAGTGATCAAGAAAATGATTTTATTACTCTCAAAAATGAATGCTGGAAGAACGCCTTGCCGCTTTTATTTATAATTTATCGCAACGCTATTCTGCTCGCGGCTTTTTCCGCTCGAGAATTCCGTTTAACGATGACACGTGGTGATATTGGCAATTATCTTGGTCTCACCGTTGAAACAATCAGTCGTTTACTTGGTAGTTTCCAAAACTAGGTGTTTTATCTGTGCAAGGGAAAATACATTTACGATTAATAATGGCTGAATTAATCGAATTATCCGGTACAAATAAAACCAAAATCAAAATAGTTATCTAACCTTTCCTTTCCGGCGCATAAATTGCGCTGGATGCCTTCAAGTCTCTCTCCTTGTCATTTATTCAGAATGTTCTACCCTATTTATAACCAATAAATGGAGTTGTGTATGAAATTCAATAACATATGCTGGGTGGTTTTTAAATCCCGAAAATGACAAACAATATGCCTGCTAGAGCTAGTTCGTTTAGCGCAAGAGCAAAAGTCAATCCCCAGTCATAACTCTTTTCCTCGCAATTTATGATTTATCTTATGAAATGTCAGCGCCTACGTTTCTTCTAGAAGCAACGCTCAGAAATGCATAAAATGTCATTGAGCAACGTAAATTAGCCATCCAGCCCTACATTGAAAGAAAATATGCTTCTGATGGAATTGAATTTGCCACAACCGTTGTTTGGAACAGCAATGAGGCAGAAGCCATTGCCACTGAAGTAGAAAATCAAGGATATGATTTGGTAGTCAAATATACTAAAGCGGAAGAAAGCCTGACATCATTAATCGACGCCGGTTGACTGGCAATTACTGCGTAAATGTCCGGTACCTATTTTGAAGTAGTGAAAGATGGCGATTGGAAACACCAACGCCGGGTTTTGAATCGCTGTCAACGTATCTGATGATGAAAAATGAAGCGCATAGCTCGTTTAATGATGAATTAGTCTCGTAAGTATGGATTTAGCGGTGTCTTTAGATCGTGGCAATATCCATCTTGTTACCGCTTATCCGCCAACGCCAATCAATATGGCCATAGATTTACCGGAGTTTAGTTCGGGCGAATAAGCAATAGTGGCTTGCGTGGACAATACTTGATTAACATGAAAGCATTGCGCCAAAAATACGGTATTAATGACGATCATACCCACGTGGTTGGAAGGTTTCCCTACAGATGTTATTCCAAGTTGCTATAGAAGCTGAGCTCGTGATTTTTAGGCACCATTGGTAGAACTGCTTTCTGCTGCATTTTAGGGGAATACGTAGAAACTATGTCATTATAAACTAAACTGCACAATTTATTAGCTATTAAGCCATCAAAGAAAGAGAGTTAATTTAATCGCTTTTCTCAGCTTAATGATTTTCTTATTGCAGAAAAATTATGGGTATTCTGATAAAACAAAACCACCTTTATAGGTGGTTTTTTAATAGAAAAGTGCGGTCTAAAATTGAAATATTTTTCGACTGCACTTTTAAGTCTCAATGAAAAATTACTTTTCCGCTCTATCCATTTTCCATCAACAAAATCCACAATCCATTTCGTGGCTTTGCCATTCTTTTCAGAGGTAACATATTGACGTTTTTCTTTACATTTCAAAGCGAATAATTGCCTCATTGCCTTCTGGATCGACTTGTGGAGCATCGGCTAAGTAACGCACTCTCCGTAAACGCCTCACGTACTAACGCCAATTCTGCCACTTTCAGGGCGCAGTTTCCACGAGATTTCGGGAAATGATGGGCTGACATAAACACGCCACTGGCACCATCGCGTAATACAAAATAAGCATCCGATTTTTCGCATTTTAATTCAGGAAATGAATCGGGTCTTCTTTTGGCTATCAACTTCACCATTTTTCAAAATTTTACGGGTGTTATCGCATTGCGTACAGCCCATATATTTACCGAAAACGTCCTGAATTTGAGGGTGCATCGCCACCGCACTTATCACATTCGACAACCGAGTATCACCAGCCTTTAATCTTAAACTTACCTCTTCGACTAAATAACCCTCGCAATTTGATTATTACCGCAATGTGCAATTTGCGCTATGGATCGATAATGTAACTATCCATCGCCGTACCACATTTCGGACAACGCTTACGTTCCATCAGCGCTTTGCGTTTGCGACGCATCATCCAACACATTTAACAATTCAGCTTCCGGAATCAAAGTTAATGGTCGTTTTTGCAACGTTCTTTCGGCGGTAAAGACATAGCCGGTACAGCCTAAGAAGACGCCCGTACTAGCCGTTCTATAGCCATATTGCGTCCGCAAGTCGGACAAACAATATCTGTTTCGACCAAATTATTCGGACGCATTCCACCTTCTAATTCGTCTAATTCCGCTTTGGTCAGTTGAGTCGAGAAAATCTTTGAAGAATTGGTTTAATTCGATTTTCCAGTTTTTCTCGCCGGACGCGATTTGGTCCAACACATCTTCCATATTAGCGGTGAAATCATAGCTCATTAAATCGGCAAAGACTGATTCAAGCGATCGGTCACGATTTCACCCATTTTTCTGCATAAAAAGCGACGGTTTCTGTACGCACATAACCGCGTTCCTGAATCGTGAAATAATGGCTGCATAGGTAGAGGTCGACAATACCACGTTTTTCCAATTCTTTTACTAATGCAGCTTCTGAAAAACGTGCCGGTGGTTTCGTGAAATATTGTTGTGGCTGCACTCGCAGACAAATTGAGCTTGCTATTAACAGAAACATCCGGTAGCGCTTGATCTTCAGCAGATTTACTTTGTTGCGGTAACACTTTTTGTCCAACCGTCAAAACGTAAAATACGTCCCTTTGGCCGTTAACGTATAATCCCTGCTGTCACTGTTAACGTGGTAGCTGTCATATTGCGCTGCCGGCATTTGACAGAGCTAGCAAATTGACGCCAAATTAAATCATATAAACGCACGGCATCTTTTTCCATGCCAACTAAATCATTTAATCCAACATGAATATCGGACGGTCGAATAGCCTCGATGGGCTTCTTGCGCATTGTCTTTGCTCGAGTAGAAATTTGGTTTTTCCGGTAAATAAGCGTGTCCGTAATGTTTTTCAATATAACCGCGCACCATATTTAACGATCTTGACTCAAAATTGGTGGAGTCCGTACGCATATAAGTGATGTAGCCTGCTTCATATAAACGTTGTGCCAACATCATGGTTTTTCTTCACTCCAAAAGCCCAAACGAGTACTTGCCGTTTGTTGTAGCGTAGAGTAATAAAAGGCGCTCTTGGTCGAGAACTGGTCGGTTTGGTTTCTAAATCAGAAATGAGCATAATCAGATTTGCTTAAAAATCCACCGCACTTTGCGCTTGTTCCGCATTTTTCGGCTCAAATGCCTTTAAATCTGCGTGACATCTAACTGAATTTCATCGCCTTTCGGTATTAGTAAGACTGAAACTTCCCAATATTCTTGTGGTACAAACGCCTTAATTTCACGCTCACGTTCCACAATCAATTTCACCGCCACCGATTGCACACGTAAGCAGATAACCCACGCGCCACTTTTTCCACAGCAACGGCGACACCATAAAACCGACGACACGATCTAAGAAACGGCGTGTTTGCTGCGCATTCACGCTGATCCATGTTCAAATTTTCAGGATGTTCAAAGCTTGTTTAATGGCGTTTTTGGTAATTTCGTTAAAGACGACGGCTATAACGTTCATCATCCCCGCCAATCACCTCACGCAAATGCCACGCGATAGCCTCTCTCTCTATCCAAGTCGGTGGCGAGATAAAATATGATCGGCTTTTGGCGAGAGATTTTAGTTCAAAACGACTTTTTCTTTACCGGGTAAAATCGATGGTTGGCTTTCCAACCATGATATGGGTCGATCCCCATAGCGTTTGACTAAAAGCATCTTGTTCTGTGTTTTTATCAGCTTGCTTTCTCTGCACTCAAGACCTTTGGTGATAGGTTTGGCTTTCTCTCCGGTCGTAGAACCTACCGTTGGCAAATCACGAATATGTCCCACGCTGGATTTCCACTACATAATTGTTTCCTAAATATTTATTAATGGTTTTCGCCTCGCCAGCGACTCCACAATAACCAAGGATTTTGTCATTATTATTACCTAAATTTCTGATTAACTTATATAAAAATTGCTCGCTATATTGCTAACTATCTTCAAGTAGGTCCAACTACTTTTTCCAAAAGGCATAAGAAATGGATAAACTCAACGCAATTTCAATTTTTGCAAAGTGATTGAAACTCAAGTTTTACTAAAGTACTGCATTTTGCAAAAATATCTCCGTTGCCATGGCAAGCAAATTGGTTTTCTCAATTAGAAGAACAGTTAAAAACACGTTTGTTACAACGAACCACCCGTAAGATTGTGCCAACAGGCCAGCAGCCTCTATTATCAACGTTGTCAGCCCATTTTGTTTGGAATTGGAAGGCGAATCCAGCATCAGCAATCTTTCCACCTCTCTTCAAGGCAATTTAACCGTTTCTGTCCCACGGGATTGGTTTGCGCTATTACGCCGAATTTAGCGAGTTTTGTTAAAGCCCCATCCGAATTTACACATAGACATTGGTTTAACGATCGTATGATTGATTTGGTCAGCGAAGGATTTGATTTAGCGTTGCGTATTGGTTATCTGCCAAGACAGTTCCTTGGTGGCAGAAAATTGCGACCTCTTCAATGCACTTCGTCCTTCACCGGAATATTTAGCCATCCATGGCACACCACAAACGCCGGAAGAATTAGAACATCACGACTGCCCTTTTTATACAAAGCCACAGGCAACCAAATCTATTGATTCAACAAACACAATAAAATTCAGCGCGTTAAAATGCGTTTCCAAATTGGTGTGTAATAATGGCTTAACCCTTTGCTTCATTGTGTGCTGATGGTGTTGGCATTATTAACACACCACCTTCTTTTAGTGGAGGAAGAATTGGCTTCAGGAAAGAAATTGGTGGAAAATTTTAGCGGATTACCGACAACAAAGAGTTGGATTTACACATTGTTTATCCACACCGCCGTCATTTGTCAGCGAAGTCAAAGCCTTCTGTAGATTTTATTACTCAGCTGGATTTATGTAAGACAAAACCGTAAAAAGTGCGGTCGTTTTTAAGTGGATTTTCGTTTACGTGACCTTGCAATTAAGCAAGGTCATTTTATATCTAAAAACAAAAGGAATATACTCCGGCAACGGTGCAGAGTTTGCCCAATTCCACCCACGCACAAGGAAAAATGAAAATCAGACCCATAGAACCGGCGAGTTGATGTTCTTCCGCGAGTTTTACCAATAATTGATACTGGTCGCGACTTTGTCCACAACCGGAAATTTCAATGGCATCGCCGCCCCATGCTTTAAAACTCTCTGTCAGTTTTTCGTACCCATTTCATGGTCATGGTATAACAGCAACGGATGGGCCAAAACACGGCAACCCCACCGGCTTGATGGATGGTGTCAATGGTCGTTGGAATATCAGCCACATGGCTTGACATAAGCAGATTTCCCCTGCCCCAAATAACGTTTTGAAAGCTTTGACCATCGTTAGAAACCTTTGCCGATTTGCACTAAATGACGGGCATAATGCGCTCGAGTCTACTCTCGCCATTACCGGCTAATGCCTCTGTGTAGGCATTTTCTACACCAATCTAACTTTGCCCCGATTTCCTGAGCTCGACTCTCGCGTAATTTCGCTTGCTCAGCTAAAAGTGCGATCATTTTTATGTGAAAGATCAAACCCTAAAGCCACAATGTGAATGGAGCGATTTTCCCCATAATGTGGAAATTTCTACGCCATTAATCAGCCTCTATACCCAAAGATTCTGCTTGTTGTCGAGCCTCAGCAGCTCCGTGCTGCGTATCGCGATCCGTCAACGCCAGTACATTCACGCCTCATAGGCGAGCAAAAACCTACTTCCGTCGGTGTCGGATGCCGTCGGAGGCAGTGCTGAGCAATGTAGGTCATATTTGATCATGCTTTTCCTTATTTAATCGCTTGAACTAAATCTTTCACCAATTTCGGAAATGTGATAAATCAACCCTAGAATACGCTTGCAAAAAGCTCAGCACCGGCTTGGATTTTTCTTGCGCATTTTGCACACCATCAATGCCACCGCTAGCAATAATTAGGATTTGGTCTTTGAGTTCTTGGTGTAATCGTTTACATGATTTCCGTGCTTTTCTGTTGTAAGGGTTTTCCGCGAATCCGCCCTGCTGTTCGGCATTTTTTTAAATGTGTGTGACGTTGTCGTGTGAAATCGTCGTGTTTGGTCGCAATAACGCCATCCATTTTGTGGCGAATTAATGTCATCCGCAATTTGTACAAGTTCGGATTCCGTACAGTCCGGGTGCAATTTTTACTGCAATCGGCACATATTTGCCACGTATTGTTTGCTAATTCTTGTTGACGGATTCAATGCTATCAACAAATCATCAAAATAATCGCCATATTGTAGCTGTGCGTAAATCCGGCGTATTAGGCGAAAAATATTTACGGTAATATAACCGGCGTAGTTATGAGCTTTATTCAAAACAAATCGAGATAATCATCTTTTCCTGTTCTAAAGGCGTTAGTTTATTTTACCGATATTAATCCTCTAACACGCACCGTCATAGTGGGATTTTTGACATTTTCAATCAGCTGATCGATTCCATAATTATTGAAACCGTTTCGATTAATAATGCCTTCAGCTTCTACCAAACAGAAATTGACGTGGTTTGGCATTTCCCTCTTGCGCCAATGGTGTCACTGCCCACTTCAACGAAACCAAACCCCATGGCACCAAAAGCCATCAATCGCTTCAGCGTTTTTATCTGCGCCTGCTGCCAAGCCGATAGGATTTTTAAATTCAATCCCCATGACCGTTTTGGGTGTACCTTGAGGGCAATTTAGAAGTTGTTTTAATATGAACCGGCGAATGTCCCGCTAAGCCAAAGGGCTTTTATCACGCAAATTATGGGCATCTTCAGGGTCAAGGCAAAAAGACCTTTTACGAATGAAAAGAATACATACTCGTTTATCTCTCCGGAGAGTTAACTGTGAAAGGAATAGAAAAAGTGCGGTCAGAATTTAACCGCACTTTTATGTATTACTGTAACGCTTTTTCGATTTTCTCAAATAAATCGACGATAAATCCTCCGTCTCACTAATGCGTTCTAGCGCACGTTTCATCAAGGTTTGGCGCTGCGCATCATAACGTACAAAACGAATTAACGCTCAATTAAACGAGAAGCCACCTGTGGGTCGCTTTTATTTAGTCTAATCAAGATATCCGTTAGAAAACGGTAGCCTGAACCGTCAATGGCGTGGAACGCTTTTAAGTTTTTGCCCCGCAAAGGCACGCAATGAGAGAACGCACGCGGTTCGGGTTATTAAAATTAAAACTTGGATGATCCATCAACTGCATCACGTTTTGTAACACATTTTCTTCGGACGGGTGGCATAATAGCAAACCATTTGTCCAGCTCACAAAGCCGTCGATGTTGCCATTTTGTTCACAAAATCCGCCAATAAACTGTCTCGACAAAGCTATTTGGCTTGAGTTGCAGAGATTAAAGCTGCAAGCGTGTCGGTCATAATATTGGAATACGTGTAATGCTTATTCACCAAGTTATTGCCAATATTACTGTATGCTAAGTAACTTAAGACACATTTGCGCAGTTTACGTGAGCAATATCTTGACGATTAATCTTGATATTCATCCAAACGAATTTGATTGTAAGTCTTCTGTAATAATTCTCTTTTAAATTATCGGCAATCGTTTGTGCCATAAATTCCGTAGACAGCGCATGATCGCATCCGGATCAATGGTTTTAAATGAATTCCGCAAATTACTGTCGCTTTTCGGTAAGGTGAGAATTAAACTGGTTAACTCGATATCTTTTGATAATTATCTAAAAACTTGATAAAGCACCGCCGCCGTTTCGCACGATAAATCGAGCGGTTGCCCTTGCTGATAGTTAGTAACGTTACGTCGTAACTCAGCAGCCAAAGTAACATCTGTGCAGCATCCCAACGTATAAAGCCATTTTCAGCAAATTTTAATAAGGTAAATCCGGTTGTGAAGTGGAATAATCGTAATCCAATTTCACCGGTGCGGAAAATCACACAACAATGCCGGGAACAGGCTTAGTATAAAGATTGATGGAACTCAAAGGTTTTGGTCTTTTTGAGTAATATTCAAGCACATTATCCACAACGCCATCGGCATCATAGAGCGTTTTAGCTGACCTCTTTTCATCATACAACGCAATTTTCAACGGAATCATATAAATTCACTTTTCCATTTGATCGGCTGTCGGTGGCGTTAATTGAGAAACCTGTAATTGATAGACATGATCATCATAACGATCACTGATAGTCAACTCCGCAGTGTCCAGATTGACTGTACCAACGGCGGAATCTGTGTTAAATCCAAATCATTGGCACGTTCCATGGCTGACACCAAAAATCTTCACAGGTTGCGGCTTGCCATCGTTTTCCGCAATATATAACTTCATGCCCTTTTTGGAAGCCCTCTTCGCCCAATAAGGTATGCAACATACGAATGACTTCTGCCCTTTTTCGTACACGGTGACCGTATAGAAGTTATTCATTTTCAATCACTTTTTCCGGACGAGATCGGTGTGCCATCAGGTCCTGCGTCTTCAGCAAATTGTACAGTGCACGCAAAAATTTCACGTTATTAATGCGATTTACCAGGCGGGAGCCTGTGTCAGAGCGAAAATTCCTGATCACGGAAGACCGTTAGCCCTTCTTTTTAGACTCAGTTGAAACCAATCACGGCAAGTGACTCGATTCCCCTGTCCAGTTGTGGAAAATATTCGTGCGCAATCACACTTTCAATGGCTAAATAGTCGTCATCGGTTGCCGTTTGTGGATTTGCCAACACATATTTATCGTTAAAAATATTCAGCCCTTTATTTTCCATCGCACCCATGTTGAAGAGAAATCCACGGCGACAATCGTATAAATGTCGAGGTCATATTCTAAATCAAAACGTTCTTCATCCCATTTCATGGCACGTTTTAAACTTTGCATAGCCTAATCTGCGCGATCTAAGTGCCACGATTAACATACAATTCTAAAAGCGACTTCACGACCACTTTTTGGTGATGAATTGATCTTTCAGTACATCAAAAATCGCCTGCCACTAAAGCAAAATAAATAACTTGGTTTCGGGAACGGATCATTCCATTTCAACCCAATGACGACCATCATCCAAATCACCGCTGTTAATGCGATTGCCGTTAGAAAGTAAAAATGGGTATTTCGCTTTATCTGCCGTAATTTTCGTGGTGTAACGCGCTAAGACATCCGGACGGTCTAGCATGTAAGTAATTTGACGAAAGCCCTCTGCTCTACATTGTGTACAAAAATGCTTCACCGGATTGGTATAACCCTTGTAATGAGGTGTTGGCAGCAGGACTTAAAATAGTGGTAATTTCCAGCTCAAATTGGTCCGCCTCTACTTTGCGCATAAATCTAACGTTAAACTTTCACTGTCCTGTTGATATTGGGAGAACGGTGTGCCATTTAATTTAATGGAAGAAAATTGAAAAATCACTGTCCCGTCTAAACGCAATGTCGTGACTGCTTTGTTAGAGACGTTGATATTGGCTTGTTGCTACAACAAATGTTTTTTCAGGTTCCAATTGGAAATCAAGATAAATGTCGGTAACAGTGAAATCAGGGGTTTGATAATCTTTTCTATATTTGGCTTTAGCGAGCATAAACAACCTAATTCTAAGGGCTAAAAAGTGCCGTTAAGGATATGATTTTTAGCATTAAGTTGACAAATGGATTTTCTTTGGCAAAGTTATCGCAAACGTTTGCGCATTATGCTATTCTAGCGCCGTTTTTTTATCTCCAAGAATGAGGCAAAAATGTCTTTAACATCTCCTAAAGTCTGCCATTGTGATGGGGTCCCAAAGTGATTGGGCAACCATGCAAGAAGCTACGCAAATCCTCGATCAATTACAGGTTTCTTATCACGTCGAAATTGTTTCGGCACATCGCACCCAGATAAACTCTTCCAGTTTTCCGAAAATGCACAACAAAACGGGTTATCAGTGATTATTGCCGGTGCCGGCGGTGCACGCATCTGCCTGGGCATGATTGCAGCCAAAACCATCGTCCCCGTCCTCGGCGTACCGGTGAAAAGCTCCATTTTAAGTGGTGTCGATGGCCTCTATTCCATCGTGCAAATGCCCTAAAGGGATTCCTGTTGGCACCTTAGCCATCGGGCTGCCGGTGCGGCAAACGCAGGCTTTATTGGCTGCGCAAATTTTAGCGATGAATAATGCTGAATTAACAGCGCTTGCATCAGTTCAGACAGGCACAAACACAAAGCGTATTGGACAATCCGGATCCCGCGATGTTAAAAACAACTAAAAATATCCACCGCACTTTATACATGCTCAAATCTAAAAGTGCGGTCATTTTTCCTCGTGTTTTTAATGAGTCACTGAAAGGTGGCGCAAGCCTGAACGTTTGTGCCATCACTAAAAATCAATGAGAATACTATGCAAAAATCCGCCCTCTATCCCGACCATTTATGTGCTTGGCAATGGACAACTCGGCGAGAATGTTACGCTATGCCGGTGCGCCTTTTAGATATTCACGTTCAACCGCTGCCTTTTGATGCGCCGGTGTTTGGAGTTGTCGCCTGAATGACATTATTACCGCGGAAATCGAACGCTGGGAAAAACGCGCTAACCACGCTCCTCGGCAATCACGCCAATTTCGTCAATCAAAAATCTTCGCTACAATTAGCTGATCGCTTAAGCCAAAAATCCTTATTAGATAAATTACATCTTCGACTCTCGCCTTGGTGTCTGTGAAAGAACCATCACAATGGGACGGAGTATTTCCAAGCATATCGGTGAGAAAAGTTGTCGTTAAACGTCGCATGGGCGGTTTATGACGGCGTAGGGCGGTGGATTGTGTCTGATGAAAACAAAGCGCAAATTACGGAAGACCTGTTCGGAGAAACCATTGCGGAAAAATTTCATTCCTTTGATTATAGAGTGTCTCTCGTGGGCGCCCGTTTCCGTAACGGAGAGACTCGTTTTTATCCGGTTACCCACAATTTACAGCAAAATGGTATATTTGCGTTACAGTGTCATGGATATTACTTTTCCACAACAAGCTCCACACAGCAACAGCAAGCTGAAATGATGTTAGGCAAAATCATGAATGACGCTCGAATTATGTGGGCGTGATGGCAATGGAATGTTTTGTGGTCGGGCGATCAGCTTTTAATTAATGAGCTTGCACCACGCGTACACACACAGCGGTACACTGGACACAACTTGGCTGCGCTGTGAGTCAATTTGAATTGCATTTGACGCGCATTATTGGATTTGCCTACGCCTGAATTAAAGGTCTCTGCGCCAAGCGTGATGGTCAAATTTGATTGCACTGAGCACAACCCACAGTGGCTAAACACCGCCTTTTTGCACAATTACACTGGTATGGCAGAAGTCCGTCCCGGGGACGTAAAGTGGGACACATTAACCTTTCCAAATCCGGATAAACAGGTGATTATCGCGCAATTGGACAAATTGGCGGCGGAGTTGCCGGAAGATTATCAATCCGGTTTGCAATGGGCATAAGTTGATATAGTTAACATATCGAAACATATTGCTTGTCAAAAAGAAACACCGAGCAGTATAACTAAAACAATTTTCACCCACCATCCGAGGATAACACTATGTTTGAAAAAGATTACTGCCGCACCAGCGGATCCAATTTTAGGTTTAGGCGAAAGCATTTAAATCCGAAACCCGCAGTAGCAAGATTAATTTAGGTATCGGTGTCTATAAAGACGCCAAAGGCAATACCCGATTGTTAAAGCGGTAAAAAGAAGCAGAAGACGTTTATTAGAACAAGAAAATACCAAAAACTACTTGCCGATTGATGGCGTGTGCTGATTTTTCAATGCACGCACCAAAAGAAATTATTGTTTCGAGTGCCAATTCTGACATTGTAAAAACAATCGTGCAAGAACCGTACAAAGTTTAGGTGGAACCGCGCGCTCCGCATTGCTGCAGAGTTCGTTAAACGCCAAACTAACAGCCAAAATGTGGATCAGCACACCAACCTGGCCAAAACCACAATGCAATTTTTCAAAGCGGTGGGCATCAATATTCGCGAATATCGTTACTACGATGCCGAACGCAAAGCCTTAGACTGGGACAACAATTGCCGATTTAAGCCAAGCCGGTGAAGGCGATGTGGTTTTACTTCACGGTTGCTGCCACAACCCGACCGGTATCGACCCAACACCGGAACAATGGGACAAACTGGCTGAAATGTCTGCACAAAAAGGCTGGTTGCCATTATTCGACTTCAGCTTACCAAGGCTTTTGCTCACTGGCTTAGAAGAAGATGCCTACGGTTTACGCGCTTTGCGACCACAAAGAACTTTTTAGTCAAGCTCTTTCTCTAAAAACTTTCGGTTTATATAACGAGCGTTGGTGCATTCACGGTGGTAGCAGAAAATTCCGATATCGCCGCGACGGCATTAACTCAAGTGAAAGTCATTATCCGTAGCCCTCTACTCTAACCCGTCTTCTCACGGGGCAAATACCGTTGCATTGGTATTAAATGATGCAAAATTACGCCAAGACTGGGAAAAACGAACTTACCGAAATGCGCGACCGCATCAAAAATGCGCCACCGTTTTGTTGAGTTACTTAAAAGAATACGGTGCGCAGCAAGACTTTAGCTTCATCATCAACCAAAACGGGATGTTCTCTTTCAGTGGCTTGACCGCAGAACAAGTTGACCGCTTGAAAGAAGAGTTTGCCATTTATGCCGTGCGCTCAGGCCGTATCAACGTTGCCGGCATTACCGAAGACAATATTCGTTACCTCTGCGAAAGCATTGTCAAAGTGTTGTAATTTTTGACCGCACTTTAAAAGAAAACGGCGTCTAAATAGATGCCGTTTTTGTTTTCTGAAAAACAGTCTCAAAACCGACCGCACTTTTATCACTCAAAAACAAAAGTGCGGTTATTTTTCCTCACGTTTTGACTTTACTCCCTTAATTTCATTATATAAAAATAAATTACAAAGATATATATAATCTTATATATAATGAACCGTATTAAAAACTAACCGCGCTTTTCTCATGAATAAAAACACGCTGATTTTTATCTTGCTTATTTTATTGCTTTTTAGCCTAGCCTTGTTTTCCTTGTCTTGGGGACGTTTTTGCCATTCCTGTTGAAAATATGTGATTCAAACGTTACTAGGCGTAATAACAATGATGTGCAAAACAACATCATTTTCAATCTGCGCTTGCCGCGCATTCTTGCTGCTATTTTAGTGGGCTCTGCGCTCACGGTGGCTGGCGCAACTTTTCAGGATTTTTCCGCAATCCGTTGAGTGTCGCCTGATCTGCTAGGTGTATCCAGTGGTGCTTGCTATCGGCGCAGCCATTGCGATTTTACTCGGTTTTTGGTTTGTTTGCCATTCAGGATTTGCATTTTGTGGGCGGTTTAATTGCCGTGTATGATGACCATGAGCCTGCCGAAAGCTGGTAGCGAGCGCGATTCCACGCTTATTCTTGTGCTTTCCGGAATTATTATTTCCGGCTTTATGATGGCTCTGCCTTGGTTTAATTAAATATCTCGCTGACCGGAAAACTCAACTTGCCGATATCGTGTATTGGCAAATGGGAGTGACCAAAGTGAGATTACAAAATCTGAGCTCGCTGATTATTCTATTTACTACCGGCGGTTTACTCGCGATGCGCTGGCGTATTAACGTGTTGTCATTGGGTGATCGGGAAGCAAAAATTAATTGGTGCCAATATTCGTTTGGAACGTAACGTTATGGTCGTGTTTGCCACCTTGCTCACCGCTTCTGCGGTCTGTTTAAGCGGCACGATCTGGTTGATTGGTCTCATTATTCCGCATTTGGCGCGAATATTTATCGGCGACAATAACCTTTCGTACCCTTACCGCTTTCCGCGCTGATCGGCGCCATTTTCTTATTAATTATCGACACCTTGGCGCAACTTGTATACCCAAGAAATTCCGCTTGGCATTCTCACAGGCTTTATCGGCGCGCCGTTCTTTCGCTTGGGTGATTAGTAAAACAAAAGTCGCGGAATAAGAGTCGATATGTTAAAATCAACCAACTTTTATTTTCAACATCAACGTCATTCGCTTTTAAACGGTATTGATTTAATCACCAAAGGTGAATTAGTGACTATTCTTGGTGCCAACGGACGCGGAAAATCAACGTTACTGAACTGCATTGCGGGGTTGCTTACACCACAACGGGCGAAATTCTTCTCAATAATGTAGAAATTAAGCATCTGACAAGTAAACAAATTGCCCGTCAAGTCGCCTATATCGCAACATTCACCGCAAAAACTTATCAATGCGCGTATTGGATTATGTGGTGCTGGGACGTCGTCTCACCTAGGTTTGTTCGGTAAACGCGCGAGGAAGATTATCACCCGCCGAACAAGCCTTAGCCCAACTGGGTACCGAAACCATTTTGCTGACAAAATTTATATGCAAATGAGCGGCGGTGAAAAGCAATTGGTGAAATTTGGCAAAATTTGTACCTAGTGCAACAGCCGCAACTGATTTTGTTTGATGAGCGACATCCGCCCTGGATTACAGCAATGTATTTGAAAACCTTGAGCCTGATTAAAAGAGTCTATCCCACTCAGCAATTTTCCATCATTATGACCACCCACTGACCTGATCAGCGATGCTTTTGCATGATGTGATCCGAAACAGCAAAGTGGCCATTTTGGAATACGCAAGGAAAATTGCAATGTGGTTTAACTTAAGACATTCTCACGGAAGATAATCTGTGAGAACTTTATCAAACGGATTTGCGTTTAATTGTTATTATCTGAATTAAGGCGTAAATCTGTGCTATTGCGCATATTTAAGGACATATTTGTGACCCTGAAAAAATCTTTTTGTTTTTTTTGGGGGTTGAGAACCGTTCAGTGTTTTGGCCGCACTTTGTTGCTACTATGTTGGCATTTTCGCTTTGGCGAAAATGATTCACCGATGTGGAAGGTAATAAAATTGGTATTCGCTGATCGCGTGGAACGTTGCTATTTTGCATGCCAGCCAAATTGTGTTGTTAGGTGGGTGCCGATAAATTGTCGCAACGACTACTGCGATTGCTGCTAATCCTTGGTTCAGAAGTTTATCCTAATATTAAAAAGTGCCGGTGTTAACCAACGGTGAAACTATTTAGTGGAAGAATTGTTATCACAAGAAGCGGATGCCGTATTTGTTGTCTAAAAATCTATGTTAAATGAATTGAATGCCGGTTTTAAAGGCGTGTGTGTTTTCAAGATTTGAGGGATTAAAACTGTGTGTATCACTGCTGAGGTTTTTGGGGACAGCGCCTGTGGCGGAAAGTTACATCAAAGAACTGAAGGTAATATTCGATTTGTTGAATCACGTATTAAGGACGTGAAGGAAGACAACGTCCGACAGTGTTGCACACATGTGAGGCTCTGGTTTATTAAGATTGATGGAAAGTCGATGATCGGAGAATGGATTAGAGATGGCTGGCGGTAGAAGCGTGTTTACCGGACGGAAGCCAATATGGTCACTGTCATATGGAATCATTGTGGAAGCCAGCAGATGTGATTATTATCGGTGCAGTGGCAATAAATCGCAAGCTGCCATTGAGAAAATCAAAGCGGATCCGAGTTGGCAGTCTATCGGTGGGTGAAAAATAATCGCTTGTTTATGCTAATCCGACCGGTACTTTCCCATGGGATCGTTATAGCGCAGAAGAAGCGTTGCAAATTTTGTGGGCGCATGTTATTCCACCCTGAAAGATTTGCTGATATTGGATATGGTTGATAAAACACGGGGTTTTATAAAGTATTACGGTTATGCGTTAAATAAAGAAAATGCTGAGCAAATCTTAAAGGGCTATCACCTCTTAAGTAGTATTTGTTTTTTCATTATCGATAAAAATGTAGTCTCTTTTTCATCCCTACTTTTTAGGCATCAACACAAGGAAATTTCTATGAAAATTAGTGCAAGAAACCAATTAAAAGGTAAAGTTGTTTCAATCAGAAAGCGGTTCTGTAAACGCGATTGTTCACCTTGATATCGGTGGCGGCAGCGTTATCTCTTCTACCATTTCTCTTGAAGCGGTAAAAGAGTAGGGTTTAGCCGTAGGTAAAAGAAGCTTATGCAATTATCAAAGCGACTTCCGTTATGGTTGGCGTAGAATAATTACTGCTTATTTAAAATAACGAAACAACCGTA
>BNJS01001647.1_pt1 | contig 21439 bp, 33 predicted proteins | sample 8540461 | NCBI WGS metagenome assembly BNJS01 (sample SAMD00202454, study PRJDB9452) | human saliva metagenome | isolation source: human saliva | place: Japan | reverse complement strand
AAAAGTTTATGATCCTTCTCAACATGATTATGAGACTGATAAACCATCCATGGTTGAAATCCGTCCAGGACATTATGTTTGGGGCTAATCAAGTGAATTGAATCGCTATAAACAAGGTATACGCTAAACTTGGTTTTATAATTTACCTGAAATGTTTGCTTTTTGTCAACTCTAGTGGGTTTAAGAAAAAGTTAAGATCGAGAAAGGACAAATTTCGTCCTTTCTTTTTTTGATGTTCAGAGCGATAAAAATCCGTTTTTGAAGTTTTCAAAGTTCCGAAAAACAAAGTCATTTTTGTTTGGTAGGTGTAATATTAGTCAAATTTGGAGGAGAGACCTTTTCGAAGTAGAAAAATCTCTTGCAACACAATGTTAAAAATTGAGTACCACTTTATTTTGAAAGATTATTTAACTGACTTTTTAGATTTCTTTTTAGTTTTCAGTACAATAAGAAATCTATCTTTCTTATGAGATGTCATGCTTGTAAAGATAGGTTTTTTATTTTTAGGAAAAGGTAGGAAACTATGCTCTGATTTTTCGGGTCTTTTTAAAACTTATTTTAGGTATCTGGCGTTTGTTTTGGCGTCTGATCTGGACTCTAGTTCTCGTACTAGTCCTTGCCTTTGATTTCTTTTTGGTATCTAACTGGAGACATGAACACCGCATTGAGCCAAATCGAAAAGGTAGGAAAAATTGGTCAAGGTGGTTGGTATCAATGGAAGGATATGGGGAGCCTGGAAATCTTTATCCCAGACAGACAATCACCAGCATGCGGAAGCCAAGTGGCCATCAGGCTTCTAGCTCGTATTTACCTTTGATCCGCAGATGGATTCAGGATTTCAAGAGGCGTATTTAGAAGCGATTCAGAACTGGAATCAAACTGGTGCTTTTAACTTTGAAATCGTGACTGAGTCTAGTAAGGCGGATATCTTGGCTACGGAGATGAACGACGGAGGCACTCCTGTGGCAGGAGAGGCGGAAAGTCAGACCAATCTCTTGACGGGGCAATTCTTGTCTGTAACGGTGCGGTTGAATCATTATTATCTGTCCAATCCAGACTATGGTTATTCCTATGAGCGCATTGTCCATACGGCAGAACATGAGTTGGGGCATGCGATTGGCTTGGACCATACAGATGAGAAGTCTGTCATGCAACCTGCGGGTTCTTTTTATGGTATCCAGAAAGAGGATGTTGCAAACCTCCGAAAATTATATGATACCAATGAGTAGGGAACAATCTTTCCCTACTTTTTTGCTATAATGGAACTATGAACAACTTGATTAAATCAAAACTAGAGCTCTTGCCAACCAGCCCTGGTTGTTACATTCACAAGGATAAAAACGGCACCATTATCTATGTAGGAAAGGCTAAAAATCTGCGTAACCGCGTGAGGTCCTATTTCCGTGGGAGTCACGATACCAAGACAGAGGCCTTGGTGTCTGAAATTGTGGATTTTGAATTTATTGTTACGGAGTCCAATATTGAGGCACTTCTCCTAGAAATTAATCTTATCAAGGAAAATAAGCCTAAATACAATATCATGCTCAAGGATGACAAGTCCTATCCCTTCATCAAAATCACTAATGAGCGCTATCCTCGCTTGATTATCACTCGTCAGGTCAAAAAGACGGAGGTCTCTACTTTGGACCTTATCCAGATGTGGGGGCAGCCAATGAAATCAAGCGGCTGCTGGATCGAATTTTCCCTTTTCGCAAGTGTACGAATCCACCGTCTAAGGTCTGTTTTTACTACCATATCGGTCAATGTATGGCCCATACCATCTGTAAAAAGGATGAGGCCTATTTCAAGTCCATGGCTCAGGAGGTTTCTGATTTTCCTAAAAGGGCAGGATGACAAAATCATTGATGACCTCAAGAGGAAAAATGGCAGCGGCAGCACAGACTATGGAGTTTGAACGTGCAGCGGAATACCGTGACCTAATTCAGGCTATTGGAACACTTCGAACCAAGCAACGGGTCATGGCTAAGGATCTCCAAAATCGGGATGTCTTTGGCTACTATGTGGACAAGGGATGGATGTGTGTGCAGGTTTTCTTTGTTCGTCAGGGCAAGCTTATTGAGCGCGATGTCAATCTTTTCCCTTATTATAATGATCCGGATGAGGACTTTCTAACCTATGTGGGACAATTCTATCAAGAAAAATCTCACCTAGTTCCCAATGAGGTACTGATTCCGCAGGATATTGACGAAGAAGCTGTCAAGGCTTTGGTGGATACCAAGATTCTCAAACCCCAGCGTGGAGAGAAAAAGCAACTGGTCAATTTGGCTATAAAGAATGCTCGAGTCAGCCTAGAGCAGAAATTCAACCTGTTAGAGAAATCTGTCGAAAAGACACAAGGAGCTATTGAAAAATCTAGGGACGCTTTGCTCCAAATCCCGACTCCCAGTTCGCATCGAATCCTTCGATAACTCCAACATCATGGGGAACCAGTCCCTGTTTCAGCTATGGTGGTCTTTTGTCAACGGCAAAACCAAGTAAAGAAAGGATTACCGTAAGTATAAAATCAAGACCGTAGTCGGGCCAGACGACTATGCCAGTATGAGAGAAGTCATTCGCAGGCGTTATGGTCGAGTTCAACGAGACGGTTTGACTCCGCCAGATTTGATTGTGATTGATGGGGGTCAAGGTCAGGTCAATATCGCCAAGCAAGTCATCCAAGAGGAGTTGGGTTTGGATATTCCTATTGCAGGTCTGCAAAAGAATGACAAGCACCAAACCCATGAATTGCTCTTTGGAGATCCGCTTGAGGTGGTGGAGCTGTCTCGTAATTCTCAGGAATTTTTCCTCCTCCAACGCATCCAAGATGAGGTGCACCGTTTTGCCATCACCTTCCACCGCCAACTACGCTCCAAAAATTCCTTTTCATCACAACTAGATGGAATTGAAGGGCTGGGGCCTAAACGTAAGCAAAATATCATGAAGCATTTCAAGTCTCTAACTAAAATCAAGGAAGCAAGTGTGGATGAGATTGTCGAAGTCGGTGTGCCTAGAGCGGTTGCAGAGGCTGTGCAAAGAAAGTTGAACCCGCAAGAGGCAGAAGCCTTACCTCAAGTTGCGGAAGAAAGAGTAAATTACCAAACGGAAGGAAACTACAATGAACCATAAAATCGCAATTTTATCAGATATTCATGGCAATGCGACAGCCTTAGAAGCAGTGATTGCAGATGCTAAAAATCAAGGAGTCAGTGAATACTGGCTTCTGGGAGATATTTTTCTTCCTGGTCCAGGTGCAAATGACTTGGTCGCCCTGCTAAAGGACCTTCCTATCACAGCCAGTGTTCGAGGCAATTGGGATGATTGTGTCCTTGAGGCCTTGGATGGTGAATACGGTTTGGAAGATCCACAAGAAATCCAGTCAATGCGCATGACCCAGTTTTTGATGGAGCGGATGGATTCTGCAACGATTGTCTGGCTACGAAGCTTGCCATTGCTGGAAAAGAAAGAAGTTGAAGGATTGCGCTTTTCTATCTCTCATAATTTGCCAAATAAGAACTATGGTGGTGACTTGCTAGTTGGGAATGATACAGATAAATTTGACCAACTGCTAGATGCGGAAACCGACGTGGCAGTCTATGGTCATGTCCACAAGCAGTTGCTTCGTTACGGCAGTCAAGGGCAACAAATCATCAATCCAGGGTCGGTTGGTATGCCCTATTTTAATTGGGAGGCGTTAAAAATCACCGTGCCCAGTATGCCGTGATAGAAGTTGAAGATGGGGAATTGGTAAATATCCTATTTCGTAAAGTTGCTTATGACTATGAAGCGGAGTTGAAATTGGCCAAATCCAAGGGGCTTCCCTTTATCGAAATGTATGAAGAACTGCGTCGTGACGATAACTATCAGGGGCACAATCTGGAACTATTAGCAAGCTTAATAGAAAAGCATGGGTATGTAGAGGATGTGAAGGATTTCTTGGAGGCTATAAAGTCAGAATATTAGATGGACTAGTTTCTTTAAGCAACTGAAAATTAATTGGAACTGGATGAGGGGGATCCCTGATTTAAATGATGTGCTTCATTCGGTTGCTTATTCTTGTTCCAGTTTGTTTCTACGAAAAAAATCCCTGCAAGCTCTTTCAAATTATGGTAGAATGGAAGCAGTAGAATTAGAAAAGGAAATCGATTATGAAATTTCTTGAATTAAATAAAAAACGTCATGCGACCAAGCATTTCACTGATAAGCCAGTGGATCCCAAAGATGTGCGTACGGCTATCGAAATTGCAACCTTGGCACCAAGCGCCCACAACAGCCAGCCATGGAAATTTGTGGTCGTTCGTGAGAAAAATGCCGAACTAGCAAAATTGGCTTATGGTTCAAACTTTGAACAGGTATCATCAGCGCCTGTAACTATTGCCTTGTTTACAGATACAGATCTGGCTAAACGTGCTCGTAAGATTGCCCGAGTTGGTGGAGCAAAGAATTTCTCAGAAGAACAACTACAATACTTCATGAAAAATTTGCCAGCTGAGTTTGCCCGTTACAATGAACAACAGGTCAGCGACTACCTAGCCCTCAATGCAGGTTTGGTTGCCATGAACTTGATTCTTGCTCTTACAGACCAAGGAATTGGCTCAAATCTTATACTTGGTTTTGACAAATCAAAAGTCAACGAAGTTTTGGATATCGAAGAACGTTTCCGCCCAGAACTCTTGATTACAGTAGGTTATACGGACGAGAAATTAGAACCAAGCTACCGCTTGCCAGTAGATGAAATCATCGAGAAAAGATAGAAAGAAGAAAAAATGACAGCAATTGATTTTACAGCAGAAGTAGAAAAACGCAAAGAAGACCTCTTGGCTGACTTGTTTAGCCTTTTGGAAATCAACTCAGAACGTGATGACAGCAAGGCGGATGCCCAGCATCCCTTTGGACCTGGTCCAGTAAAAGCTTTGGAGAAATTCCTTGAAATCGCAGAACGTGATGGCTATCCAACTAAGAATGTCGATAACTATGCAGGACATTTTGAGTTTGGTGATGGAGAAGAAGTTCTCGGAATCTTTGCCCATATGGACGTGGTGCCAGCTGGTAGCGGTTGGGACACAGACCCTTACACACCAACTATTAAAGATGGTCGCCTTTATGCGCGTGGAGCTTCAGATGACAAGGGTCCTACAACAGCTTGTTACTATGGCTTGAAAATCATCAAAGAATTGGGGCTTCCAACTTCTAAGAAAGTCCGCTTCATCGTCGGAACAGACGAAGAATCAGGCTGGGCAGATATGGACTACTACTTCGAGCACGTAGGACTTGCCAAGCCAGACTTTGGTTTCTCTCCAGACGCTGAGTTCCCTATCATCAATGGTGAAAAAGGAAATATCACGGAATACCTCCACTTTGCAGGTGAAAATGCAGGGTGCTGCCCGTCTTCACAGCTTCACAGGTGGTTTGCGTGAAAACATGGTACCTGAATCAGCAACAGCGGTTGTTTCAGGAGATTTGACTGACTTGCAAGCTAAACTAGATGCTTTTGTTGCAGAACACAAACTTAGAGGAGAAACTCCAAGAAGAAAACTGGCCAATACAAGGTGACGATCATTGGTAAATCAGCCCACGGTGCTATGCCTGCTTCAGGTGTCAATGGTGCGACTTACCTAGCCCTCTTCCTCAGCCAGTTTGACTTTGCTGGTCCAGCCAAAGACTACCTTGACATCGCTGGTAAGATTCTCTTGAACGACCATGAGGGTGAAAATCTCAAGATTGCTCATGTGGATGAAAAGATGGGTGCTCTTTCTATGAATGCAGGGTGTCTTCCGCTTTGATGAAACAAGTGCTGATAATACCATTGCCCTCAACATCCGCTATCCAAAAGGAACAAGTCCAGAACAAATCAAGTCAATCCTTGAAAACTTGCCAGTTGCTTCTGTTAGCCTTTCTGAACACGGTCACACCCCTCACTATGTGCCAATGGAAGATCCACTTGTGCAAACCTTGTTGAATGTTTATGAAAAACAAACTGGCCTTAAAGGTCATGAGCAAGTCATCGGTGGTGGAACCTTTGGTCGCTTGCTAGAACGAGGTGTTGCCTATGGTGCCATGTTCCCAGACTCAATTGACACTATGCACCAAGCTAATGAATTTATCGCCTTGGATGATCTCTTCCGAGCAGCAGCAATCTATGCCGAAGCTATTTACGAATTGATCAAATAAAACGATAGAAGTCTGAGATCTTATGCTTAGACTTCTTTTTGGAGGAAAAGTAGATGTCTCAAATCGAAAGAATCAAGCAGGCTATTATGGCGGATCCGCAGAATGCCAGCTATACAGAGCGTGGCATCGAGCCTCTCTTTGCAGCGCCAAAGACTGCTCGCATCAATATCATCGGTCAAGCGCCTGGTCTTAAAACCCAAGAAGCAGGCCTTTACTGGAAGGACAAAGAGTGGTGACCGTTTGCGGGACTGGCTAGGTGTGGATGAAGATACCTTTTACAATTCAGGATATTTTGCTGTCTTGCCTATGGATTTCTACTTTCCAGGGCATGGCAAGTCAGGTGATCTGCCACCGAGAACTGGCTTTGCTGAAAAATGGCATCCGCAGCTCTTGCAAGAATTACCAGATATCCAGTTGACCCTCTTGATTGGCCAGTATGCCCAAGCCTACTATTTACAGGAGAAAGTCAGTGGCAAGGTGACAGAACGGGTAAAACATTACCAGAAATACTTGCCAGCCTATTTTCCATCTAGTTCACCCTTCACCGCGAAATCAAATCTGGATGGCCAAAAATCCTTGGTTTGAGTCAGAAGTGGTGCCAGATTTGAAAAAAAGAATTAAAACCATTTTATAGTCAATGAAAATCAAAGAGCAAACTAGGAAGCTAGCCGCAGGCTGCTCAAAGTACAGTTTTGAGGTTGTGGATAGAACTGACGAAGTCAGTAACCATACCTACGGTAAGGCGACGCTGACGTGGTTTGAAGAGATTTTCGAAGAGTATTAGGAGAAAAAGAATGAAAGAAATAGCCTTTGACGCATTTTACCAGCTTTACCAAAACGACCAACTCTCTCTAGTGGACGTGAGAGAAGTGGATGAGTTTGAAGCTCTTCATTTAGAAGGTGCTCACAATCTACCGCTTAGTCAATTAGCCGATACTTATGATCAGTTGGACAAGGACCAGTTGCATTATGTCATTTGTAAAGCTGGAATGAGATCAGCGCGTGCTTGCCAATTCCTATCAGAACAAGGTTATGAAGTTGTCAATGTTCAAGGTGGTATGACTGCCTTTGAAGAACTTTAAATGTTAGCATTTTCTCCTACTTGGTATGGACTGGGTAGGAGAAATTTATTTTTAGATAATTCTCATTTTTGAGAATCTTGAAAACATTCAATATTTACTTCGTGATGCTTTTTTCAGACTCCTAATCATGATATACTAAGTCAGTATTTTATAAATATGAAGGAGATTTTCATGGCTAAAAAAGGTGCCCTAACAGGTTTGCTCCTGTTTGGAATATTTTTTGGTGCGGGGAACTTGATTTTTCCGCCTTCTCTAGGTGCTCTATCTGGAGAACATTTTCTTCCTGCCATCGCAGGTTTTGTCTTTTCAGGTGTCGGTATCGCCGTCTTGACTCTTATTATTGGAACGCTCAATCCTAAAGGATATATCTACGAGATTTCAACAAAGATAGCGCCTTGGTTTGCGACTCTTTACCTCTCAGTTCTTTACTTGTCAATCGGCCCATTCTTTGCCATCCCACGTACAGCTACAACAGCTTACGAAGTGGGGATTAGCCCCCTTTTGTCGGATGCAAATAAAGGTCTAGGCTTGATTGTCTTTACGGTTCTGTATTTTGCGGCAGCCTATTTGATTTCGCTTAATCCATCAAAAATCTTAGACCGCATTGGACGTATTTTAACTCCAGTCTTTGCAATCTTGATTGTCATCTTGGTTGTTCTAGGAGCTATCAAATACGGTGGAACAAGTTCTCAAGCTGCTTCAGCTGCTTATCAAGCTTCTGCCTTTGGTACAGGTTTCCTAGAAGGCTATAATACCCTGGATGCCCTTGCTTCAGTTGCCTTTAGCGTAATCGCAGTTCAAACCTTGAAACAACTTGGATTTTCAAGTAAGAAAGAATACATTTCAACTATTTGGGTTGTTGGTATCGTTGTTGCCCTTGCTTTCAGTGCTCTTTACATCGGTTTAGGTTTCCTTGGAAATCATTTCCCAGTACCAGCTGAAGCGATGAAGGGTGGAACACCAGGTGTTTACATCTTGTCACAAGCAACTCAAGAAATCTTTGGTTCAACAGCTCAAATCTTCCTTGCAGCTATGGTTACTGTAACCTGCTTCACAACTACAGTTGGTTTGATTGTGTCAACTGCTGAGTTCTTTAATGAGCGCTTCCCACAAATCAGCTACAAGGTTTATGCGACAGCCTTTACCTTGATTGGATTTGCTATTGCCAATTTGGGGCTTGATGCGATTATCAAGTACTCAATCCCTGTACTGGTTATTTTGTACCCAATCACCATTGCCATCGTTATGATTGTCATTGTCAACAAATTTGTGGCTCTTTCAAAACCAGGTATGCAGTTGACAATTGCTGTCGTTACAGCTATTGCCATTGCAAGCGTATTAGGAAGCTCATTTAAAGTTGAGTTTCTTGCAAATCTTGTCAACGCTCTTCCTTTTGCTAAGGCATCACTCCCATGGTTGATCCCAGCCATTGTCGGAATCTTGCTCTCATTGGTTCTACCAAACAAGCAAGAAAGTGATGTTTTTGAAATGGAATAATCACTGAAATCACTTTTGTAGCCAAGTCTACAGGAGTGATTTTCTTTTTTTATCCGATGATAAATGTGTTATAATAGGTAGCAAAAGAGGTGAAGAAATGAATCAAACAGTAGAATATATCAAAGAACTGACAGCCATTGCAGTCGCCAACGGGCTTCACTCGTGAGATTTCGGACTATTTAGTCAAGACTCTAGAAGGTTTTGGTTACCAGCCGAGTTCGCACAGCCAAGGGCGGTGTCAATGTAACTATCAAAGGTCAAAATGATGAGCAACAACGCTATGTGACTGCCCATGTAGATACGCTTGGGTGCTATTGTCCGTGCTGTCAAACCAGACGGCCGTCTCAAATTGGACCGTATCGGTGGTTTTCCTTGGAACATGATTGAAGGAGAAAACTGTACTGTTCATGTGGCTAGCACAGGTCAAAAAGCTATCAGGAACCATCCTCATCCACCAAACTTCTTGCCATGTCTACAAGGATGCAGGAACTGCAGAACGCACGCAAGACAATATGGAAGTGCGTTTGGATGTAAAAGTAAGCAATGAAAAAGAAACTCGTGCTCTTGGGATTGAGGTTGGTGATTTTATCAGCTTTGATCCACGAACTGTCGTGACAGAGACAGGTTTTATCAAGTCTCGTCATTTGGATGACAAGGTCAGCGCAGCGATTTTGCTTAACCTGCTTCGTATTTATATGGAAGAGAAGATTGAGTTGCCAGTAACAACCCATTTTGCCTTTTCAGTCTTTGAAGAAGTGGGGCATGGTGCTAATTCTAACATTCCTGCTCAGGTAGTCGAATATCTGGCTGTGGATATGGGAGCTATGGGGGATGATCAGCAAACAGATGAGTACACAGTGTCCATCTGTGTCAAGGATGCTTCAGGTCCTTATCACTATGACTTCCGTCAACATTTGGTGACCTTGGCTAAAAACCAAGATATTCCATTCAAGCTGGATATCTATCCATTTTATGGTTCGGACGCTTCAGCGGCTATGTCTGCAGGGGCAGAAGTCAAACATGCCCTTCTTGGTGCTGGTATCGAGTCTAGTCATTCTTATGAGCGTACTCATATTGATTCGGTGGTCGCAACAGAACGAATGGTCGATGCTTATCTTAAGAGTGCATTGGTAGACTAATATGTGTTTGATTTGCCAGAGAATTGAGCTCATCAAGAAGGGAGAAATCCCTATTTTGTCAAAGAGTTGGAAACAGGCTATCTTGTGATTGGAGATCACCAGTATTTTGCAGGCTATAGCCTCTTTTCTAGCCAAGGAACATGTTACTGAATTGCACCATTTAGAAAAGGAAACAAGACTCCGTTTTCTAGAAGAAATGAGTATGGTCCAAGAGGCAGTTGCCAAGGCCTTTGCTGCTGAGAAAATGAATATCGAACTGCTAGGAAATGGCGATGCCCATCTTCATTGGCATCTGTTTCCTAGACGAACAGGTGATATGAACGGCCACGGTCTCAAAGGTCGTGGGCCAGTTTGGTGGGTTCCTTTTGAAGAAATGACAGCAGAAACCTGCCAAGCAAAATCCGGATGAGATTAAAAGATTAGTCAAATGTTTATCGTCAGAAGTAGATAAACTATTAGAAATAAAGGAGTAGAGATGAAAAAAAGATACCTTGTCTTGACAGCCTTGCTAGCTTTGAGTCTAGCAGCTTGTTCACAAGAAAAAGCAAAAACTGAAGATGGCGCAGCTAAGACAGAACAAACCGCCAAGACTGATGGAACAGTTGGCAGTAAATCTCAAGGAGCTGCCCAGAAAAAAGCAGAAGTGGTCAACAAAGGAGACTACTACAGCATTCAAGGGAAAATACGATGAAATCATCGTAGCCAATAAACACTATCCTTTGTCAAAAGACTACAATCCAGGGGAAAATCCAACAGCCAAGGCAGAGTTGCTCAAACTCATCAAAGCTATGCAAGAGGCAGGTTTCCCAATCAGTGATCATTATAGTGGTTTTAGAAGTTATGAAACTCAGACCAAGCTCTATCAAGATTATGTCAACCAAGATGGGAAGGCGGCAGCTGACCGTTACTCTGCCCGTCCTGGCTATAGCGAACACCAAACAGGTTTGGCCTTTGATGTGATTAGCACAAATGGAGAATTGGTGACAGAAGAAAAAGCAGCCCAATGGCTCTTGGACCATGCGGCTGATTATGGCTTTGTTGTCCGTTATCTCAAAGGTAAGGAAAAAGAAACAGGCTATATGGCTGAAGAATGGCACCTTCGTTATGTTGGAAAAGAAGCCAAAGAAATTGCTGAGACTGGTCTTAGTTTAGAAGAATACTACGGCTTTGAAGGCGGAGATTATGTTGATTAAAAATAAACTTTTCTCTTGCAATTCTAGATAAATAGTGTATAATAGATGAGTATGTGTAAAGCATACTTGTGGGAGGTAAAAATCTTTAATTACCGCCAAAACCACAAAGGAGGATTTAAAAATGGCTAAAAAAGTCGAAAAACTTGTAAAATTGCAAATCCCTGCTGGTAAAGCTACACCAGCTCCACCAGTTGGACCTGCTCTTGGTCAAGCTGGTATCAACATCATGGGATTCACAAAAGAGTTCAACGCTCGTACAGCTGACCAAGCTGGTATGATCATTCCAGTTGTTATCTCAGTTTACGAAGATAAATCATTTACTTTCATCACTAAAACACCACCAGCTGCTGTTCTTTTGAAAAAAGCTGCAGGTGTTGAAAAAGGATCAGGTACACCTAACAAAACTAAAGTTGCTACAGTTACTCGTGCACAAGTACAAGAAATTGCAGAAACTAAGATGCCAGATTTGAACGCAGCAAACGTAGAGTCTGCAATGCGTATGATCGAAGGTACTGCTCGTTCTATGGGATTCACTGTTGTTGACTAATCAATAACATAGTAGAAAATCTCACAGCAGTCTATTAGTTACTTTTCATACTAGACAAGTGACTGATGCTTGTACTTGGGTACAGCAAGGGAACTTAAGGCCGTAGGAAAAGAGTCTAATAGACTGAAAACCCGCAAGACTTCATCATTTCGAGAAGTGACGTGGGAGATGAAAATCGATTGAACCACTTACAAGGAGAATAGAAAATGGCTAAAAAAAGCAAACAACTTCGTGCTGCTCTTGAGAAAATCGACAGCACAAAAGCATACAGCGTAGAAGAAGCTGTAGCACTTGCAAAAGAAACTAACTTTGCAAAATTTGACGCAACTGTAGAAGTTGCTTACAACTTGAACATCGACGTTAAAAAAGCTGACCAACAAATCCGTGGAGCAATGGTATTGCCAAACGGTACTGGTAAAACTTCACGCGTTCTTGTTTTCGCACGTGGTGCAAAAGCTGAAGAAGCAAAAGCTGCTGGTGCAGACTTTGTTGGTGAAGATGACCTTGTTGCTAAAATCAACGACGGTTGGTTGGACTTCGACGTAGTTATCGCTACACCTGATATGATGGCTCTTGTTGGACGTCTTGGACGTGTTCTTGGACCACGTAACTTGATGCCAAACCCTAAAACTGGTACTGTAACTATGGATGTTGCTAAAGCAGTTGAAGAGTCTAAAGGTGGTAAAATCACTTACCGTGCTGACCGTGCAGGTAACGTTCAAGCAATCATCGGTAAAGTATCATTTGAAGCTGAAAAATTGGTTGAAAACTTCAAAGCTTTCAACGAAACAATCCAAAAAGCAAAACCAGCTACAGCTAAAGGAACTTACGTAACAAACTTGACTATCACAACTACTCAAGGTGTTGGTATCAAAGTTGACGTAAACTCACTTTAATCAGTAGTTTATATCAGAGAACGAGTACGAAAGTGCTCGTTTTTTTGGATACGACAGGCATTCCGTTCATCTGAGATGCAACTCCTTTTTGGGGACTATCTACTAGTGGACCTATATGAGTAAACTAGGTGAGCAATTGATACTCTTCAAAAATCTCGTCAAACCACGTCAGCATCGGCTTGCTGTATATATGTTACTGACTTCGTCAGTTCTATCTACAAACTCAAAGCGCTGCTTTGAGCAACCTGCGCCTAGCTTTCTAGTTTGCTCTTTGATTTTTATTGAGTATGAATTCGGACTAGAGAGGTGAGCAATAGATTTATGCTATAGTCATGGCAGACCATATGTTTTTGATTCTAGTTTATCAAATAATAGATTAGAATTGTCAGATAATATCATTTTATGTTATAATGAAGAAAAAAACAGAGGTGTTCAAATGTCAGAAGCAGGTCATAAGTTTTTAGCGAAACTGGGGAAAAAACGCTTACGTCCAGGTGGAAAACGTGCCACAGATTGGCTAATTGCGGAAGGAGGATTTTCAAAAGAAAAGAGAATACTAGAGGTTGCGTGTAATAGGGGAACTACAGCAATTGAGTTGGCACAGCGTTTTGGTTGTAAGATAACTGCTGTTGATATGGATGGACAAGCTTTAGAAGTGGCTAAAAAATCTGCTGAAACGGCAGGTGTTGGGCATCTAATCAGGTTTGAAAGAGCTAATGCAATGAAACTTCCTTATGAAGATGCTAGTTTTGATATTGTTATAAATGAAGCTATGCTGACTATGCAAGCCGATCAAGCTAAGAAAAAATGTGTAATGGAGTATCTAAGAGTTTTAAAACCTGGAGGTCTTCTCTTGACACATGATGTGCTTCTTAAGGAAGCTAAAGAGTCTGTCAGACAGGAATTGTCACAAGCAATTCATGTAAATGTAGGTCCTTTAACTCAAGATGGTTGGGAACAGGTGATGATAGAATCAGGTTATCGTGATGTGAAAGTATTGACTGGTGAAATGACATTAATGAAATTATCAGGTATGATTTATGACGAAGGTTGGCTAGGAACTTTGAAAATTTGTGTAAATGCTTGTAAAAAAAGGAGAATAGAAAGCAGTTTTTTTAACGATGTATAAAAATGTTTGATAAGAATAAAAAAAGAAATTGGGCTTTATTGCTATGGCTAGTCATAAAATCGTCAAATCGTTAGATAATCATTGAAGTTAACTTTTCCTTTTTTCTTTCTTAAAAAATATGCTATAATAGAGAGTAAAAAACTTTGAAAGAAAGAAAAAGATGAATTTAAAAGATTACATTGCAACAATTGAAAATTATCCAAAGGAAGGCATCACCTTCCGTGATATCAGTCCTTTGATGGCTGATGGAAATGCTTATAGCTACGCTGTTCGTGAAATTGTTCAGTATGCTACTGACAAGAAAATCGATATGATCGTAGGTCCTGAGGCTCGTGGCTTTATCGTGGGTTGTCCAGTTGCCTTTGAGTTGGGAATTGGTTTTGCACCTGTTCGTAAACCAGGTAAATTGCCACGCGAAGTTATTTCTGCTGACTATGAAAAAGAGTACGGGGTTGATACCTTGACTATGCATGCTGATGCCATCAAGCCAGGTCAACGTGTTCTTATCGTAGATGACCTTTTGGCGACAGGTGGTACTGTTAAGGCAACCATCGAGATGATTGAAAAACTTGGTGGTGTTGTAGCAGGTTGTGCCTTCCTTGTTGAATTAGATGAATTAAACGGCCGTGAAAAAATCGGTGACTACGACTACAAAGGTTCTTTGATGCATTATTAATGAAAAAAACAGTCCCTAGGGCTGTTTTCTACATTAGGATATAAAAAAATAGACTATAGCTAGTTAGAGAAAAAACTATAATTGAAAAACTATATCTTCTTACAGTATAATAAAAGGAACAAGTGTTTGAATTTTAGCTTTCAAACGCATGCAATTATTCCTGAAAGAGTACAGTTAGGAGAGGGTTATGCCGATTCGAATTGATAAAAAAATTACCAGCTGTTGAGATTTTACGGACAGAGAATATCTTTGTCATGGATGATCAACGTGCGGCCCACCAAGATATCCGTCCCTTTGAAGATTTTAATTTTAAATCTTATGCCACAGAAAATGGTCACAGAGACTCAGTTATTGCGCCATTTGGCTAATACACCCCTACAACTGGATATTGATTTTCTCTATATGGAGAGCCATCGTTCTAAAACAACTCGTTCAGAGCACATGGAGACCTTTCTATAAAAACTTTTCCTGAAGTCAAGGGATGAGTATTTTGATGGGATGATTATCACGGGGGCACCAGTTGAGCATTTACCATTTGAGGAAGTGGACTATTGGGAGGAATTTCAGCCCAGGTGCTTGAGTGGTCTAAGACCCATGTCTATTCGACCCTTCATATCTGTTGGGGGGCTCAGGCTGGGCTTTATCTGCGCTATGGGGTAGAAAAATATACCAGATGGACAGTAAGTTATCAGGTATTTATCCTCAGGACACCTCTAAAAGAGGGTCATCTTCTCTTTAGAGGTTTTGACGATAGCTACGTATCCCCTCATTCACGGCACACGGAGATTTCTAAGGATGAGATCTTAAACAAAACCAATCTTGAGATTTTATCAGAAGGACCTCAGGTTGGGGTTTCGATTTTGGCCAGTCGTGATTTACGAGAAATTTATAGTTTTGGGCATTTGGAGTATGACCGTGATACTTTGGCAAAAGAGTATTTTCGAGATCGTGATGCAGGGTTGGATCCTCATATTCCAGAAAATTACTTTAAGGATGATGATGTCAATCAGACACCTTGTCTTTGTTGGTCTTCATCAGCAGCCCTCTTTTTCAGTAACTGGGTGAAACTATGCTGTCTATCAGGAGACGCCTTTTGACTGGAGAAAAATAGAAGATGATGCATCTGCATTTGGGTATTTATAAGAGGAATTATGACATATTTAGACGCTTTTAAATCAGGGAACTTGGTTTTACCGAGTGCCCTGCTCTTGCATTTTAAGGAACTCTTTCCTTCTAGCGACGATTTTCTGGTCTGGCAATTTTTCTATTTGCAAAATACGACAGGCTTTGGAAGAAATGTCACCAAGCCAGATTGCTGACAGGATTGGCAAGGAAATTTCGGATGTCAATCAGGCTATTTCCAATCTGACGGAGAGGGGGCTACTTCAGTATCGAACCATCGAATTAAATGGTGAAATCGAATTGCTTTTTGATGCTAGTTTGGCTTTGGAACGTTTGGATGACTTGCTTGGAGCTAGTGCTTCGAGTTCAGACCAGTTGACACCTCAGAATCAGCTTAAGGATTTGGTGGAAACCTTCCAGCAGGAGTTGGGACGCTTGTTGACACCTTTTGAGATTGAGGATTTGACCAAGACTCTTAAGGAAGATGGAACCAGTGCTGGCTTGATTAAGGAAGCTCTTCGTGAAGCCGTTTTGAATGGAAAACCAAACTGGAAGTACATTCAGGCGATTTTAAGAAACTGGCGCCATGAAGGCATCAAAAGTGTGGCTCAAGTGGAGGCTAAACGAGCAGAGAGAGAAGCAAGCAATCCTCAGTTGACACAGGTATCTGCAGATTTCAGAAATGCTATGGATCTCTGGAAGGATTAATTCATGCAAGCAGGCTTGAAATCCGAGTAAGATTTGCAAGCTGTGTTTAATTGTGATAAAATAAATAGAAAATAAATTGAAAAAAGAGGTATGTGAAATGTCACGTAAACCATTTATCGCTGGTAACTGGAAAATGAACAAAAATCCAGAAGAAGCCAAAGCATTCGTTGAAGCAGTTGCATCAAAACTTCCTTCATCAGACCTTGTTGAAGCAGGTATCGCAGCTCCAGCTCTTGATTTGACAGCTGTTCTTGCTGCTGCTAAAGGTTCAAACCTTAAAGTTGCTGCTCAAAACTGCTACTTTGAAAATGCAGGTGCTTTCACTGGTGAAACTAGCCCACAAGTTTTGAAAGAAATCGGTACTGACTACGTTGTTATCGGTCACTCAGAACGCCGTGACTACTTCCATGAAACTGACGAAGATATCAACAAAAAAGCAAAAGCAATCTTTGCAAACGGTATGCTTCCAATCATCTGTTGTGGTGAGTCACTTGAAACTTACGAAGCTGGTAAAGCAGCTGAATTTGTAGGTGCTCAAGTATCTGCTGCTTTGGCTGGTTTGACAGCTGAACAAGTTGCTGCATCAGTTATCGCTTACGAACCAATCTGGGCTATCGGTACTGGTAAATCAGCTTCACAAGACGACGCACAAAAAATGTGTAAAGTTGTTCGTGACGTTGTAGCTGCTGACTTTGGTCAAGAAATTGCGGACAAAGTTCGTGTTCAATACGGTGGTTCTGTTAAACCTGAAAACGTTGCTTCATACATGGCTTGCCCAGACGTTGACGGTGCCCTTGTTGGTGGTGCGTCACTTGAAGCAGAAAGCTTCTTGGCTTTGCTTGACTTTGTAAAATAATCAGTAGCAAAAGCTAGGTGGAACAGCATTGAGATGTCTGTTCCATTTTTTATAGGAGAGGAAAGATTGAAAACAAAGATTGGAAATTGGATTAGCAAGTATCTGTTTACTAGGCTTGGCAGTTAGTCATGTTGCTGCAAATGAAACTGAAGTATCAAAAACTTCGCAGGATACAAGGACAGTTTCAAGTAGTTCAGAGCAAAATCAGTCTTCTAATAAAACTCAAACGAGTGCAGGTGTAAAGACCAATGCTTCTGCCCACTGGGATGGGGATTATTATGTAAAGGCTGATGGTTCCAAAGCCAAGAGTGAGTGGATTTTTGATAACTACTATAAGGCTTGGTTTTATATTAAGTCAGACGGACGTTATGCTCAAAATCGAGTGGCAGGGCAATTACTACCTGAAATCAGGTGGTTATATGGCCAAAAATGAATGGGTTTATGATAACGCCTATAAGAACTGGTTTTACCTGAAGTCCGATGGTTCTTATGCTAACCAAGAATGGCACGCTGTTGGAGGTAAATGGTACTATTTTCAAGAAGTGGGGCTATATGGCTAAAAGCCAATGGCAGGGAAGTTATTTCCTAAATGGTCAAGGTGCCATGATGCAAAATGAATGGCTTTATGATCCAGCCTATTCGTCTTACTTCTATCTCAAGTCTGATGGTTCTTATGCAAATCAAGAGTGGCAAAAGGTAGACGGAAAGTGGTACTATTTCAAGAAGTGGGGTTACATGGCTAAAGATGAGTGGCAGGGTAACTACTATTTGACAGAAAGTGGTGCTATGGCGACTGGTGAATTAGTCATGAATGATGCTCGCTATATTTTTTCTGACTCAGGTGAGTTAAAAGAAAAGAAAGACCTGAATGTTGGCTGGGTTCATCGAAATGGTAGACGTTATTTCTTTTAACCATCGTGAAGAACAAGTTGGGACTGATCAAGTTAAAAAAAGGTTATCGATGTTAGCGAGCACAATGGTCGTATCAGTGACTGGAAGAAAGTCATCGATGATAATGGAGTAGATGGTGTTATTGTTCGTTTGGGTTATAGTGGTGTAGAAGATAAAGAACTGGCTCATAATATTCAAGAACTTAAATCGTTTGGGTATTCCTTTATGGTGTCTATCTTTACACCTATGCAGAAAAATGAGACCGATGCTGAGAATGATGCCAATCAGACGATTGAACTCTTGAAAAAAATATAATATGAACTTGTCTTATCCCTATCTACTACGATGTTGAGAACTGGGAATATGTAAATAAGACCAAGAGAGCTCCAAGTGATACTGGAACCTGGGTCAAGATTATCAACAAGTATATGGCAACAATGAAACAGGCTGGGTATCAAAATGTGAAAGTTTATAGTTATCGTCAACTCTTGCAAACTCGTTTGAATCATCCAGATATTTTACAACATGTCAACTGGGTTGCAGCCTATACGGATGCACTTGATTGGAATAATCCTCATTATTCAGGAGAAAAAGGATGGCAATATACTTCATCTGACTACTTAAAAGGAATTCGTGGTCGTGTAGATGTCAGCGTTTGGTATTAAGATATAAAGTTGAGAAAGGAGTGTGCAAGAAAAATTTGCATCCTCTTTTTCTTTGCTTTTACTGAAGAAAAGGGACATGAAATTTGAATCAAAAAGTCTCTAAATAATTCTTAAATTATCAGTCTATTGCAACTTTTCTCATGTGAGTCTTTTGGCTTGCTATTGGTTTTTCTTAGTAGTATACTAAGGTAGTAATCATTAAGAAGTGGTTACAAAAAATAATGAATGAGGTAAAAACAATGGTAGAATTGAAAAAAGAAGCAGTAAAAGACGTAACATCATTAACAAAAGCAGCGCCAGTAGCATTGGCAAAAACGAAGGAAGTCTTGAACCAAGCTGTTGCTGATTTGTACGTAGCTCATGTGGCTTTGCACCAAGTACACTGGTATATGCGTGGTCGTGGTTTCCTTGTATGGCATCCAAAAATGGATGAGTATATGGAAGCTCTTGATGGTCAATTGGATGAAATCAGCGAACGCTTGATTACACTTGGAGGTAGCCCATTCTCTACATTGACAGAATTCCTTCAAAACAGTGAAATCGAAGAAGAAGCTGGTGAATACCGTAATGTTGAAGAAAGCTTGGAACGTGTCCTTGCTATCTACCGTTACTTGTCAGAACTTTTCCAAAAAGGTTTGGATGTCACTGATGAAGAAGGTGACGATGTGACAAACGGTATCTTTGCAGATGCTAAAACTGAAACTGATAAAACAATCTGGATGCTTGCAGCAGAACTTGGACAAGCACCTGGTTTGTAAGAAATAGAATAATCATATAAAAATCTGTAGGATGCCTCTTACAGATTTTTTCTATCTTGTAAGCTATTCCAAACCAGTCTTTTTTTGAGTTTTTTGATAAAATAGTACTATCAGTGAAAAGGATGGAAGCATGACTAAGAAAATTATAGCTATTTGGGCCCAGGATGAAGAGGGTGTGATTGGTAAGGACAATCGTCTGCCTTGGTATTTACCAGCAGAACTGCAACACTTCAAAGAAACAACTCTGAATCATGCTATCTTGATGGGGCGCGTGACCTTTGATGGGATGGGGCGTCGACTGCTTCCAAAACGGGAGACCTTGATTTTGACACGTAATTCAGAAGAAAAGATAGATGGGGTTGCTACTTTTCACGATATCCAGTCTGTTCTAGACTGGTATCAGGATCAAGATAAGAATCTTTATATTTTAGGTGGAAAGCAAATTTTTCAAGCTTTTGAACCCTACCTTGACGAAGTGATTGTGACTCACATTCATGCTCGGGTGGAAGGAGATACCTATTTCCCTGAAGAATTTGACTTGTCTCTTTTTGAGACAGTTTCAAGCAAATTCTATAGCAAAGATGAGAAAAATCCTTATGATTTTACCATCCAATACCGCAAGAGAAAGGAAGTCTAATGGAACGTAGTATATTTGGTTTTTTCACAGCCATGCTGTGTTTGGTCTGCTTGCTTGCAGGGGCACAGGCTTTTCGTAAAAAGCGTTATGGACTTTCTGTCCTGCTCTGGTTAAATGCCTTTACCAATTTGGTCAATAGTGTCCATGCCTTTTACATGACCTTATTTTAGATAGAATGACAGTATAGAATAGAACGGAAGGAAATCATGCCTACAACTAGGAATAATGATATGATGGTTTATTGCTCATTTTGTGGCAAAAGCCAAGAAGAAGTACAAAAAATAATCGCTGGGAACAACGCCTTTATCTGTAATGAATGTGTGGAGTTGGCCCAGGAAATCATTCGGGAGGAGTTGGCTGAGGAAGTCTTGGCAGACTTGTCTGAAGTTCCAAAACCAATCGAACTCCTTCATATCCTGAACCACTACGTAATCGGTCAAGATCGTGCCAAGCGTGCCTTGGCTGTGGCGGTTTACAACCACTACAAACGCATCAATTTTCACGATACGCGTGAAGAGTCAGAAGATGTGGATTTGCAGAAGTCAAACATCTTGATGATTGGCCCAACTGGTTCTGGAAAACTTTCTTGGCTCAGACCTTGGCTAAGAGCTTGAATGTGCCTTTTGCCATTGCAGATGCAACAGCTCTTACTGAGGCTGGTTATGTGGGTGAGGACGTGGAAAATATCCTCCTCAAACTCTTGCAGGCTGCTGACTTTAACATTGAACGCGCAGAGCGTGGGATTATCTACGTGGATGAAATTGACAAGATTGCTAAGAAGAGCGAGAACGTATCGATCACACGTGACGTTTCTGGTGAAGGGGTGCAACAAGCCCTTCTCAAGATTATCGAGGGAACTGTTGCTAGCGTACCGCCTCAAGGTGGACGCAAACATCCACAACAAGAGATGATTCAAGTGGATACTAAAAATATCCTCTTCATCGTGGGTGGTGCCTTTGATGGCATTGAAGAAATTGTTAAACAACGTCTGGGTGAAAAAATCATCGGATTTTGGTCAAAACAATAAGGCGATTGACGAAAAACAGCTCATACATGCAAGAAATCATCGCAGAAGATATTCAAAAATTTGGTATTATTCCAGAGTTAATTGGACGCTTGCCAGTCTTTGCTGCTCTTGAGCAATTGACGGTCGATGACTTGGTTCGTATCTTGAAAGAGCCAAGAAATGCCTTGGTCAAACAGTACCAAACCTTGCTGTCTTATGATGATGTCGAGTTGGAATTTGACGACGAAGCTCTTCAAGAGATTGCCAATAAGGCCATCGAACGCAAAACAGGTGCGCGTGGTCTTCGCTCCATCATCGAAGAAACAATGCTAGATGTCATGTTTGAAGTACCGAGTCAGGAAAATGTGAAATTGGTCCGCATCACTAAAGAAGCTGTCGATGGAACGGATAAACCAATCCTAGAAACAGCTTAGGGGTGACTATGGAACTTAATACACAATGCTGAAAT
>BNJS01001492.1_pt1 | contig 21514 bp, 35 predicted proteins | sample 8540461 | NCBI WGS metagenome assembly BNJS01 (sample SAMD00202454, study PRJDB9452) | human saliva metagenome | isolation source: human saliva | place: Japan | reverse complement strand
TCATCATCAGATGATGACTCAAGTTACACACCTGCACCAACTCCTGTAAGCCAACGTCCCTACATATAGTACAAACGCTTCAAGTTATCCAGTAGGTCAATGTACATGGGGAGCAAAAAAACTTTAGCACCATGGGCTGGCGATTACTGGGGAAATGGTGGTCAATGGGCTGCAAGTGCAGCGGCTGCAGGTTTCCGTACAGGTTCTACACCACAAGTTGGAGCAATTGCTTCATGGGATGATGGAGGATACGGACATGTAGCAGTTGTTACAGCAGTTGAATCATCAACTCGTATTCAAGTTTCAGAATGTAACTATGATGGTAGTGGAACTCAACCAATCGGAAATTATCGTGGATGGTTTAATCCTACAGCATCACGTGGTACAGTAAGATACATTTATCCAAACTAATATATTAATTATTACTAAATTTAGGGTGAGGTTTTTATGAATCTCACCCTTTGTATAGTGCTGAAAAAAATAAATTTCATTATATAATTACTTGAACTTATTTTTATATTCTTTTCTTTATAATTATTTAGTTAAAGTTAGATGAAATTTAGAGATTTAGTACGAGTGTAGCACGTTAATAAAAAAGGTTTCTAAAGGGAGTTGGTACTGGAATTATGTTTACTTATAAAAAGAATGTTGATGTTCAAGAGTGGGATTTATTTTTAGAAAATCATCCTCAAGGGAATTTATTGCAGAGTAGTGATTGGGCCAAGATAAAGGATACTTGGGGGAATGAGAGAGTTGGATTTTATAAAGAGGATCAACTAGTTGGAGTAGCGAATATCTTAATTCAGCCGCTACCATTAGGACTTTCTATGTTCTATATTCCACGAGGTCCTGTAATTGACTATGAAGATAAAGAGCTTCTGAAATTTGTACTTTTAACGTTGAAAAAACTTGCTAAAAAAAGCCATGCAATAATGGTTAAATTTGATCCAAGCCTTTTTATCAGTCGAAGTCTGATCGACCAAAAAACTATTCAAAATTCTAAAACTTTTGAAATTGTTGAGGAATTGCAAAAAAATAAAGTTCATTGGACAGGATTGACAAAGGATATGGCAGAAAACATACAACCTCGTTTTCAAGCTAATATTCATAAAGAAAAACTTTCTCGCTGGATCAACTGTCCAAATCTACTAGACAGGCAATCCGAACTGCAAGAAATAAAGGATTGGAAGTGAAAATTTCGGTGGACTTGATTTATTAGATGAATTTTTCATTTTTAATGAAGAAAAACAGAGTCTCGTAAGAATATCAGTTTACGAGGCAAAGATTACTATCAGAAGTTACTGAATACTTATCCTGATCACTCCTTTATCACACTGAGCTATTTAGATTTACCTAATAGACTGAAAGAAGTTGAGCAACAACTCGAAAAAGAATCTAAAAATAGCGCAGAAAGTTTACAGATAAAACGAAAGAAGGCAAAAATAAAAAGAGAATCAGCAAGAGAAAAACGATTAGAGGAAGAAATTTCTTTTCTTAAGAGCCATATTGATAGAGGGGATAGTGTCGTTCCCATTGTCTGGAACTTTGACCATCGAATTTGGGAAAAACTTCGAGAACTTATATGCTGGAATGAATGAAGAATTTAGACACTATCAACCTGCTATTCCTACATGGTTTGAGACAGCTCAACATTCATTTTGAACGAGGGGCAGAGACTCATAATATGGGTGGAATTGAAAACAACTTTAGAGGGTGGGTTATTTAACTTTTAAATCCAAGTTTAATCCCTACTATCGAGGAATTTGCTGGTGAGTTTAACTATCCCAACTAGTTCATTATATTTTTGTTTAATCTAGCTTATAAAATTCGTAAGAAACTTCGAAGTAGATAGGATAAACTAATTATTTTGCTACTACATTAAATTTTTAAAAATTTAGTTATTAGAACATCTCAGCAGTATATGTTGAGATGTTTTAAATTTAGAGTGTTTTACTAGTTTCAATTTAATCAATGGAGACATAACAAAAATCTACTTTGAAATCAAAAAAAGCTCCTAATTATGATAAAATGAAACTTGTCGTGAAACGATAATACTCATTCTTGATGAATTGTGAAACTGTTGCCCTTCGGGTCGTTTTTGCAAGCTGAAATCAAGAAGAGGAAAAAACAAAAAGGAGAAATACTCATGGCAGTAATTTCAATGAAACAACTTCTTGAGGCTGGTGTACACTTTGGTCACCAAACTCGTCGCTGGAACCCTAAGATGGCTAAGTACATCTTCACTGAGCGTAACGGAATCCACGTTATCGACTTGCAACAAAACTGTAAAAATACGCTGACCAAGCATACGACTTCATGCGTGATGCAGCAGCTAACGATGCAGTTGTATTGTTTGTTGGTACTAAGAAACAAGCAGCTGACGCAGTTGCTGAAGAAGCAGTACGTTCAGGTCAATACTTCATCAACCACCGTTGGTTGGGTGGAACTCTACAAACTGGGGAACAATCCAAAAACGTATCGCCTCGTTTGAAAGAAATCAAACGTATGGAAGAAGATGGAACTTTCGAAGTTCTTCCTAAGAAAGAAGTTGCACTTCTTAACAAACAACGTGCACGTCTTGAAAAATTCTTGGGTGGTATCGAAGATATGCCTCGTATCCCAGATGTAATGTATGTAGTTGACCCGCATAAAGAGCAAATCGCTGTTAAAGAAGCTAAAAAAATTGGGAATTCCCAGTTGTAGCGATGGTTGACACAAACACTGATCCAGATGATATCGATGTAATCATCCCAGCTAACGATGACGCTATCCGCGCAGTTAAAGTTGATTACAGCTAAATTGGCAGACGCTATCATCGAAGGTCGTCAAGGTGAAGATGCTGTAGTAGCAGTTGAAGCAGAATTTGCAGCTTCAGAAGCTCAAGCAGACTCAATCGAAGAAATCGTTGAAGTTGTAGAAGGCGACAACGCTTAATTTCATATAAATAGTAATTACCTAGGAGGGCGGGCTTTAGCCCGGCTCTCCTATTTTTAAAAATATAGGAGAATCAAAATGGCAGAAATTACAGCTAAACTTGTTAAAAGAGTTGCGTGAAAAAATCTGGTGCTGGTGTTATGGACGCTAAAAAGCGCTTGGTTGAAAGTGGAAGGTGACATCGAAAAAGCGATTGAATTGCTTCGTGAAAAAAAGGTATGGCTAAAAGCAGCTAAAGAAAAGCTGACCGTGTTGCTCGCAGAAGGTTTGACTGGTGTTTATGTTAACGGTAACGTTGCAGCAGTTGTTGAAGTAAATGCTGAAACTGACTTTCGTTGCGAAAAACGCTCAATTTCGTTGAGTTGGTAAATGCAACAGCTAAAAGCAATCGCTGAAGGAAAACCAGCTAACAACGAAGAAGCTCTTGCTTTGACAATGCCTTCAGGTGAAACTCTTGAAGCAGCATATGTGTCTGCAACAGCAACTATCGGAGAAAAATCTCATTCCGTCGCTTTTGCTTTTGATTGAAAAAAACAGATGCACAACACTTTCGGTGCATACCAACACAACGGTGGACGTATCGGTGTTATCTCTGTAATCGAAGGTGGAGACGAAGCACTTGCTAAACAAATGTCAATGCACATCGCGCGATGAAACCAACAGTTCTTTCTTATAAAAGAATTGGATGAGCAATTTCGTTAAAAGATGAGTTGGCTACAATTGAACCACGTTATCGACCAAGATAACGAAAGCCGTGCAATGGTTAACAAACCAGCTCTTCCACACTTGAAGTATGGATCCAAAAGCTCAATTGACTGATGAAGTGATTGCTCAAGCTGGAAGCTGATATCAAAGCTGAGATTGGCTAGAGAAGGTAAACCAGAAAAAAATCTGGGACAAAATCATCCCAGGTAAATGGATCGCTTCATGCTTGACAACACTAAAGTTGACCAAGCTACACACTTCTTGCACAAGTATACATCATGGATGACAGCAAGACAGTTGAAGCATACCTTGAATCAGTTAACGCTTCAGTAGTTGAGTTCGCTCGCTTTGAAGTTGGTGAAGGTATCGAAAAGCTGCAAACGACTTTGAAGCTGAAGTTGCACTACAATGGCAGCAGACTTTGAATAACTAATAATAAATAAAGTAATGAATTGCACTCTAAATATTAGATTTCTGTATTCAACTTTTGAGTGGAAGTTTTTATTAGTTCCTTACTTGATTAAACAAATTGATTAATTAGTAGTAATAATTTGGTTCAATTAAGATTTTGGGTAGTGTGTAATAGTGAGATTGCATACACCGAAAAGAATGTATGAGAATTTAGCAGTAGAATGAAAATAGTTTAAGATACCTTTTTACATCTACTTTGTGATTCTTGAATACTTATTTTTCCTTCTGAAACAAGAATAAAGTTCTCATTTTAATTCAAATCAATCTTAGAAAATCGCAAATGAAAAATCGTTTTGCGATTTTTCTGTACCTTTTCAGACATGACATCAAATATAGTTCGTGTAATATTTGATTTTTAGTGTCTGTTGTGTTAGAATGATGTAAAGTAATGCGAAAGGCGAACAAGAAAATGTCCAGTAAACTTATTTATACGGGAAAAGCTAAAGATATCTATACTACAGAAGACGAAATGTGATTAAGTCGGTCTACAAGGACCAGGCCACTATGCTGAATGGAGCTCGCAAAGAGACCATCGAGGGGAAAGGTGTGCTGAATAATCAGATTTCGTCTCTTATTTTCGAAAAATTGAATGCTGCTGGTGTGGCGACACACTTTATCGAACGTATTTCTGACACAGAACAACTCAATAAGAAGGTTTCAATCATTCCTTTGGAGGTTGTTCTTCGTAACGTGACTGCAGGTTCTTTCTCAAAACGTTTTGAGTGGAAGAAGGTTTGGACTTAGAAACTCCAATCGTTGAATTTTACTACAAGAACGATGATTTGGATGATCCATTTATCAATGATGAGCATGTGAAGTTCTTGGATATTGCCAATGATGAACAAATTCGCTATATCAAGGAAGAAACGCGTCGTATCAATGAATTGCTGAAAGATTGGTTTGCACAAATTGGTCTTCGTTTGATTGACTTCAAATTGGAATTTGGTTTTGATAAGGATGGCAAGATCATCTTGGCAGACGAATTTTCACCAGATAACTGCCGCCTTTGGGATGCTGAAGGGCACCATATGGACAAGGATGTTTTCCGTAGAGATTTGGGCAGTCTAACGGATGTTTATAAGGTTGTGTTAGAGAAAATTGCAGGGATTGAAGTAAAGTTTTACTTGGTCGTCACTACAATCTTTTTAAGTAGAAATAGATAAAGGAAATAAAATGGATAAACGTATTTTCGTTGAGAAAAAAGCTGATTTTCGTGTCAAATCTGACTCTTTAGTAAAAGAATTACAGCATAATCTTCAGTTGAAAACTTTGAATGATCTTCGGATTGTGCAAGTTTACGATGTCTTTAATTTGGCAGAGGGCTTGTTTGCGCGTGCGGAAAAACATATCTTCTCTGAGCAAGTGACCGATACTGTTTTGGATGAAGCTGCAATCAAGGCAGATCTTGAGAAGGTTGCTTTCTTTGCTATCGAAAGTTTGCCTGGTCAATTTGACCAACGTGCGGCATCTTCACAGGAAGCTTTGCTTTTGCTTGGTAGTTCAAATGATGTGACGGTTAATACCGCGCAACTTTACTTGATTAACAAGGATATTGATGCAAATGAATTGGAAGCTGTTAAAAACTATCTCTTGAACCCAGTGGACTCTCGTTTCAAAGATATCACTCTTGACATTGCGAAACAAGATTTCTCTGAGTCTGACAAGACCATTCCAAGTTTGGCTTTCTTTGAAACTTATACAGCAGAAGATTTTGCACAGTATAAGGCAGAGCAAGGATTGGCCATGGAAGTGGACGACCTTCTCTTCATTCAAGATTACTTCAAGTCAATTGGACGCGTGCCAACTGAGACTGAGCTTAAGGTGTTGGATACTTACTGGTCTGACCACTGTCGTCACACAACTTTTCGAGACTGAGTTGAAAAACATCGACTTCTCAGCTTCTAAATTTGAAAAACAATTGCAAGCGACTTATGACAAGTATATTGTCATGCGTGATGAGTTGGGACGTACCGAAAAACCTCAAACCTTGATGGATATGGCGACTATTTTTGGTCGTTATGAACGTGCCAATGGTCGTTTAGATGATATGGAAGTGTCTCGATGAAATCAATGCCTGTTCAGTTGAAATTGAGGTGGATGTCAATGGTGTCAAAGAACCATGGCTTCATGTTCAAAGAAACGAAACTCAACAACCACCCAACGGAGATTGAACCATCTGGTGGTGCAGCTACTTTGTATTGGTGGAGCCATTCGTGACCCATTGTCAGGTCGTTCATACGTTTACCAAGCCATGCGTATCTCAGGTGCTGGTGATATAACAACACCAATTGCTGAAACTCGTGCTGGTAAATTGCCACAACAAGTGATTTCTAAAACAGCAGCTCACGGTTATTCTTCATATGGGAACCAAATCTGGTCTTGCAACAACCTATGTTCGTGAATACTTCCACCCAGGTTTCGTTGTTAAGCTGCATGGAGCTAGGTGCCGTTGTCGGTGCACCCTAAGGAAAAATGTTGTCCGTGAAAAACCTGAAGCAGGTGATGTGATTATCTTGCTCGGTGGTAAGACTGGACGTGATGGTGTCGGTGGTGCGACAGGTTCATCTAAAGTTCAAACGGTTGAATCTGTTGAAACAGCTGGTGCTGAGGTTCAAAAAGGGAATGCTATCGAAGAACGGAAGATTCAACGTCTTTTCCGTAATGGGGAAGTGACCCGTCTGATCAAGAAATCAAATGACTTTGGTGCTGGTGGTGTCTGTGTGGCTATCGGTGAATTGGCAGATGGTCTTGAAATTGATTTAGACAAAGTGCCATTGAAATATCAAGGCTTGAACGGTACAGAAATTGCCATTTCTGAGTCTCAAGAACGTATGGCTGTAGTGGTTCGTCCAGAAGATGTAGACGCCTTCGTTGCTGAATGTAATAAAGAAAATATTGATGCTGTTGTCGTTGCGACAGTGACTGAAAAACCAAATCTTGTTATGCACTGGAATGGCGAAACAATCGTTGATTTGGAACGTCGTTTCCTTGATACAAACGGTGTGCGTGTGGTTGTAAATGCTAAGGTGGTTGACAAGGATGTCAAGCTTCCAGAAGAACGTCAAACATCTGCTGAGACCCTTGAAGCAGATACGCTTGAAGTCTTGGCTGACCTGAATCATGCCAGTCAAAAAGGGTTACAAACTATCTTTGATAGCTCAGTTGGTCGTTCAACAGTCAATCACCCACTTGGTGGACGCTACCAAATCACACCAACTGAAGCTTCTGTACAGAAATTGCCAGTCCAACATGGTGTGACAACAACTGCTTCTGTCATGGCGCAAGGGTTCAACCCTTATGTAGCAGAATGGTCTCCATATCATGGTGCGGCTTATGCGGTCATCGAAGCAACCGCTCGCTTGGTTGCCGCTGGTGCAAACTGGTCTAAGGCTCGTTTCTCTTATCAAGAATACTTCGAGCGTATGGATAAACAAGCAGAGCGTTTTGGTCAACCAGTAGCAGCTCTTCTTGGATCAATTGAAGCTCAGATTCAACTTGGTTTGCCATCTATCGGTGGTAAAGACTCTATGTCTGGTACTTTGAAGAATTGACAGTACCACCAACCTTGGTTGCTTTTTGGTGTCACAACTGCAGATAGCCGTAAGGTCCTTTTTCTCCAGAATTTAAAAGTCTGCTGGTGAAAATATCTATTACATCCCAGGTCAAGCTTTTGGCCCAAGAAATTGACTTTGATCTGATCAAGTTCTAACTTTGTACAATTTGAAGCCATCCAAGCTGACCATACAAGTGACAGCAAGCATCAGCGGTCAAATATGGAGGTGTCCTTGAAGCTCTTGCACTTGCAACATTTGGGAACCATATTGGTGCCACTGTAACCCTTGAAAATCTTGAGACTGCCCTAACAGCTCAATTGGGTGGATTCGTCTTCACATCTCCGGAAGATATTGCAGGTGTTGCCAAGATTGGACAAACAACAGCTGACTTTACACTTACTGTCAATGATGTAACGCTTGATGGAAACAAACTTGACAGTGCCTTCCAAGGTAAATTGGAAGAAGTTTACCCAACGGAATTTGCACAAGCAACTGAGTTGGAAGAAGTACCTGCTGTGGTATCAGATGCTGTTATCAAAGCTAAAGAAACAGTTGAGATACCAGTGGTTTACATCCCAGTATTCCCAGGTACCAACTCTGAGTACGATTCAGCTAAGGCCTTTGAAAAAGAAGGTGCTCAAGTTAACTTGGTACCATTTGTAACACTTAACGAAGAAGCTATTGTCAAGTCTGTTGACACCATGGTTGACAATATCGAAAAAGCTAACATTATCTTCTTTGCAGGAGGCTTCCTCAGCAGCCGATGAACCAGATGGATCAGCTAAATTTATTGTTAACATCTTGCTCAATGAAAAAGTACGTGCAGCCATCGATAGCTTCATCGAAGGTGGTGGTTTGATTATCGGTATCTGTAACGGATTCCAAGCTCTTGTCAAATCAGGTCTTCTTCCATATGGGAACTTTGAAGATGCAAGCAGCACGAGTCCAACTCTCTTCTACAATGATGCCAACCAACACGTGGCTAAGATGGTTGAAACACGTATTGCTAACACGAACTCACCATGGCTTGCTGGCGTGAAAGTTGGTGACATCCATGCCATCCCAGTATCACACGGTGAAGGTAAGTTTGTCGTGACAGCTGAGGAATTTGCGGAGCTCCGTGACAATGGTCAAATCTTTAGCCAATACGTTGATTTCGAAGGCAAACCAAGCATGGATTCTAAATACAATCCTAACGGTTCTGTCAATGCGATCGAAGGTATCACAAGTAAGAACGGTCAAATCATCGGTAAGATGGGACACTCAGAACGTTTCGAAGACGGTCTCTTCCAAAATATTCCAGGAAATAAAGACCAATATCTCTTTGCATCAGCGGTTAAATACTTTACTGGAAAATAGGCTTTGCAGATTTTCTAATAGATAACCATCAGTAAATGTAAAATCAAGTAGATCTAACTTACGACAATTGCAAATGATTTATTGTTGCGAGTGAAACGAGCTTCTGCCGTATCATTCCGCTCTAGTATCGTTAAGGAATGATACACAAATAAAAATTAGGTATATAAAATGACATACGAAGTAAAATCTCTTAATGAAGAATGTGGTGTTTTTGGTATCTGGGGTCACCCAGACGCTGCCAAATTGACCTATTTTGGACTCCATAGTCTTCAGCACCGTGGTCAGGAGGGGGCAGGAATCCTCTCCAATGACCAAGGGAAATTGAAGCGTCATCGTGATATGGGGCTTTTATCAGAAGTCTTCAAAAATCCTGCGAATTTGGATAAATTGACAGGAACTGGAGCGATTGGGCACGTGCGTTATGCGACTGCGGGAGAAGCTTCTGTAGACAATATCCAACCTTTCCTTTTCCGCTTTCACGATATGCAGTTTGGTTTGGCTCATAATGGGAATCTGACCAATGCAGAATCGCTCAAGCAAGAATTGGAACAAAGAGGAGCGATTTTCAGCTCAACCTCTGACTCTGAAATCTTGGCTCACCTGATTCGTCGTAGCCACAATCCAAACCTGATGGGTAAAATCAAGGAAGCACTCAGTCTTGTCAAAGGTGGTTTTGCTTATCTCTTGATGTTTGAAGATAAGTTAATTGCAGCGCTTGACCCAAATGGCTTCCGTCCTCTGTCAATCGGGAAAATGGCTAATGGAGCAGTAGTGGTTTCATCTGAAACCTGTGCCTTTGAAGTAATCGGTGCTGAGTGGATTCGCGACGTAAAACCAGGCGAGATTGTCATTATTGATGACAGTGGCATCCAGTATGACAGCTATACAAACGATACTCAGCTGGCTATCTGTTCCATGGAGTATATCTACTTTCGCGCGTCCTGACTCAATATCCACGGAGTCAATGTCCATACGGCTCGTAAGAGAATGGGGAGCTCAACTGGCACGTGAGTTCAAGTATGAAGCTGATATCGTAGTCGGGGGTGCCAAACTCCTCTCTAGCGCAGACTATGGGATTTGCGGAAGAATCAGGTCTGCCAAATGAAATGGGGCTCATCAAGAACCAATATACGCAACGGACCTTTATCCAGCCGACTCAAGAATTACGCGAGCAAGGGGTTCGGATGAAGTTATCTGCTGTTTCTGGTGTCGTTAAAGGCAAACGCGTTGTCATGATTGATGACTCGATTGTACGAGGCACGACATCTCGTCGCATTGTCCAACTTTTGAAAGAAGCGGGGGCATCAGAAGTACACGTTGCCATTGGGAGTCCTGCTCTTGCCTATCCATGTTTTTACGGGATTGATATCCAGACACGTCAGGAGCTGATTGCGGCCAATCATACGGTTGAGGAAACTCGCCAAATCATTGGTGCGGATAGCCTGACCTATCTTTCGATTGATGGCTTGATTGATTCTATCGGCATCGAAACAGATGCGCCAAATGGTGGTCTCTGTGTGGCTTACTTTGACGGGAAATATCCAACTCCTCTCTATGACTATGAAGAAGACTATCGTAGAAGTTTGGATGACAAGATCAGTTTTTACAAATAGACGGCTAAAGACTCTCGATTAAAGAAAAGGAATGAAAAATGACAAATAAGAATGCATATGCGCAGTCGGGTGTGGATGTTGAAGCGGGTTATGAAGTTGTTGAACGTATCAAAAAACACGTTGCACGTACAGAGCGTGCAGGTGTCATGGGAGCTCTTGGTGGTTTTGGTGGTATGTTTGACCTTTCAAAAACAGGTGTTAAAGAGCCAGTTTTGATTTCAGGAACTGACGGTGTTGGAACCAAGCTCATGCTTGCTATCAAGTACGACAAACACGATACTATCGGACAAGACTGTGTGGCTATGTGTGTCAACGATATCATCGCTGCAGGTGCAGAGCCCCTCTACTTCCTTGACTATGTGGCAACTGGGAAAAATGAACCAGCTAAGCTAGAACAAGTGGTTGCTGGTGTGGCTGAAGGTTGTGTACAAGCAGGTGCAGCCCTCATCGGTGGGGAAACTGCTGAAATGCCTGGTATGTATGGCGAAGACGACTATGACTTGGCTGGGTTTTGCGGTAGGTGTCGCAGAAAAAATCTCAAATCATCGACGGTTCAAAAGTAGCAGAGGGAGATGTCCTTCTTGGACTTGCTTCAAGTGGTATCCACTCAAATGGTTACTCACTCGTACGTCGTGTCTTTTGCGGACTATACAGGTGAAGAAGTCCTCCCAGAATTGGAAGGCAAGAAACTTAAAGACGTTCTTCTTGAGCCAACTCGTATCTACGTCAAGGCTGTGTTTCTCATCATTAAGAAGAATTGGTGAATGGGATTGCCCACATCACAGGTGGTGGTTTCATCGAAAATGTGCCACGTATGTTCGCGGATGATTTGGCGGCTGAAATTGACGAAAGCAAAGTACCAGTCCTTCCAATTTTCAAAGCTCTTGAAAAATATGGCCAAATCAAACATGAAGAAATGTTTGAAATCTTCAACATGGGGATTGGTCTCATGCTTGCAGTGAAACCAGAAAATGTAGAGCGTGTCAAAGAACTTCTCGACGAACCAGTTTATGAAATCGGTCGGATTGTCAAGAAGACAGATGCGAGTGTGGTGATAAAATAATGGCTAAAAAGATTGCTGTTTTTGCCTCTGGAAACGGTTCAAACTTTCAGGTGATTGCGGAACAATTTCCAGTAGAATTTGTCTTTTCAGATCATCGTGATGCCTATGTCTTAGAACGTGCCGAAAAGCTAGGGGTTTTATCTTATGCCTTTGAACTTAAAGAGTTTGAGAATAAGGCAGACTATGAAGGAGCCATCGTCGAACTCTTAGATGAGCACCAGATTGACTTGGTTTGTCTCGCAGGCTATATGAAAATCGTTGGGCAACTCTTGCTAGCGGCTTATGAAGGCCGTATCATCAATATTCACCCAGCTTTTCTCCCTGAATTTCCAGGCGCTCATGGTATTGAGGATGCTTGGAATGCAGGTGTTGAGCAGTCTGGTGTGACTATTCATTGGGTGGACTCTGGTGTTGATACCGGTAAGGTCATCAAACAAGTCCGTGTGCCACGCCTTGAAGGGGATACCCTTGATACTTTCGAAACTCGCATCCACGAAACAGAGTACAAACTTTATCCAGAAGTCTTGGATAGTTTGGGAGTGGAGAGGAAAAAATGATTACTGACCAATACTATATGGAGTTAAAGAACAAGTTATCTAACAGACCAATCCTACTGGATAATACTAATGATTTTCTTTTTGTCTTAGCAAATACAGTGAAAGCTATGATAGAAAATACTGATAAAAGTCAGCTTTCAGAGTTAGATAAAATTTTAGATGGTGTCACAAGTCAAGAATTAAAACTTGCCTATGATTTTCTGTCAAGGGAGATTCGGTCAAGCAGGTTTTTCTTATCGTAGGCACCCGAATTATTTTTATTTGTCCAGTTTAATTGCGACTTTTCCAGAATTTGAGTTGTCTAAAGCAGACCGAGATTACCTCAAAGGAATCATAAATTTTGATAACTACCTTTTATATGAGTTAGATTAGTCTTTAATCACCTCAAAATCCTATTTATTCAAAAGGAGAAAAAATGACAAAATGGTTAGAAACACTTGCTTTGATCACCTTAGCAGTGATTTTACGCTTACTGGTTAATTTCTTATTCCCTGAGATTCCCTATTGGGGGAGATTTTTACTGACAATAATTTTGGGAGTCTTGGTAATCGTCTCCCTATACTTTATGAAAAGAAAATTACGTAGGTAGAAAGTTTGAACATGAAAGGAAGAAAAATGACTAAACGCGCACTAATTAGTGTTTCAGATAAAGCGGGCATTGTTGAATTTGCCCAAGAACTCAAGAAACTTGGTTGGGATATCATCTCAACAGGTGGTACTAAAGTTGCCCTTGACAATGCTGGGGTGGACACCATTGCCATCGATGATGTGACTGGTTTCCGAGAAATGATGGACGGCCGTGTCAAGACCCTCCATCCAAATATCCACGGAGGTCTCCTCGCTCGTCGCGACCTGGATAGTCACTTAGAAGCGACCCAAGGATAACAAAATCGAATTGATTGACCTTGTTGTGGTCAACCTTACCCATTTCAAGGAAACCATCCTTAAACCAGATGTGACTTATGCGGATGCCGTTGAAAACATCGATATCGGTGGTCCATCAATGCTTCGTTCAGCAGCGAAGAATCACGCTAGCGTAACAGTTGTTGTAGATCCCTGCCGACTATGCTGTTGTTCTTGGACGAATTGGCAGCTAAAACGGCGAAACAAGCTACGAAACTCGCCAACGTTTGGCAGCTAAGGTTTTCCGTCACACAGCAGCTTATGATGCCTTGATTGCAGAATACTTCACAGCTCAAGTGGGTGAAAGCAAACCTGAAAAACTCACTCTGACTTATGACCTTAAACAACCAATGCGTTACGGTGAAAACCCTCAACAAGACGCAGACTTTCTACCAAAAAGCCTTGCCAACGGATTACTCGATTGCTTCAGCGAAACAGCTCAACGGTAAGGAATTGTCCTTTAACAATATTCGCGATGCGGACGCTGCTATCCGTATTATTCGCGATTTCAAAGAACGCCCAACGGTTGTGGCTCTCAAACACATGAACCCGTGCGGTATCGGTCAAGCTGATGACATCGAAACAGCTTGGGATTACGCTTATGAGTCTGACCCAGTTTCTATCTTCGGTGGGATCGTCGTTCTCAACCGTGAGGTAGATGCTGCGACAGCTGAGAAGATGCACGGCGTTTTCCTTGAAATCATCATTGCACCAAGCTATACGGATGAAGCGCTAGCCATTTTGACTAATAAAAAGAAAAACTTGCGTATCCTAGAGTTGCCATTTGATGCCCAAGACGCTAGCGAAGTGGAAGCAGAATACACAGGTGTTGTCGGTGGACCTCGTTCAAAACCAAGACGTGATCAAAGAAAGCCCAGCTGACTGGCAAGTGGTAACCAAACGCCAACCAACTGAGACAGAAGCGACTGCCCTTGAGTTTGCTTGGAAAGCCATCAAGTATGTCAAATCAAACGGAATCATCGTGACTAATGATCACATGACACTTGGCGTTGGCCCTGGTCAAACCAACCGCGTGGCTTCCGTACGCATCGCCATTGATCAAGCTAAAGATCGCCTTGACGGTGCTGTCCTTGCTTCAGATGCCTTCTTCCCATTTGCGGATAACGTGGAAGAAATCGCCAAAGCAGGTATTAAGGCCATCATCCAGCCAGGGGGTTCAGTCCGTGACCAAGAGTCTATCGAAGCTGCTGATAAATACGGCTTGACTATGGTCTTTACAGGAGTAAGACATTTTAGACATTAAGAAAATAAAAGGGAAGAAAACAGTTTCTTTTCCTTTTTGCTTTTAAAAAGCGAAACGAAACAAGATTAAAACGAACGTTTGTGGTATAATATTAGTAAATAATTCGCAAAAAGAGGTTGAGAAAATGAAGCTGTTAGTTGTTGGTTCGGGTGGTCGTGAACATGCGATTGCTAAGAAGTTACTTGAGTCAAAAGACGTTGAGAAAGTCTTTTGTAGCTCCTGGGAAATGACAGGGATGACTCTGGATGGTCTGGAATTGGTAAATATCTCTATTTCCGAACATTCTAAATTGATTGAGTTTGCAAAAGCCAACGATATTGCCTTGGTCCTTCATTGGTCCAGATGACGCCCTTGCGGCTGGGATTGTGGATGAGTTTCAATGCGGCTGGTCTCAAAGCCTTTGGTCCGACAAGATTGCGGCTGGAGCTGGAGTGGTCTATGATTTTTGCTAAGGAAATCATGGTCAAATACGATGTTCCAACAGCAACCTATGGGACCTTCTCAGATTTCGAGGAAGCCAAGACTTATATCGAAGAAAAGGGTGCTCCAATCGTCGTCAAGGCAGACGGTTTGGCACTTGGAAAAGGTGTTGTCGTTGCAGAGACAATTGAGCAAGCGGTCGAAGCGGCTCACGAGATGCTTTTGGACAATAAATTCGGTGACTCAGGTGCGCGTGTGGTTATCGAGGAGTTTCTTGCAGGAGAGGAATTTTCACTTTTTGCCTTTGTCAATGGGGACAAGTTCTACATCATGCCAACGGCTCAGGACCACAAACGTGCCTATGATGGCGACAAGGGGCCTAACACTGGTGGGATGGGTGCCTATGCGCCAGTTCCTCACTTGTCACAGAGCGTGGTTGACACAGCGGTTGACACCATTGTCAAGCCAGTTCTCGAAGGCATGATTAAAGAAGGTCGTCCGTATCTTGGTGTCCTTTACGCTGGGGCTTATCTTGACAGCTGATGGACCGAAAGTTATCGAGTTTAACGCTCGTTTTGGAGATCCTGAAACGCAAATCATCTTACCTCGTTTGACATCTGACTTTGCAGAAAATATCACCGATATTTTGGATGGCAAGGAGCCAGCTATTACTTGGACGGACAAGGGTGTGACACTAGGGCGTGGTTGTAGCTTCAAATGGCTACCCATTGGATTATGAAAAAGGTGTTAAACTGCCAGCCAAGACAGAGGGAGACATCATCACTTACTATGCCGGTGCCAAATTCGCTGAAAATGGCAAGACCTCCTCTCAAACGGAGGACGTGTCTACATGCTGGTCACCACAGCAGACACCGTCAAAGACGGCCAAAACATTATCTACAACGAACTCAACAAACAAAACACAGAAGGCCTCTTTTACCGAACAGATATTGGAAGTAAGGCTATAAATAATCAGCGACCGTAGGTCGTAAAATGGCGAGCGAAAGCAAGCTATGACGACAGATAACTGGCCCCTGTGGTGAAAAAACGATTGGACTAGTAAAGCCATCTGTTCTAGGGAAAAATCTGAAGACCTTAAGGCTTCAGATTTTAGGAATGAAACCTGTAATGGTGGTTGCTGCCGTCCCCACCACCTCAAGGTGATTATCAAAAAGAAGAAAAAGGAAAAATTATGACTAAACCAGTAATTTCCATCATCATGGGCTCAAAATCCGACTGGGCAACCATGCAAAAAACAGCAGAAGTCCTAGACCGCTTCGGTGTTGCCTACGAAAAGAAAGTTGTCTCTGCCCACCGCACACCTGACCTCATGTTCAAACATGCGGAAGAAGCCCGTAGTCGTGGCATCAAGGTCATCATCGCAGGTGCAGGGTGGCGCAGCCCATTTGCCAGGCATGGTAGCTGCTAAAACAACTCTTCCAGTCATCGGCGTGCCAGTCAAATCACGTGCCCTTAGCGGTGTGGATTCACTCTATTCCATCGTTCAGATGCCAGGTGGGGTACCTGTCGCAACCATGGCTATCGGTGAAGCTGGTGCGACTAACGCGCCCTCTTTGCCCTCCGTCTCCTGTCAGTAGAGGATCAGGCTATTGCGACAGCTTTGGCAGATTTCGCAGAAGAACAAGGAAAAATCGCAGAGGAGTCTACAAATGAGCTCATCTAAAACAATCGGAATTATCGGTGGTGGTCAGCTGGGTCAGATGATGGCCATTTCTGCTATCTACATGGGGCACAAGGTTATCGCGCTGGATCCTGCGGCGGATTGCCCAGCCTCTCGTGTGGCGGAAATCATCGTGGCGCCTTATAACGATGTGGATGCCCTTCGTCAGTTGGCGGAGCGCTGTGATATCCTGACCTATGAATTTGAAAATGTAGACGCTGACGGTTTGGATACTGTCATCAGGATGGTCAAAGCTCCCTCAAGGGACAGATCTACTCGCATTTCTCAAAAATCGCATCTTTTGAAAAGGACTTTCTCGCAAACAAGGCACAAGTTACTGTAGCACCATATAAGGTCGTAACTTCTAGCAAAGACTTGGCAGATATCGACCTGTCGAAAAACTATGTCCTCAAGACAGCGACCGGTGGCTACGATGGCCATGGTCAAAAGGTTATTCGTTCAGAAGAAGATTTGGAAGAAGCCTATGCACTAGCTGATTCAGCAGACTGTGTTTTGGAAGAATTTGTCAACTTTGACCTTGAGATTTCAGTCATCGTGTCTGGTAATGGTAAGGACGTGACAGTCTTCCCTGTTCAGGAAAATATCCACCGCAACAACATTCTTTCAAAGACCATTGTGCCTGCTCGCATTTCTGAAAGTCTAGCTGAAAAAGCCAAAGCCATGGCAGTGCGAATCTGCAGAACAACTCAACTTGTCTGGAACCCTCTGTGTGGAAATGTTTGCGACAGCTGATGACATCATCGTCAATGAAATTGCGCCACGTCCACACAATTCAGGGCATTACTCGATTGAAGCCTGCGACTTCTCCCAGTTTGACACGCATATCTTGGGTGTTCTCGGAGCGCCACTCCCAGCAATCCACCTTCATGCCCCTGCTGTCATGCTCAATGTCCTCGGCCAGCATGTCGAGGTCGCTGAAAAATATGTCACAGAAAATCCAAGCGCCCACCTCCATATGTATGGTAAAATAGAAGCGAAGCACAACCGCAAGATGGGACATGTCACTTTGTTTAGTGATGTACCGGATAGTGTGGATGAGTTTTAAATACGAATAGAGTTTAAAGAATGGAGAAAAAATGTCTATAGAAGAATTTTTAACAAAGCAACGAATTAAAGATTTAATGAATTCAAAATCTGATGACAGAATCGAGTTTCAATTGTTACGGAACAAACACGTTACCCACTAAAAAATGTCAAAGAGATTTTTCAGTCTTCTGACTATAAGTTGGATCCATATTATCAAAGAGATGTTGTCTGGCAGAATCAAAGAAATCAAAATTAATAGAAAGTTTTATTATAAATATTCCTATACCACCTATATTTGAGTATGAATATGGTAAATTTGAAATTATGGATGGTAAGCAAAAGGATTTCGACAATTATTTTCATTTTTAGAAGATGAATTTTGTCTAGATTCACTTGAATTTTTCAAGAATACAATGGGAAAAATATTCTGAATTACCTGCAGATGTCAAAGAAACAATAACAAGAAGGTATATTTCCGGAATAATCTTATTGAGTGAATCAACCAAAAGATGAATCTGAGAAACAGAATATGCGACGACTTGTTTTGAAAAGACTGAATACAGGGGGTTGGCATTAAATAGCAAGAAGTAAGAAACGCTCTTTATAGTGAGCAATTTAATGAAAATGTTGAAGCGCTTAGCATCGGACGAAGTGTTTAAAGAATTATGGGCACATCCGAAAAAGAACTGAATACGACGTAAGATTAGAATATTCAGAAAAAGTTCTTCGCTTTTTGCCTATCTCAGTGCAGTTCGTAATGACATTACTCCCATCTCTACTTCAAGATTATTAGATTTATATATGGAAGCATCGAAAGAGTTTACGGAATCCTGAGATGGAAGAATTAGAAGAATTTTTCAAAAAGTAGTCAGAACTGTAAAGGAGACTTTTCGGAGAAAAGCATTTATGTCGAGTGCAAAAAGTAAAAAAAGCTGAAAATATGATTTTTGATAGTGTGATGCTTTTTACATCTTATAATTTAGATAATTTGGAACAATTTGATAATGGGAGCTTTTGAACAATTGAAATTTGAGGTTTTTGAAAGATAATAAAGTAGATTTTTAATGGTAAGTATACAGCAATATAAAAATGTAAAGACAAGAGTTTCGATTTTTGAAAGAGGAATTTTTGAAAGATGAATAAACTGTTCAAAAATCAAACTTTCTATGAAAAAATATTGATAGTTTTAATGATATTATATCCGGTATGTAGAAGAAGTCAGATAAAAAGATTTGTTGAGAATGATTCTCAGAGAATTTTACAATTACACTGTATACAGTTTTGGGAGAGTAACGTTAAGAAAATATTTTTTTAATCATTTAACAGAGTCATGCTGAGTACAATCTTTTACAGAGGAGTTTCTAAAAGTCATGTTCTATAGGACAATTTCTAAATTCTACAAATTATGTTAAAGATAGATATCTTAGAGTCTTTTGGATGAAAAATGAAATACAGATAACACAAGAGTATTATTTATCAAGTAATAATTTGTGGTTTGATATTTGTAGATAGAATTGATTCAAAGGGTCTATCCTGAAAGCATCCAAAGGAGATGATCTTATAAAGTTTTCAGAAATTCAAATCTAAAATTCAAAAATGAATAACTGAAAAACTTGAAAAGTACTTATGTTGCGAAAATATTCTGAAAAATCCTAATCCAGATGGTTTAGAAGGTTATATTGATAGTCTAGTGAACAATAGAAATAACTTTAGCTCATTCAGGCTGAATGTTCAGAGTCTATTAGTATTTGAGTGATATGAAAACATTCATTTTGATTTCATTAATCATGTATTAACTACTAGTAGAGATGTATTTAAAAATCTTTATATACAAAGAACTCTAGATATTGAGTAAATATGTGATAGATTTAGTAAGTGTTATTTTCTGCGAACCTATTGATGACTAAAGGTATTGTTGAAAGTGACTTTTGACAGTGAAACAAGTAGACAATTTAACCATGAAGCAGAAGAAGTAAGTATTCTGAATGGTATATTAAGTATGAGGTGATTTTAGTATATCCCTATTGCTATATGATACTATACGTAATGAACATAGAGAATCTGATTTTCGAGGGTTACCTGATAATGGGCCATGTGACATTTAGAAATACAGAGTGAATACATCAAATAATTAAAAGAGGTGATTATAAGATTTTTCAAATTTTTGAACTTGACTTTTCAATAAGATAATATAGAGGACATCGAGGTGACTTGACTTTAAATCTTTAAGTGAAATGTAAACAAATTTTATTGAAATTAATTTTGAAATAGAAAGGAAAAATCGAAACAATGATCGAACGTTACTCTCGCCCAGAAATGGCGAACATTTGGACTGAAGAAAATAAATACCGTGCTTGGCTTGAGGTGGAAATCTTGGCTGACGAGGCATGGGCTGAGTTGGGAGAAATCCTAAGGAAGATGTGGCTTTGATTCGTGAAAAAGCGGACTTTGACATCGACCGTATTTTGGAGATTGAGCAGGAGACTCGTCACGATGTGGTGGCTTTCACACGTGCGGTTTCTGAGACTCTTGGTGAAGAGCGCAAGTGGGTTCACTATGGTTTGACTTCTACTGATGTGGTGGATACGGCCTACGGTTACCTCTACAAGCAGGCCAATGACATCATCCGTCGTGACCTTGAAAACTTTCACTCAACATCATCGCTGACAAGGCGAAGGAGCACAAGTTCACCATCATGATGGGTCGTACCCACGGTGTGCACGCTGAGCCGACAACTTTTGGTCTTAAATTGGCAACTTGGTACAGCGAAATGAAGCGCAACATCGAGCGTTTCGAGCATGCAGCTGCTGGTGTGGAAGCTGGTAAGATTTCTGGTGCGGTTGGTAACTTTGCCAACATCCCACCATTCGTTGAAAAATACGTCTGCGACAAATTGGGTATCCGTGCTCAAGAAATCTCTACACAGGTCCTTCCTCGTGACCTTCACGCTGAGTACTTTGCAGTTCTTGCGAGCATCGCAACTTCTATCGAGCGTATGGCAACTGAAATCCGTGGTCTTCAAAAATCAGAACAACGCGAAGTGGAAGAGTTCTTTGCTAAGGGGCAAAAAGGTTCATCAGCAATGCCTCACAAACGCAACCCTATCGGTTCTGAAAACATGACAGGTCTTGCGCGTGTTATCCGCGGTCACATGGTGACAGCCTATGAGAATGTTGCTCTCTGGCACGAACGTGATATCTCTCACTCATCAGCTGAGCGCATCATCACACCAGATACGACTATTCTGATCGACTACATGCTCAACCGTTTCGGAAACATCGTTAAGAACTTGACAGTCTTCCCTGAAAACATGATTCGCAACATGAACTCTACATTTGGTCTTATCTTCAGCCAACGTGCTATGCTTACTTTGATTGAAAAAGGGATGACGCGTGAGCAAGCTTACGACCTTGTTCAACCAAAGACTGCCCAATCATGGGATAATCAAGTAGACTTCAAACCACTTCTTGAAGCTGATCCAGAAGGTAACTTCACGCCTCACTCAAGAAGAAATCGACGAAATCTTCAACCCAACCTACTATACCAAACGTGTGGATGAGATCTTCGAACGCATCGGTTTGGGTGATTAATGATAACAATAAAAAGCGAGATTTTCGTCCCGCTTTTTATTTGTGCTTAATCTTTTTTCTTGCTAAGTCCATAAGCTGTGAGAGCAGTCATAAGACCAGTAGCAATCAACCATTCTGAACCTTGGCTTCCTGTTTCAGGAAGTTTATTTTCTATTGAAGGAGCTCTCAACTGTAGCAACTTTTTATTTTTCTACCTCTTCTGGTTCTGACTTCTTAGCTTCTTCAGTAATTTCTGCCTTAGATGGCGTGACTTCTCCAGTGGTTTGACAGCAGGTTAATTCTCTGTTGTAGCAGGCACAACCCGTCAGCATCAACAGCGAGCCTGGCAAAACCGATCAATGAAGCGGCTCCAA
>BNJS01001548.1_pt1 | contig 21536 bp, 18 predicted proteins | sample 8540461 | NCBI WGS metagenome assembly BNJS01 (sample SAMD00202454, study PRJDB9452) | human saliva metagenome | isolation source: human saliva | place: Japan | reverse complement strand
TGACCGTTTTCGAGAACGATGACTTTTCCTTGGCCTTCAAATCGAGTTGCAGATTGAGAAGTGATAATCACGGACGCCATTTGCTAGCAATTCTACTTGGAGGAAGGCTGCCATTTCTGATCTAATGGTGGCAGACATGGGAGCGCTTTTTCCACGATGGTGACTTGTAATCCACGCTTTGATAAGTTTTCAGCCATTTCAAGACCGATAAAGCCTGCACCGATGACGACAGCTTCTTTTGGATGATTGTCCATGGTTGCCATAATTTTATCGAGATCGGGAACATTGTGCAGTGTGTAGGAATTCGTAGCTTCTGCCAAGCCTTCAATGCTAGGAATAAATGGTTTAGCTCCTGGGGGGAGGATCAGCTTGTCGTAGCTTTCAGTGAATTCTTGTCCATCATGTCGGGCAGTGACAGTGTGGTCTTCCGGTGAAATTTGGATGACCTCGTGAAATGGTCGCACATGGAGATTTAAGCATGTTTTGAGACTCTCAGGTGTTTGAACTAATAAACTATCACGACTGGCAATTTCTCCTGAAACATAGTAAGGAAGTCTACAGTTGGCAAAGAAAACAAAGGGTCCTTTTTCAAAATAGTAATGTCAGCATCTTCCATGAGACGTCTGAGATGAGTCGCCACTGAGATACCACCCTGCAACTCATCCAACTATGATAATCTTCATTGAGTTTCCCCCTTTTAGTTCTATATAGTTTCGCCTGTCCAAGTCTTCATGCCACCTCGAACATTGATGACATGGTAGCCTTTTTTCTTTAGTTTTTTCGCAGCCATCTTACTGCGAACACCAGACTGACAAATGACATAGAGTGTTTCTTTTGTCGCTGGTGTATAAGATCCGATTTCGGTTAGAGGGACATTCTTGGCGCTTTCGATATGGCCTCTGCCAAATTCCGTAGGGGTCCGAACGTCCAGTAGCTGAATGGGTTCTTTGAGCTTAGTTTTTAACTCGCTAGTAGAAATACTGTCAATTTTTGTAAACAAATGAAACATAGGTACCTCCAAATATACCCTTATGGGGTATATTAAACCACTAAGTATAGTTTTTGTCAAGAAAGTTGAATTGACAAGCATTCTTTCTTATTTAGAAAAATTTTTGTGCTTTTCCAGTATGTTAGATGATACACTACAAACAAAGGAGAACCGTTTTTTCAGTTGGTCGGCAGGATATATCATACAAGTGATTCTAATTATTCAAGAACGAACCAATGAAAACATTCTTTTCTGAAAACAAGCCCTATCAATATTTCAGGCAAAAAAATCGTTCAAAACCCTTGAAAAATCAAAGAAAATTAGGTATAATATGAATAATCATTTGTCGTAGGTTTTGTCTGAAATATTGTCCAGGCAAGGCTCACAGCAGTTAAATCTTCTTACAAAAGTCAGATTTAGCTGCTCTTTTTGTGCTTTTTTTCAGGTTTTCTAGTGTTTGTAACAAAGATTTAAAAATTCTGAAAATTAGTTAAGGGGGATAAGGTGATAGAAGGTTTACAACCTTTTGACGATAATCAAAGGCCTAGACGACTAGGCTTGAAACTTTATTTTAAAGGAGAATCATCTTGGCAGGACATGACGTTCAATACGGGAAACATCGTACCCGTCGTAGTTTCAAGAATCAAAGAAGTTCTTGACTTACCAAATTTGATTGAAATTCAAACAGATTCATTCAAAGATTTCCTAGATCACGGTCTTAAGGAAGTATTTGAAGATGTATTGCCAATTTCAAACTTCACAGACACAATGGAGTTGGAGTTTGTAGGCTATGAGATCAAAGAACCAAAATACACGCTAGAGGAAGCACGTATCCACGATGCCAGCTACTCAGCACCTATCTTTGTAACCTTCCGCTTGATTAACAAAGAAACTGGCGAAATCAAGACACAGGAAGTCTTCTTTGGTGACTTCCCGATCATGACTGAGATGGGTACCTTCATCATCAATGGTGGTGAGCGTATCATCGTATCACAGTTGGTTCGTTCTCCAGGTGTTTACTTTAATGATAAGGTAGACAAAAATGGTAAAGTGGGCTACGGTTCAACTGTAATCCCTAACCGTGGAGCTTGGTTAGAGCTTGAAAGTGACTCAAAAGACATCGCCTATACTCGTATCGACCGTACTCGTAAGATTCCATTTACGACCTTGGTTCGTGCGCTTGGTTTCTCAGGTGATGACGAAATCTTTGATATCTTTGGTGACAGCGATCTCGTTCGTAACACTGTTGAAAAAGATATTCACAAGAATCCAATGGACTCTCGTACAGACGAAGCTTTGAAAGAAATCTATGAACGTCTTCGCCCAGGTGAGCCTAAGACTGCTGAAAGTTCACGTAGCTTGCTTGTAGCTCGTTTCTTTGATCCACGTCGCTATGATTTGGCAGCTGTTGGTCGTTACAAGATCAATAAAAAACTCAATGTTAAAACACGTTTGCTCAACCAAACCATTGCAGAGCCATTGGTAGATCCTGAAACTGGTGAAATCTTGGTGGAAGCTGGGACAGTTATGACTCGCAGCGTTATTGAAAGTATCGAAAGTCATTTGGATGGCGATTTGAACAAGATTGTTTACATTCCAAATGATGCTGCTGTAGTTACAGAACCAGTTGTTCTTCAAAAATTCAAGGTTGTTGCACCAACTGATCCAGACCGTGTTGTAACTATTATTGGTAATGCAAATCCAGATGACAAGGTTCGCGTCGTCACTCCTGCGGATATCTTGGCTGAGATGAGCTACTTCCTCAACTTGGCTGAAGGTATTGGTCGTGTGGATGATATCGACCACCTTGGGAATCGTCGTATCCGTGCTGTTGGTGAATTGCTTGCTAACCAAGTACGTCTAGGACTTTCTCGTATGGAACGTAATGTCCGTGAACGTATGTCTGTTCAGGACAATGAAGTTTTAACACCACAACAAATCATCAATATCCGTCCTGTAACAGCTGCGGTTAAAGAATTCTTTGGTTCATCACAGTTGTCACAGTTCATGGACCAGCACAACCCTCTTTCTGAGTTGTCTCACAAACGTCGTTTGTCAGCCTTAGGACCTGGTGGTTTGACACGTGACCGTGCAGGATATGAAGTACGTGACGTGCACTACACTCACTATGGTCGTATGTGTCCAATCGAGACACCTGAAGGACCGAACATCGGTTTGATCAACAACTTGTCTTCATACGGACACTTGAACAAATATGGTTTTGTTCAAACACCATATCGTAAGGTTGACCGTGAAACAGGCAAAGTAACTAACGAAATCGTTTGGTTGACTGCCGATGAAGAGGATGAATTTACTGTAGCGCAGGCTAACTCACGCCTTAACGAAGATGGCACATTTGCTGAGAAAACAGTTATGGGACGTCATCAAGGGGTCAACCAAGAGTATCCCAGCTAGCGTTGTAGATTATATGGACGTATCACCTAAGCAGGTAGTTGCCGTTGCGACAGCATGTATTCCTTTCTTGGAAAACGATGACTCCAACCGTGCCCTCATGGGTGCCAACATGCAACGTCAGGCTGTTCCTTTGATCAATCCCAAAGCACCTTACGTTGGTACTGGTATGGAATATCAAGCAGCCCATGACTCAGGAGCTGCAGTGATTGCGCAACATGGTGGTAAGGTTACATATGCGGATGCGGACAAGGTAGAAGTTCGCCGTGAAGATGGTTCACTTGATGTTTACCACATCCAAAAATTCCGTCGTTCAAACTCAGGTACTGCCTACAACCAACGTACCCTTGTTCGAGTTGGTGATCTTGTAGAAAAAGGTGACTTTATCGCTGACGGACCTTCAATGGAAAATGGGGAAATGGCGCTTGGACAAAACCCAATCGTTGCCTACATGACATGGGAAGGTTACAACTTCGAGGATGCCGTTATCATGAGCGAACGCTTGGTTAAAGACGATGTTTATACATCTGTCCACCTTGAAGAATATGAATCAGAAACACGCGATACAAAGCTTGGACCTGAAGAAATTACTCGTGAAATTCCAAACGTTGGTGAAGATGCTCTTAAAGACCTTGACGAAATGGGGATTATCCGTATCGGTGCTGAGGTTAAAGAAGGGGATATCCTTGTAGGTAAAGTAACACCTAAGGGTGAAAAAGACCTTTCAGCTGAAGAACGTCTCTTGCACGCTATCTTCGGAGACAAATCTCGTGAAGTTCGTGACACTTCTCTTCGTGTACCACACGGTGCCGATGGTGTTGTTCGTGATGTTAAGATCTTTACACGTGCAAATGGAGATGAATTGCAATCAGGTGTTAACATGCTGGTTCGAGTTTACATCGCTCAAACGTAAGATTAAGGTCGGAGATAAGATGGCCGGACGTCACGGAAACAAAGGGGTTGTATCTCGTATCGTTCCTGTAGAAGACATGCCTTACCTTCCAGACGGAACTCCAGTCGACATCATGTTGAACCCACTTGGGGTGCCATCACGTATGAATATCGGTCAGGTTATGGAGCTCCACCTTGGTATGGCAGCTCGTACTCTTGGTATCCACATCGCAACACCAGTCTTTGACGGAGCAAGTTCTGAAGATCTTTGGTCAACTGTTAAGGAAGCAGGTATGGATAGCGATGCTAAGACTATCCTTTACGATGGACGTACTGGTGAACCATTTGATAACCGTGTGTCAGTTGGTGTCATGTACATGATCAAACTTCACCACATGGTTGATGATAAATTGCACGCTCGTTCAGTCGGACCATACTCAACAGTTACGCAACAACCACTCGGAGGTAAAGCTCAGTTTGGTGGACAACGTTTCGGTGAGATGGAGGTTTGGGCGCTTGAAGCCTATGGTGCATCAAATGTCCTTCAAGAAATCTTGACTTACAAGTCTGACGATATCAACGGACGTTTGAAAGCTTATGAAGCTATTACAAAAGGAAAACCAATTCCAAAACCAGGTGTTCCAGAATCCTTCCGAGTTCTTGTTAAAGAATTGCAATCACTTGGTCTTGACATGCGTGTCCTTGACGAAGATGATCAAGAAGTTGAACTTCGTGATCTTGATGAGGGCATGGACGAAGATGTCATCCACGTAGATGACCTTGAAAAAGCACGTAAAAAAGCTGCTGAAGAAGCAAAAGCTGCTTTTGAAGCTGAAGAAGGTGCAAAAGCGGAAGCAACAGAAGAAGCTACTGAACAAGAATAAGTAGCTCACTTAGAATAGAAAGGGAAGAAATAGTGGTTGACGTAAATCGTTTTAAAAGTATGCAAATCACACTAGCTTCTCCAAGTAAAGTCCGTTCATGGTCTTATGGAGAAGTCAAAAAACCTGAAACAATCAATTACCGTACGTTGAAACCAGAACGTGAAGGACTATTTGACGAAGTCATCTTTGGTCCTACAAAAGACTGGGAATGTGCTTGCGGTAAGTACAAACGCATTCGTTACAGAGGGATTGTTTGTGACCGTTGTGGTGTTGAAGTAACGCGTACAAAAGTTCGTCGTGAACGTATGGGACACATCGAGTTGAAAGCTCCTGTATCTCATATCTGGTATTTCAAGGGAATTCCAAGCCGTATGGGCTTGACCCTTGATATGAGCCCTCGTGCTCTCGAGGAAGTAATCTACTTTGCTGCGTATGTGGTGATTGATCCAAAGGATACACCGCTTGAGCACAAATCTATCATGACAGAGCGTGAATATCGTGAGCGCTTGCGTGAATATGGCTACGGATCATTCGTTGCTAAAATGGGTGCCGAAGCTATCCAAGATCTCTTGAAACAAGTAGATCTTGAAAAAGAAATTGCTGAACTCAAAGAAGAATTGAAGACAGCAACTGGACAAAAACGTATCAAAGCCATCCGTCGTTTGGATGTTTTGGATGCCTTTTACAAGTCTGGAAATAAACCTGAATGGATGATTCTTAACATCCTTCCGGTTATTCCACCAGATCTTCGTCCAATGTTGCAGTTGGATGGTGGCCGTTTTGCCTCATCTGACTTGAACGACCTTTACCGCCGTGTTATCAACCGTAACAACCGTTTGGCTCGTTTGCTTGAGTTGAATGCACCAGGTATCATCGTTCAAAATGAGAAGCGTATGCTTCAAGAAGCGGTTGACGCTTTGATTGATAATGGTCGTCGTGGTCGTCCAATCACAGGACCAGGTAGCCGTCCTCTTAAATCATTGAGTCACATGCTTAAAGGTAAACAAGGACGCTTCCGTCAAAACTTGCTCGGTAAACGTGTTGACTTTTCAGGACGTTCCGTTATCGCCGTTGGTCCAACTCTTAAGATGTACCAATGTGGTGTGCCACGTGAAATGGCTATCGAGCTCTTTAAACCATTTGTCATGCGTGAAATCGTAGCTCGCGATATTGTGCAAAACGTTAAAGCCGCTAAACGTTTGGTAGAACGTGGAGACGAACGCATCTGGGATATCCTCGAAGAAGTTATCAAAGAACACCCAGTGCTTTTGAACCGCGCACCGACCCTTCACCGTTTGGGTATCCAAGCCTTTGAGCCAGTCTTGATTGATGGTAAGGCCCTTCGCTTGCACCCACTTGTCTGTGAAGCCTACAATGCCGACTTTGACGGGGACCAAATGGCCATCCACGTACCACTTTCAGAAGAAGCCCAAGCAGAAGCTCGTATCCTCATGCTCGCTGCTGAGCACATCTTGAATCCGAAAGATGGTAAACCAGTTGTTACTCCATCTCAGGATATGGTTTTGGGTAACTACTACTTGACTATGGAAGAAGCTGGCCGTGAAGGTGAAGGAATGGTCTTCAAAGACCGTGATGAAGCTGTAATGGCTTACCGCAATGGTTATGTTCACCTTCACTCACGTGTAGGTATTGCAACAGACAGCCTCAACAAACCATGGACAGAAGAGCAAAAACATAAAGTCTTGCTTACAACTGTTGGTAAGATTCTCTTCAACGATATCATGCCAGAAGGTCTACCTTACTTGCAAGAGCCAAACAATGCTAACTTGACAGAAGGTGTTCCAGATAAATACTTCTTGCCACTAGGAGGAGATATCAAGGAGGCTATCAGCAAACTTGAGCTTAACCCTCCATTCAAGAAGAAAAACCTTGGAAATATCATCGCTGAAATCTTCAAACGTTTCCGTACGACAGAAACATCTGCCCTACTTGACCGTATGAAGAACCTCGGTTACCACCATTCAACTCTTGCAGGTTTGACAGTGGGTATCGCCGATATTCCAGTTGTTGAAGACAAGGCTGAAATCATCGAAGAATCACACAAACGTGTAGAACAAATCACAAAACAATTCCGTCGTGGTATGATCACAGATGACGAACGCTACAATGCTGTTACAGCTGAATGGCGTGCTGCCCGTGAAACTCGAGAAACGTTTGGTTGCCAACCAAGATCCTAAGAACCCTATCGTTATGATGATGGACTCTGGAGCCCGTGGTAATATCTCAAACTTCTCACAGCTTGCCGGTATGCGTGGTCTGATGGCTGCTCCGAACGGACGTATCATGGAATTGCCTATCCTTTCAAACTTCCGCGAAGGTTTGTCAGTACTCGAAATGTTCTTCTCAACTCACGGTGCCCGTAAAGGGATGACCGATACGGCCCTTAAGACAGCTGACTCAGGTTACTTGACTCGTCGTTTGGTTGACGTTGCCCAAGACGTTATCATTCGTGAGGATGACTGTGGAACTGACCGTGGACTCTTGATCCGTTCTATTACTGAAGGTAAAGAGATGATTGAGTCTCTAGAAGAACGTCTCAATGGTCGTTACACTAAGAAAACTGTTAAACACCCAGAAACTGGTGCAGTTATCATCGGTCCAAATGAATTGATCACAGAAGACAAAGCTCGTGAAATTGTTAATGCCGGTGTTGAAGAAGTAACCATCCGCTCAGTATTTACATGTAATACTCGTCATGGTGTCTGCCGTCACTGTTATGGTATCAACTTGGCGACTGGTGATGCGGTTGAAGTTGGTGAAGCAGTTGGTACAATCGCTGCCCAATCTATCGGGGAACCTGGTACACAGCTTACAATGCGTACCTTCCACACGGGTGGGGTTGCCTCAAATACCGATATCACTCAGGGTCTTCCTCGTGTCCAAGAAATCTTTGAAGCCCGCAATCCTAAAGGGGAAGCAGTTATCACAGAAGTCAAAGGGGAAGTTACAGCAATTGAAGAAGATGCTTCAACTCGTACTAAGAAAGTCTTCGTTAAAGGTGAAACTGGCGAAGGCGAATACGTGGTACCATTCACAGCACGTATGCGTGTCCAAGTTGGCGATCAAATTTCTCGTGGTGCAGCTCTTACAGAAGGTTCTATCCAACCAAAACGTCTCCTTGCTGTACGTGATGTCTTGTCAGTTGAAACTTACCTCCTCGGTGAAGTACAAAAAGTTTACCGTAGCCAAGGGGTAGAAATCGGAGACAAACACATCGAGGTAATGGTTCGTCAAATGATCCGTAAAGTCCGTGTCATGGATCCAGGTGATACAGACCTTCTCATGGGTACTCTCATGGACATCAATGACTTTACAGATGCCAACAAAGATGTTCTTATCGCAGGTGGTGTTCCAGCAACTGGTCGCCCAGTCCTTATGGGAATTACCAAAGCCTCACTTGAAACAAATAGTTTCTTGTCAGCTGCTTCCTTCCAGGAAACAACTCGTGTCCTTACAGACGCGGCCATCCGTGGTAAGAAAGACCATCTCCTTGGTCTCAAGGAAATGTTATTATCGGTAAAATCATCCCAGCTGGTACTGGTATGGCTCGCTACCGTAACCTTGAACCACAAGCAGTCAACGAAGAGTCTTACCTAGCATCTTCACAAGAAGAAGCTCCAGTTGATACGACTGTGGAAGAAGTCGTTGAGACTGTTGAAGTAAGTGAATAAGTAGGTGTTACTTAAGGTCTGAAATGAAAAGATTAATCATTCACGATAGATTCTTAAGAAGAATCCACTAGATAAAAAAGCGAACAAGGCAGAATTCTGATTGTCAGAAAACTAGCTTTGCTCGCTTTTTTTCAAGGTTAGACTTGTGTTTTATAGTAGATTGAATTTAGAACAGTACACTACAACTGCTAAAAATATTTCTAGAAATTAGTTTGACTTTCCTAATCTCTCTGTTCGCATCTTATTTCAATCCACTATATAAACATTTTTTCAATTTTAAATTTATAGTAGATCAAATACAAAACGGTACACTGTGAATTCTAAAAAATGCTAGAAATTGACTTAACTACTCTGGTAAATTTGTTCAGATTCTATTTCATTTCACTATAACTTGCTCGAAATTTAAAACTATGCTACAATCATCTAAAAAGCAAGGAAATTAAAACATGAAAACTGAATATCAAAAAATGATTGCGGGGGAACCCTATCACCCGTTTGATCCAGAACTCCGTACCTTAGCGCAAACAGCGCGACAAAAGCAAGCCGCTTTTAATGAAGAAGTCGACCCAGTAAAAGGTATAGAAATCATCAAAGGATGGTTTGGTTCTACTGGTGAAAATCTCTACATCAACACTCGCTTGATGGTAGATTACGGGGTCAATATTCATCTGGGAGAAAATTTTTATTCCAATTGGAATTTAACTATGCTAGATGTTTGTCCTATAACCATCGGTGACAATGCTATGATTGGTCCCAACTGTCAATTTTTAACACCCCTTCACCCACTGGACCCCGACGAACGAAACTCGGGACTAGAATTTGGCAAACCCATCACGATAGGTAAGAACTTTTGGGCAGGTGGTGGTGTCATTGTCCTACCGGGTGTTACTTTAGGGGATAATGTCGTTGCAGGAGCAGGAGCGGTCATTACAAAATCCTTTGGTGACAATGTAGTTCTAGCAGGAAATCCAGCACGAGTTATCAAAGAGATTCCAGTTAAAGGAAATTAATGGTTGTAGAAAGAGAAAGTGAAGTCTTTTTCACAAGAGCTCTTTGGAATCGAAAAGCCTAACCAGTCTCAGTATCAAAAACTTATTGCTAGCAAAAAACGAGGTCGGAATTTTTATCCCAGCCTCGTTTTTCGTCTTTAGAGATTTTTTCTCTTTTTAGCTTTTTTAGTCAATGCCACATCGCACTGATCAATATTTTGTGTGAGGTAGCTAGTCACTTGGAAATCGTCTGCCTCTGTTTTTAACTCGACTTCATAGACAATGCTAAGGTTGTCCCCTGCATTTGTGCTATTGATCGTAATCATGTCAATTTCTGAACAGAATTGGTTAAGAGCTGATTGGATAGCTTCCTGTACCTTCTCCTGATTGGCTACCGTGATTGTCAAAAGTCTACGACGTTGATTGTCAGTTTTGACTTGTTGATTTTCCAAAAGGAACCAAACGCCCAAGATAAAGAGCGTGAAGAGAATTGCTAGGAAGAGATAGCCTGTTCCACAAGCCAAACCGATAATCATGGCTAGGAAAATTGCAATCAGTTCTCTTGAACCACTAGTTGCAGAACGGAAACGAATCAAACTAAAGGTTCCGGCTACAGCAATTGAAGTACCCAAGCTCCCATTGACCAGAAAAATAACCAAGGTCATAAGGCAGGGAAGCAGAGTCAAGCTGATAGCAAATTCTCTGGTGTAGAGGGTCCGATATTTGTAGGTCCAAGTAAGTGCCAAACCGAGGACTAGACTGACTAGAAGTGCCAGCAGTAGTTGGAAGGGATCTGCACTTGCAGTGGCGTTGTTGAAAATGGAATTAAATAGATTAAGCATAAGCAGTACCTGCGCTTTCTATACTGGGACGTGGTGCATAAGGAAGCCCTTGAGATTTGTGGTAAGCACAACTGTATTTTGAAAATTTGTGCTCCATCAAACTATACTTGTCTAGAATGTCTTGTAACCACTGAGGTTTGTTTCCAGGAGCTTTAATCTCCATAATCACAGTATTATCATCTAGTAAAGCATGACCATGGTTTCCAGCGAAAAGACTGACATTTTCATCTCTGTAGACTAGATTTTGGTCAATTGTGATACGAATTTTATTATAGTCGTAGCCCTCGATGTATTTTTTTTCTTTTAATGAATAACGATCGTAGTAGATATACATACGAGGCTGGATTGCTTGCTTGTAATCCTGATGAAGCTTTTTCACTTTTTCAATGACGACTGTATCAGTAATGCTAGCATCCAAGTGCCCTTTTGTCATAAAATTAAGAATAGAACTAGGAGTTGAGAGTAGTCTAAACTTGCGACCAACTCCTTCTTGGTCCTTGGTTTTGATTTCTAAAAATACTTGACTATCTGCTTTAGGTTGACTGAGATAGGTCCGCATCCGAACCTTCTCTTTTCGCTTATTTCCAAAATCATCATCTTGGAGCACATCAAAGTCTTCTGTGTCGAAGTAGATATTTGAAATGGTTGAAATTGGATAGTCGTCTTCTACCAGAAATTCCTTTAAATCTTGGATGAGTTTGTCTAAAATTTCTTTTAAGACAACATATTTGGTTTCAATCCGTTTGAAAGTTGTTTCGATTGATTTCATAAATCTTTTCCCCTCTATTCTTCACTTATACTATTTTTAAACAAGGATGAACTTGCTTGTTTACGATTTTAAAGAGTTTATCTAAAACTATTGTTAAATTTAACTTAATTGAAACTGAACTTAAGAAAACTTTCAGAAAAAATTTAGGCTTCTTTTAGGAAAGTCCCGTAGACTAGGATCATGTAAATGAAAGACGAGGAAATGAGCATGAAAGCAAAAAAATGGACATTCTTATTAACGAGTATAGCAACTCTAGCACTGGTGACAGCTTGTACCCAGTCAACTTCAAATACAACAGCTAGCAATACCGCAACAACAACCACATCAACTACAAATACTAAGAAAACTAGCTATTTTACGGATAAAGACTATGATACTTCTTATGATGAAAAGTCTGCATCAACTGTAACTCTGTCAGGATCAACAGCGACGGTATCAGGTGAAGGAGTGGCCGTATCAGGTTCTACTGTTACAATCTCTAAGTCAGGAACCTATGTGATTTCTGGAAAATCTGATGGTGTTCAAATCAAGATTGAAGCTGAAAAGACTGATGATGTACATATTGTTCTAAAGGGTGTGACCATGACCAATACCAATGCAGCTATCTCCGCGACATCAGCTGGTTATGTATATCTAACTCTAGCAGATGGCACAACCAATAGCCTCTCAGATTCTGCTTCTAATAGTGATGACAAGGCTGACGCGGCCCTCTTCTCTAAAGTGGACTTGACCATCAATGGTAAGGGAACTCTTAATGTAGATGGCAAGAAAAATAATGGTATCAAGGCCAACGACACACTTCACATCACAGGCGGTACTTACAATATCACAGCAGTCGGAGACGCTTTTAATGTCAATGATGAACTCAACATTACCGACACAATCATGACTATCGATGCCAAGGAAGACGGAGTTAAGGTTGACAATGATGACGATACTTCTGTTGGAACCATGTATCTCTCTGACAATACCATCACTGTTACTGCAGGTGATGATGGTATCCATGCATCAGGTGATTTGGTGATTGATAGTGGAACCTATACTGTTAAGAATTCTACAGAAGGACTTGAAGGTAAGTCAATCACTATCAACGGTGGAGATATCACCATCTATTCAACGGATGATGGTGTCAATGCAGCCAACAAAAATGCCCAACAAAGTGAAATTTTCTTCACTATGAATGGTGGGAACTTGACAGTTGAAGTTGGTCAAGGGGATACAGATCCAATTGACTCAAACGGTAATATCACAGTCAATGGCGGAACCATCAAAATGACAGGTCAATCAGGATTTGACTTTGATGGAACAGCGACCTACACAGGTGGTGATATTTACATCAACGGTGAAAAACAAACTGAGATTGTAAATTCTATGCCTGGAGGCGGAGGAGCACCTGGCGGTGGCCCTCAAGGAAATGGAGGCCCTGGTGGACGACCATAAAAGAAAATCTCCTTTCTCGAAAGAGAAGGGAGATTTTCTTATGTTATTAGGACGAAAAAGAATTATTCTCCGTCTTTTTTAAAGATGTTTTTTACACCAGATACTGCGCCTTCGATAGCTTCTTTTGCATCTTCAGCAACTTCTTTAGCTTTTGAAGCTACCTTTTCTGCAGCTCCTTCTGCTTGAGTTTTTGTATCGCCAGTTAGTTTACCAAAACCTTCTTTAACAGAACCTTTAGCTTGGTTGAATTTTTCTTCGATTGACATGGGGGATACCTCCGTTAATTTTTTGTATTATCTAAACTAATACTCAATGAAAATCAAAGAGCAAACTAGGAAGCTAGCCGAAGGCTGTACTCTAGTACGGCAAGGCGAAGCTGACGTGGTTTGAATTTGATTTTTGAAGAGTATAAATCAGATATTAATTTAAGTATATACCCTTTTATGCTAAAAAGCAAAAAACTGATACGAAAAGCATCAGTTTATTTTTTAATAGGTTACAACATTCAATTGACCTTTATCATATTCAGCAATAAAGATATTTGAGACTTCTTCGAAACCTTCTTCTTTCAATTTTTCTGTTAGCCATTCTTCAGTTTTGCCAATAGTTTCTAGAATTTCAACTTGGACAACACCGTCTGTAATGACTGGGTACTTAGGATTTTCGTCACCCATTCTTACGACAATCAGCTGTCCGTTTTGCTCAATCACAGCTCTCTTGACATCCTTCAATTGGAAAATTCCTTGAGCGCGCAATTTAAGAGCTACATCTGCCGCTGCAAGACCTTTTGAGCGACAGGCTTCAGGATCTAACTTACCATTTTTAATGATAATCGTAGGTTTTCCGTCAATCAGATGTTTGATGAAGTAAACATTGGTATTAAGCCATTTGAGTGACAGAATCAAAATCGTCCAGATGATGAGGATGACGATATATTGAAGGATGGTAATCGAGCTATTGTAGATGACCCCGCCGATAATACCCCCGAGAACAAAGTTCTGTATTTGGTCTACTGCAGAACTTGGAGCTAAATTTCCTTTTCCTGTTACGTTAATAACAAAAACAAGAGAAAGAAGCCCAAAGGCCAATTTAATTGCAATTGTAGCAAAAAAGCTTATCATTTTTCAACCTCCACCAGTTCTACATCTGTTTTATATAAGTCCATTTTTTCAAGTAAATAGCTATCTGGGTCTGTTCCGCTAATCGCACGATAAAAATTGTCACCTACTTTAATAATCGCCCCATCAGTCACTGCTGATGTGTTGACATAAACATTTTTCTTATCAACACCTAACTCTTTTGATACAATTTCGATGAAGTGTAAGGAACTACGAAATTGATTATCATTGGATTGGCTGTTTTGAAGATTCGTAATGCTAATCAATACAAAAGCAATTAACGTCAAAATAGAAATGAGCGATAATTCACGGAACTTACTCCCACTTTTATCTTTGAAAGCCTTAAATGCAAAGAATCCAGTCACAATCACTAAGAATGTCGACACAATAATCATGGTCCAATTCTGTTGACTAATCTGACTGAGAACATAGTCATATGAATAGAATTTCATAAGATTTCTCCCTTTTTTAAATTCAATCTATTATAAACTAATTCCTAAGCTATAGCAATTTTATTATGACGAAAAAAGCATTTAATTGTTGTTTCCTACTTAAGGTAGGTTTTTCTGATTTGACTTAGCCTCCCGTCTTGACTTTCGTTTAGCTTTTGTTATAATAGTACAAATTTAGAGGAGGTGCTTTATGATTCAAAAACATGCCATTCCCATTTTAGAGTTTGACGACAATCCTCAAGCAGTTATCATGCCAAATCACGAAGGATTAGATTTACAGTTGCCAAAGAAGTGCATCTATGCATTTTTGGAGGAGGAGATTGACCGCTTTGCTCAGGAAGTAGGAGCAGAGTGCGTCGGGGAGTTTGTGTCTGCCACTAAAACCTATCCTGTTTATGTCATGAGTTACAAGGGTGAGGAAGTGTGTCTGGCTCAGGCTCCTGTTGGTTCTGCCCCTGCGGCCCAGTTTATGGATTGGTTGATTGGTTACGGTGTGGAGAAAATCATCTCTACTGGTACTTGTGGAGTGTTAACGAATATAGAAGAAAATGCCTTTCTAGTTCCAGTTCGAGCGCTACGTGATGAGGGAACCAGCTACCACTATGTAGCGCCTTCTCGTTATATGGAGATGCAGATTGAGGCTATCTCTGCCATTGAGCAAGTCTTAGAACAAAGAGGCATTCCTTACGAGGAGGTCATGACTTGGTCGACAGATGGTTTTTTTACCGAGAAACAGCTGAAAAAAAGTTGCCTATCGTAAGGAAGAAGGCTGTGCAGTTGTGGAGATGGAGTGTGCAGCTCTTGCAGCAGTTGCCCAGCTTCGTGGAGTCGTTTGGGGACAACTTCTATTCACAGCAGACTCTCTAGCAGATTTAGAAAAATTATGATAGTCGCGATTGGGGTGCAGAAGCTTTTGACAAGGCCTTAGAACTCTGTCTTGAAATCGTTAGTCATATGTGACGGCTTTTAACTGTTTTATGGTACAATGTAGCTATGTTATTCAAATCATTAAGAGAAAAAAATAGAGCAGAGTCTTGCTCAGATGTCACCTGCTCGTCGAATTTTTTTTGAGTTTTGCCCTAGTCATTTTACTAGGTTCCCTACTTTTGAGCCTACCCATTGTACAGGCAGCAACTTCCAGAGCAACTTATTTTGACCATCTTTTCACCACTGTATCCATGGTCTGTGTGACGGGGCTCTTTACCCAACCTGTAGCGTCCACTTATAATATCTGGGGTCAGCTAATCTGCATGTTCTTAATTCAGATTGGTGGTTTAGGTCTCATGACCTTTATCGGAGTTTTCTATATTCAGAGTAAGCAAAAATTGAGTCTTAGAAACCGAGAAACAATCCAGGAAAGTTTTAATTATGGCGAAACTCGATCTTTGAAAAGCTTCATCCAATCGATTTTTCTAACCACCTTTTTGGTAGAAGCTGTGGGAGCCCTGCTCCTTAGTTTTCGTTTTGTTCCTGAGTTTGGTTGGGGGCGAGGTCTTTTTACCTCTGCTTTTCTAGCCATTTCCGCTTTTTGTAATGCTGGTTTTGATAATTTTGGAACGACCAGTTTAGTAGCCTACCAAACAGATCCGTTGGTAAATCTTGTAATTTCTGCTTTGATTATCACAGGCGGTCTTGGTTTCATGGTCTGGTTTGACCTAGCGACACAAGTAGGTAGTAAAAGAAAGCGTAGACTTCGCTTTCATACGAAGTTGGTATTGATGTTGACAGTGGGAATTCTCCTTTTTGGAACGGTGACAACCCTACTGACAGAGTGGGGCAATACTGGAACGATTGGCAATCTCAGTTTCCCAGAAAAAGTTTTGGTCAGCTTTTTCCAAACCGTCAGCATGCGGACGGCAGGTTTTGCTTCTATTGATTTTACACAAGCACGTCCTGTTACCCTACTTATTTATATTCTTCAGATGTTTTTAGGTGGAGCTCCTGGAGGAACGGCGGGTGGTTTGAAAATTACAACCTTCCTAGTCTTAATCCTCTTCGCTAGAACGGAGCTACTTGGTCTACCCCATGTAAATATTGCCAAACGAACCATCGATCCACGAACTGTACAAAAATCTTTTAGTGTCTTTATCATCTTTTTGTTAACATTTCTATTAGGTTTAGTCTTACTTGGATTAACAACTAGTGGCAATCCGCCCTTTATTCATCTCATGTTTGAGACTATTTCAGCCCTTGCGACAGTTGGTGTTACAGCCAATCTAACACCAGATCTAGGTCAGCTAGCTCTAAGCGTCATCATGTTGCTTATGTTTATCGGACGTATCGGGCCACTGACTTTGCTGGTCAGTCTAGCAGATTATCAACCAAGCAAAAAAGATATGATGCATTATATGAAAGCAGATATTACCATTGGATAAGAAAGGAAAATCATGTCAGAACGTACAATAGGAATTTTAGGTCTAGGTGTGTTTGGTTCAAGTGTTTTAGAAGGGCTCTCAAAGCTAGATATGAACATTATCGCCATTGATAATCACGAAGAACGTATCAATCAATTTGAACCAGTATTAACGAGCGGTGTTGTAGGAGATATTACCGATGAAGAACTCCTGCGCTCAGCAGGTATTGATACTTGCGATACTGTAGTGGTTGCGACAGGGGAAAGCCTAGAGTCAAGTGTTCTTGCAGTCATGCACTGTAAGAGTCTAGGTGTTCCAACAGTTATTGCCAAGGTTAAAAGCCATACAGCAAAGAAGGTTTTAGAAAAAATCGGTGCAGATTTTGTTATTTCACCAGAATATGAGATGGGACAGTCACTTGCCCAGACTATTCTCTTCCATAATAGTGTTGATGTTTTCCAGTTAGATAAAAATGTTTCCATTGTTGAGATGGAAATTCCTCAAGTCTGGGTGGGTCAAAGCTTAAATCAACTAGATCTCCGTGGAAGATACAAGCTAAATGTCCTAGGATTTCGAGATCAAGAAAACTCGCCGTTAGATGTCCAATTTGGACCAGACGATATCTTACAAGCCAGTACCTACATCATGGGAGTAGTTAATAATCAGCATTTAGACAAACTCGCTGAAATTAGTGAATAGATAACTAATATAAGTAATTTATAAGAGGGATTTAAGAAAAATTTTAACTTTTTCTTAATCCTTTTTAATTTTAGGAGATTATACTAGAGCTATCAAAAAAAGAAAACTCTAAGGAGAATCCTATGAAATTCAATCCAAATCAAAGATATACTCGTTGGTCTATTCGCCGTCTCAGTGTCGGTGTTACCTCAGTTGTTGTAGCCAGTGGCTTCTTTGTCCTAGTCGGTCAACCAAGTTCTGCACGTGCTGATGTCGTCAATCCGACTCCTGCCCAAGTCGTGCCAAACGACGCCTCGGTGAGTGAAAAGGGCGACCTATCAGCAGAGGTTCTAAATAAAGCAGTAGATGTAGATCTTTCTTCAGAACAGTCTGTTCCAACACCTAAAGCAAGTTTGGATACGACAAGCTCTTCAGAAAAAGCGGACGCAACTGCTAAAGAGTCGGTAGTAGCGCCAAAAGAGGAAGTGAAAGCAAAAGCAGAATCTAAGAAACAGACAGAAGATGCGGTTAAGCTCGTGGCAAGTCCTGCATCTACCGTTTCTGGACAAGACCGTGAAGCAAGTGAAGCTCAACCAGCAACTACACCAGCTGAAGTGCAAAAAGGCGTGGCCAACAATACCAAAGATACAGTAGATGTCCCAGCTAGCTACCTTGACAAAGCCAACTTCCCAGGCCCATTCACAGCTGGTGTCAACCAAGTCATTCCATACGAATTCTTCGCTGGTGACGGCATGTTGACTCGTCTAATCTTGAAAGCTTCAGACAATGCTCCATGGTCAGACAATGGTTCGGCTAAAAACCCCGCTCTTCCACCAGTAGAGAAATTGGGCAAAGGTCTTTACTTCTATGAAGTGGATTTGGCCGGTACTCAAGGTAAATCAGATAAAGACTTACTTGAGCTCTTGAAACAAAATGGCACTCAAAGCTATAAAGCAACTATCAAGGTGTACGGTGCGAAAGACGGCAAGGCCGATTTGAGCAATCTCGTAGCGACTAAAGAATTGAATGTCAACTTGAATGGTTTGACTACCCCAGCTGAAGTGCAAAAAGGCGTGGCTGACAATAATAAAGATACAGTAGACGTCCCAGCCACTTACCTATATAAAGCCAACTTCCCAGGCCCATTCACAGCTGGTGTCAACCAAGTCATCCCATATGAATTCTTCGCTGGTGATGGTATGTTGACCCGCCTCATCTTGAAAGCTTCTGATAAAGCCCCATGGTCAGACAATGGCTCAGCCAAAAATCCCGCCCTTCCACCAGTAGAAAAATTGGGCAAAGGTCTCTACTTCTATGAAGTGGATTTGGCCGGCACTCAAGGAAAATCTGATAAAGAGCTTCTTGATTTCTTGAAACAAAACGGCACTCAAAGTTATAAAGCTACTATTAAAGTGTACGGTGCGAAAGATGGCAAGGCCGATTTGACTAACCTAGTAGCGACTAAGGATTTGGATGTCAATTTGAATGGCTTGACCACACCAAATCAGGTTAAAGAGTCTGTTGTTAACAATGTCAAAGACATGATTGATGTTCCAGCCAGCTACCTTGATAAAGCCAATTTCCCAGGTCCATTTACAGCTGGTGTCAACCAAGTTATTCCATACGAGTTCTTCGCTGGTGACGGCATGTTGACTCGCCTTATCTTGAAGGCCTCAGACAAGGCTCCATGGTCAGATAACGGTTCAGCTAAAAATCCCGCCCTTCCACCAGTAGAAAAATTGGGCAAAGGTCTCTACTTCTATGAAGTAGACTTGGCCGGCACTCAAGGAAAATCTGATAAAGAGCTTCTTGACCTCTTGAAACAAAATGGCACTCAAAGCTATAAAGCTACCATCAAGGTTTATGGTGCTAAAGACGGTAAGGCCGATTTGAGCAATCTTGTAGCGACTAAAGATTTGACAGTGAACTTGAATGGACATCAGTCTCTTGTTCCGATGCAGTCAGGCTCCGTCCCATCTTCTAATGGTTCAGCTATGACGGCTCCAATGATGAATAGTCATCAAGATGCGTCCAATATGAAATCTCAAATGCCAGCTGCTAGTCAGGATAAGATGATGCCTAACAAAGAGCAGGACAAAACCATGAATGCTAGCCAGCCTATGGCAACACCAAGCATGAAACAAGATCGAGATCAAACTCCAGCAGCCTCAAGCAAAATGTCTGATGAAGGCAAGATGGCAGCTACCTAACAAGGTGTCAAGTCCAATGATGACTGCTCAAATGAAAGGCAAAAAAGACATGCTTCCATATACTGGTGAAGCTCAAACATCAATGGCTACTCTTGGATTCTTTGGCCTCGCCTTGGCTGGACTGCTAGGTGGCCTCGGTTTGAAAGCTAAAAAAGAGGAAAATGACTAGTCTAGCTACAGACTTTCTATCTAGGATTTGAAAAATCCAGATATGGTTTAGAATGTTCGTAAAGCGATTAAAATAGTGTTATACTATTGTAGTATAGCACTGTTTTTTTCAAAGGAGAGACAGATGGGAAAGACCATTTTACTCGTTGACGACGAGGTAGAAATCACAGATATTCATCAACGCTATCTGGTTCAGGCAGGGTATCAGGTTTTGGTGGCTCATGATGGAGTAGAGGCCTTGGAAATCTTCAAGCGAAAACCGATTGATTTGATTATTACAGATATCATGATGCCTCGGATGGATGGTTATGATTTGATTAGTGAGGTTCAGTATCAATCTCCAGATCAGCCTTTTCTATTTATTACGGCTAAGACAAGCGAACAGGACAAGATTTACGGCCTAAGCCTGGGGGCAGATGACTTTATTGCCAAGCCATTTAGTCCTCGTGAGCTTGTTTTACGTGTCCACAATATCTTGCGTCGCCTTCATCGTGGGGGTGAGATAGAGGTTGTCAGCCTCGGGGATTTACGAATGAATCACGGTAGTCATGAGGCTCAAGTCGGAGATGTAGCACTTGATTTGACAGTCAAATCCTTCGAGCTTTTATGGATTTTAGCCAGCAATCCAAAGCGGGTTTTCTCTAAGACAGATCTCTATGAAAAGGTCTGGCAAGAAGACTATGTGGATGATACCAATACCTTGAATGTTCATATTCATGCTCTTCGACAGGAGTTGGCTAAACATGCTAGTGCAGAAACACCGACCATTAAAACCGTCTGGGGTTTGGGCTACAAAATTGAGAAAGCACGAGGTAGTCAATGAAACTAAAAAGTTATATTCTAGTGGGTTATATCATTTCAACACTCCTAACGATTATCGTAGTTTTTTGGGCAGTCCAGCGAATGTTAATTGAAGAAAGAGAGATTTATTTCCTGATTGGCATGACTCTAATCGCAAGTTTTGTCGGTGCTGGAATTAGTCTCTTTCTCCTATCACCAGTCTTTACTTCATTGGGTAAACTCAAGGAACATGCCAAGCGAGTAGCGGACAAGGACTTTTCTTCAAATCTGGAGGTTCAAGGGCCTGTGGAATTTCAGCAATTAGGCCAAGCTTTCAATGAAATGTCCCATGATTTGCAGGCGACCTTTGATTCCTTGAAAGAAAGCGAACGAGAAAAGGGCTTGATGATTGCCCAACTATCGCATGATATCAAGACCCCAATCACTTCAATCCAAGCGACGGTAGAAGGAATTTTGGATGGAGTTATCAAGGAAGGAGAACAAGCCCATTATCTAGCAACCATTGTGCGCCAGACGGAAAGACTCAATAAACTGGTTGAAGAGTTGAATTTTTTGACCCTAAATACAGTTAAAAATCAGGCGGAGACGACTAGTAAAGACAGCATTTTTCTGGATCAACTTTTGATTGAGTGCATGAGTGAATTTCAATTTTTGATTGAGCAGGAGGAGCGAGATGTCCACTTACAGGTAATTCCTGAATCTGCTCGAATTGAAGGAGATTATGCCAAACTTTCTCGTATTTTGGTGAATCTGGTCAATAACGCTTTTAAATACTCAGCACCAGGAACCAAACTGGGAGTGGTGGCTAAGCTGGAGGATAGCCAGCTTTCAATCAGTGTGACCGATGA
>BNJS01001123.1_pt1 | contig 21562 bp, 27 predicted proteins | sample 8540461 | NCBI WGS metagenome assembly BNJS01 (sample SAMD00202454, study PRJDB9452) | human saliva metagenome | isolation source: human saliva | place: Japan | reverse complement strand
CCTGGCGATGGACCTATATGACAAGGGTGAAAGTTTGCTTATCCCCAAGCTCAAAAATCGCCGGTTTTCGTGCTTGAGCATAAGCACACTTTCCAGGCGCTGATCACGCGATAGAGAAGGGTGTAAAGACCCACATGGATGCTTAGCTGGTTAACCCCTCGTGTCGGCTGAGCATATCTCCATCTCGTGTCATTTCAGGAATCGAAAATAGCCATTCTTGCGTATTATGGAACCTGTGTTGCTCTCATTCACAGTCCGAAACTTCCGTAGCTTCGCAGATGAAGTGGAGCTGAGCCTAGCTTCTGCGGCGTTAAAAACCACCGTTCCACGTAAGGGGCAGACCTGGATTGATGCCACTGAACGTGTGGCTGCAGTGTACGGTCCCAACGCTGCTGGGAAAACCACACTTCTTGATGCTATGTACGCGCTTTCAACAGCAGTGCGTACACCTGGTGATCGCAGCATCTATCAGCCAAGCCACTCTCGCCACAGCGATAAACCCACCACCGACTATGAGGTGGAGTTTGTTGCTGAAGAGGTGTTATTTCGTTATAGCGTCAGCGTGGCATCTTGGGGATCGCTCGCGAAACGCTCACCTCGTATCCCAAAAGCGCGCCACGCGTGCTTTTTATGCGCGAACAGGATAGTCCCGATGCGGAGATGACCTTTGTAAAAGGTAAATCCCTTACTGGTCCAACTGCGGAAGTTAAGCGCATTACCACCAGGAAGATGCTCTTTCTCGCTAATGCACGCCGGTATGGGCATTCCGCATTGGTACCCATCGCGCGTGCACTTGTGGCGGGGATTGGAATAGAGCATATTTCCTTTAGGAACGCCATGATGAGGAAGTGCTGAAGCGGGTCATGATGGAGATGATCGCCGGATCAGAAACCCAGATTGACCTGGTAGAAAGCTGGTGAAGAGCGCTGATCTGGGCGTCGAGACGTATTGAGGTGCGAGAAGAGAAAATCCAGCAAAGGTGCAGAGAGAGTGCGGAGAATCATGCAGGCGCTCACCGATGGTGACGAGGGCATGCCTGACGACGCCGTGCCGCAACTTCGCGATGCCATCGTTTTTGTACACCGTGCTGAAGGTGGAGAAGAGTTTGAACTGTCAGTCAAACAGCGCAAAGTGCCGGCACTATTGGTGGCTCACTACCGCGTGGCATGCACTCGATGCGTTGCGTAAGGGAGCGGTCCTCCTGGTCGCACGAACTTGATGCAAGCTTGCACTCGAATTGGTGCGCTACATAGTAGAGCTGTTCCTCAATCCAGCAGCTCAATAGCCGTGGTGCGCAGCTCATTTTTCACCACGCACGATGTCTCGCTGTTGGAAATGCACCAACCAGACTTCGTGAACCCAGGAACGTCTGGTTTTGTGGGTAACGACTGTGGAGTAGCTGAACTTTACTCCCTGGACGATTTTGATAACCGCAAGGGCAATAACAGTGAACGTCGGTACATGGCTAGGGCAGTTCGGAGCGGTGCCTGACATTGATGACAGTCTTCTTGTCACGTTCATTTGCTGAGCAAGAGGGTAGTAGAAAAATAAAATGGCCAGACGTCAGCGCTCCAGAAAAACCCGTCAACCTCGGCAAACCATCCTACTGGTAAACTAACGGGCGGGTTACTGAAAAAACTTATCTTGAAGAACTCAAGAGGCGTGCTTGCCTGGACAACACTCACATCAAAGTGAAAATGATCAATGGTGAGCCAGAGACGCTTGTACGCGAGCTAGAGAACCCGCAAGGGGCGATACTTCAGGTTATTCAGAGGTATGGATTGTCGTTGATGAGGACGGATGGACCGCTCAGGCTTTCTTTTGCTGCCTGCCAGGAAGCCTCGTCCTCGCAGCAGCCCTGGTATGGGATCGTATCTCGGCCTTGTTTTTGAGGTGTGGCTCATTGCGCACTATGAACAAGTGCATCAGGTACAGCTCAGCAGGATGCCCAACAGCATTTCCAGAGAATCGCCAATACAGCGACGAGAGGAACTTCTCAAGATTTTCCTACAGCGAGGCAGTTGCGGCGATAGAACGATGCCACCTCCCAGGCATTGACGCAGAATCCAGTCAGCGAACTCCCTCCTCACCTGGGACCGCGATGCCGCACCTGGTGCGTCGTTGCAATCCTGATGCTCGTTGAACAACGTTAGTGCAATTGTTTGCATGTGCAAGTTTGCTTATTCCCAAGCTCAAAAATCGCCGGTTTTTCGTGCTTGGGCATAGCATGATATGCAGGACAGAACATTTTTACACCCTTTCCCACGAAAACGGTGTAGTTATGTTCTGTGCTACTTCTGTGAACTGGGGTTTTTCCAGCAGGGGCAGATCATAATTACACCAATCCCCACCCGAACGGTGTAATTACGGTAAAACCACAGGCCAGGAGTACCCGCCCAAACCCCAAAAAGCAACAACCTACCCCTCCACCGGCCGACATTCATTGCAGAGCCCTGAACACCTCGGCGGTGTGCCCGGTGAGGGTGAATCCGTAGCGTGGGCTACTTCGCGGGCCCAGCGTTCGACGGGGCCGCCGTCGATTTTCCACGGTGCGCCCGCATTCGGTGCACACAAGGTGATGGTGGTGGGTTTCCGTGGCGCATGCGCGGTAGAGGATTCCCCGCTGGACATGTGCAGCACGTCTACGGCGTCAATGTCGGACAGGGATTGTAGTGTGCGGTACACGGTGGTCAGGCCGACTTTGTAGTCGCGCCGGGTGAGTTCTTCGTGGATTTTTGGCTGAGGCGAAGTAGTCCATGTCGCTGAAGGACGCTGACCACTGCGGTTCGCTGCCGGGTGTTGCGTGCACCGAGCTTGGGTACCGCCGTTTCGCTCTTAGTAACCATTCCAGATCCTTCTCACCACGATAAATAACCAACTCTTCAGGGCGCACAGCATGTGCAGGCCAGCACCTCAGTATCTGCACTTTATGTAGCATCATATCCATTATTAATGGAAAGGTTTAAGGAACGCCCCAAGTGAACTGTGACGTTTCTTACCCGTGGACCTGCGCAATGTGCCTCTCTGGGCTGGTGGGCTACACTTGTGCAGAGGTATGTGCTCGTCAAGGTGTCGAGCATCTCCGCAAGAGTAACGCAAGAGCAGCGCAAGATTTTTGTTTGAGGAGTTTAAGTCTCGTGGCTAACCAATCCGTGATTGAGACCGTGGTGAACCTGTGTAAACGGCGTGGTTTGGTCTCACCCTGTGGTGAGATCTATGGCGGCACCCGTTCGGCCTGGGACTACGGGCCCGCTCGGTGTGGAGTTGAAGGAGAACATCAAAAGCAGTGGTGGCGTGCCATGGTCACGTCGCGGGCGGATGTGGTTGGCCTTGATTCTTCGGTGATTTTGCCTCGCCAGGTGTGGGTGAGTTCCGGCCACTTGGAGGTGTTTACGGACCCGCTGGTGGAATCCCTGCACACGCACAAGCGGTACCGCGCGGATCATTTGCTGGAGGCATATGAGGAGAAGCACGGCCACCCGCCAGCAAATGGCCTTGCAGGACATCAATGACCCTGAGACGGGTCAGCCAGGCAACTGGACGGAGCCGAAAGAGTTTTTCCGGCATGTTGAAAACCTTCCTCGGCCCGGTGGATGATGAGGAGGGCCTCGCATTATCTCCGCCCGGAGACGGCGCAGGGTATTTTCGTCAACTTCAAGAACGTGATGACCACGGCTCGCATGAAGCCACCATTTGGCATTGCGCAGATTGGCAAGTCCTTCCGCAACGAGATCACGCCGGGTAACTTCATTTTCCGCACCCGTGAGTTTGAGCAGATGGAAATGGAGTTTTTCGTCAAGCCCGGTACGGATGAGGAGTGGCACCAGTACTGGATTGACCAGCGCTTCAACTGGTACGTGGATTTGGGCATTAACCCGGATAATCTGCGTTTGTACGAGCACCCGCAGGAGAAGCTGTCGACTTTACTCCAAGCGCACTGTGGATATTGAGTATGCCTTCCATTTTGCTAATGGCCAGTGGGGCGAGCTGGAGGGTATCGCTAACCGCACCGATTTTGATTTGTCCACCCACGCGAAGGGTTCAGGGCGAGGATTTGTCGTATTTTGATCAGGATTCCAACGAGCGCTGGATTCCGTATGTGATTGAACCGGCTGCGGGCCTGGGCGCTCCCCTGATGGCGTTCCTGGTGGATGCCTACCATGAGGATGAAGCGCCGAATGCGAAGGGGGCGTCGATAAGCGTGTGGTGCTGAAGCTGGATCGCCGCCTGGCCCCGGTGAAGGTGGCAGTGCTGCCGCTGAGCAAGAAGGAAAACGCTGACGCCGGTGGCGAGAAAGTGGCGGCGGAGTTGCGGCAATTCTGGAGTGTTGACTATGACACGTCGGGGGCGATTGGGCGTGGGTACCGTCGTCAGGATGAAATCGGCACCCCATTCTGTGTGACTGTGGACTTTGACACCCTCGAAGACGATGCCGTGACCGTACGCGAGCGCGATACTATGGCACAGGAACGTATTTCGCTGTCGGAGCTGCAGGCTTACCTCGCGCAACGCCTGATCGGCTGCTAAAGAACCGGCTGCAAGAAAAGAAGGGGAATTGTCGCAATGGAGAACCTTGTGTGGGGTGCCCGTGACTCCCAAGGCAAAGTCACGTCCATGAAACTGCACCTGGGCGACCCGGAGGGGAGGTCATCGCCACCTTCGTGTACGACACCTCCGCCTCACCCGACGTGCAATTCGCCACCCCTGAGGGCGACTCGCCGGAGAAAAATCGACCTGGTGTTTAACGGCAAGGGCGGGGCGAAAGCGGACCGGCCGAACGGGGCGTCGTTTAGCGCGCACCCCAACAAGCAGCGCTTCAGCCGCTCCGACGAAATCATGCTTGACCTGGGGCAGCGCTCTCTGCGCATGGTGAACGAGGCGAAATCCGACTGGGTGATCGAGGACCAGGACGGCACCAAACTCGGCCAGTTCAGCGGTGCCAACCACGGCGTGCGGCACGTCATCGTGGAAATGGAGCCCGACGCCCAGCTCACGCCCGTAGAAGCCGCCTTTGTCGCCTGGATCGCGCGCCTCACGCTGGAGGAAAAACTGGTGAGCACCACCTGGGTTCTCACCATGACGCTCGCCGCCATGACCCCATTTATCATCTGGTACTTCTTCATCTAAATGGACTCTCAGCAGTTGGTGTGGCGCGGAAACACGCTTTTCGACGCCGCGACCGCCGCCGCAGGTGCACAGGGTTGCGGTGGTGATTCTGGTGTGGGGGATTCTGGTTTGGGTGGCGTTGTGGTCGATGGTGTTGGTGCGGTGGATGTTGGGGCGCAGCTCGCGCATGTGCTTTCCGACGTGATCTATATCGGCGACGAGGAAAGCCTGCTCATCGAACGCCTCACCCGCACTGTGCGCTTCCGCTGCCGCGGTACCACGTCTGGTGGGGAGGTGTTCACCTTCACCCAACCCGGTTTCACGGTATCCATGCTGGTGGGGGACTGCGCCGGGCGACGCTATGAGCTACGACGGGTGTCGCCGTGGCGGAAGGGAGGGTGATTATGTGTGGCGATGTGAGGTTGGGGTTTGTTGAACCTGGTGCTAGGGAACTGTGTGTTTCTTTAGTACAGTCGAATGACGGGGAGAGATTGCCGCTGATTGACGTGGTGTTTTTGACCTGGTGCTGTGTGCTTGTGGATATGCCGCAGAGGGAGATGAGGGGGTAGGGGACTAATCCCTGAACTTCTGTGAATTACTAGCTTGTTACTAGAATCTTTTTCATGGGTCTGACTTCTGGCACAAGTGCCACCACAAAGACTGCTAGCCGCAAAGTGGCAGCTCGGTCATTTTCCAAAAAATGTGATGCCCGCCCGTTTCACTAGCAAGATTCTTGGAACCAATGCTAGACTGACAGCAGCTCATCAACCAGGTGTTGAAGGAGTATCTAGGGCCGTTCACTGTGTGGGCGGCTCTTGCTGTTGCCAGAAATCGTCGTGCTCGCGTTTGAGTTTTCTGCGGCGGTGTTCGTACTCGGCGTAGTAGGCGGTAATTAGAAGAGCGTAGTTAGAACGTTGTTCGACGACCACGATGTAGTCGAATTCAGGTCGAGTGATGACATAGCGTGATTTAGAAGTGCGCTTTTTATCAATCCACCAACGGATTTCTCTTTCTTTTGGGAACTCCACATTGAAAAATTTCGATAAGTTCACGTATCCAGCAGATTCGGATACACCGTTGGGGTTCCACTTGGCGGGACTCTTCTGGCCCCCTTCCGCCCTGAGATAATGTGCCAAAAGACCGCGTGACGACCCTCAATTTCAGGATGTTTACGAAGACTGACGAGAAGTCCATCGTTCTTCCAATGAAGTGGGTGTGATACAAGATTCGTTAGAAATAGTTGATATAAGTTCTCGATGTATTCATCAAGCGCCTCATGCGCCATGGAATGCGGATCAGGGTAGTGGACTCGTAAAGAAACGGTGGTTTGGCGTCATCCTTGAGCTCGCCACGGAAAATGTTCGTCTTCATTTCTGAAGGCGAGGTGGTATAGGGTTAAGTTCACTCCTGAGCTCTCTCGGATTCGTTCGATTAGGCGTAACTTTTGCCTCGCTCGTTGTGTTTCCCTGTTCGCGTAATTGACTGCTCAATGAGTAGATCCGCAAGCTGAAGCAGACCGACGTGGTGAGATTCGACGATCTGTAGCCGTCGGATATTGCTTCGACTGAAGTCGTACTCTGCGTTGGCTATAACGCTGCGCAGTCGGTCGATCTTCTCTTGACCTTTTGTGTCTTTCTTATCGAAGTAGATAAACGCCTCATCCTGTGCAGGGATTATATTGCGGATGAGATAGAACATCATCTTGTAGTACCAGTCATCATGCGTTTGTCCGAAGCGCTCATGGTCAAGGCCCTGCTTGGGTGCAACGACAGCACGGAAATTAAGATCATCGTTATCGAAGAAATAGTCGATAACGTCAAGGTAGAATTCAAGCTTCGCAGGAGAGACTTTCGTCCACTTGAGCTCGAAACTAGGCTGGATCTGATATTTAGCCCGAATCTCCCGAAGCTGCACAGTGACATCACGTGACAGTGCGGTTGGACAGACAATCGCACCCAAGACCATGAATGGCTGGCCGTCATTGGGTAGGTGCGTGCTCTCATCGCAGTAGATGTTCAGTGAGGGCAAGTTTCACTTCCTAAGGCGAGTATGAATTTCCTATCGGAACGATTGAGTCCGTCAGAGGCCTCTGGCAAGGGCCCAATCTTTAACCAGCATTTTATCAAATTTGCGTCCGTTGTTGTAAATGCTCTGATTTCCATCGGAATTAGCTCGACAGGGAATTGTGAATCTGAAGTATGCTCGACCTAGCTGGAGCGATTTGTGGTGTGTAGTTATCAAATACGCGTGTTCGAAGCCCTTCTACTAGGAAACCACAACTTTCACATGTTTGAGCTTCATTCAACACTCTGCAGACCGTATCTTGTTCCGTTTTCATGTGCCTCTGCATCCTCGTGAACATGTAGTTGTGGGAGATCAGGAAGTCAGGAAGATTGCGACCCAGGTTGCTGTGATGAGTGGTGATGAAGATATATCAGCAAAACTGGTGCCTTAGCACAAGTTTTTTCGTGCAATTTACCAAAACTATCCTTGCGTGCTCGCTTGGTATGCCAATCCTGCCAACACTTTCTTTAGTCCTTGCATAGATACGTCGTCGCTCATAAACAGGTCTTGAATCTCTCGTGAAGTGGTAATAACCTCGGCCAGAGCATCATAGACTGCATCTTCGAATGCGGGTGCGTTTTTCTAATTGGCTAGCGGTGTTTTCAGCTGTCATCTTTGCGATCGTCTCATTCGGTGCGAGGGTGCCCCAAAGCTGCATGATGAACCCACGGGCGGCTTTTGTTTGACGCAGGAATACCCGCAGCTGTGAGGATAGCGTTTGCCTCGTCCACCGCTTCGTCGAACGCAATGCCGAGTTGTGAGTCAGCAGGAACAGTGCCACCACCGGAGCGTGGGTACATCCATCCGCCGTCGCCTTCAGTCAGTCCTAGATTTTTGGGTCACCATCTTTGGCGAGACAGCTACACCAATGATATCCACGCCGGTGATGTCGAGTGACCCTCACGTAATCCTAAATGCAGATTGCGAGGCAAGGTACGTCGCAAAGGATGGCGCGTTTGCGCATGGTGGTGTCACCAAAATTGACGATCTGAGACAAAAACTCCCAAGACTTTTACTGCAGGTCTGTAGATCTGCACGAAAACATCTTGTGTCGGTTCACTTCATCTTCATTACCATGCCATACGGGCCTGCGCTGAGGCCATCATTCCAGCGCTGAACAATTGGTGAGATAGTTGCTCGGAATGCTTCATGGCTGATTTCTGATCCAACAGCTGCTGCAGCCACTGCTTCGATGTCCTCATTGGTATAGAATCCCGCTGCATCAATGCGGTCCGCAACCTCGAACAACGCCGATGGCTCGACCTCTCCTGACAAAAGATGCAAAAAGTATAGAATGTCTTGAAATCGTTCAGAATTGAGTCAGCGTCGTTGGCGAAGTCCAATACCATTGGGGCGGTTTTTCCGGGGTAAGTCTCGATTGAGACGAGAGAGTGTTTGTACATGGTGGCAACGCCGAGAGTTTCTTGTCAACGTACATCGCGCACACAGGCGTGGTTCGTTAAATCCCGTCTGGAACTTATTTGCGACAATCAGCACGCGATAATTCCCTTCACTATCCTTGAACGCGCCTTCGGTATCCGTTAAACCATTGAATGAGCTTTCTGTGTAGGTGCCGTCAAATGTGGCGCGGCTCTCCCACTGAGCCAGTTGACGCTTGAAATCTGACACTAGCCCTGCATACTGCTCATCGGTCATTTCACTTGTTTTGACTGGCGATTTAGGGAGCGAAACATCAAGCGACCCGGAGAATGCAAGAAGGGTAGAGAACTCGTCCTGCCAGTTTTTGGCCGCAATGTACTTGTTCATCTCGGTGCACCAGTAGAATGCCGATTCGCGTGTGGCTGCGACGATCATTGCGCGAGCCTGGCCCCCAAGTAACCTGGATACATTCTCGCGGAAGTGATTCACCACTACGCGACTTTTTGGGCGATATTGGTGGGATGCTCACGCGCATAGCGCACGATCGCACCGACTACTTCGCCGCGGCTCACCATGTCACTGCGTTGCATGGAGTTTGCGATACGAATGTAGTTATCGTAAGTCGTGTAGTTGGTGAGCACATCGAGGATAAAGCCCTCCTCAATAGCCTGAGCCATGGTGGTGGCTGTCAAACGCGACGTGAGTGCCCAGTGTTAGGGGTCCTGTGCGCCGAACGGTCGCAGTGTTTTAGGCTTCGGTGTTGCAGTAAAAGCGACAAACGTCACGTTGGTTGCCAACGCAGTGAGCACGGTCCCGGGCTTGCAAAAAGTGCCTCAATGTTGGCTTCCACAGTGGGTGGTAGGTTGAAAGCGCAGTTTCCAACGCATCGTCTACTGGAAGTCAGTCTCCTCTGTATCTGCTAGTTGCTCTGTCGCAGCACCCGTAGATGCGGCCAACAATTCGCGTAGTGCTAGAAGAGTTACCTGTTTGCGAGGAGTGAGCTTCATCAATAATGACACACCAACGCCTACCAGCAATATTTTCGTCGCCATCAAGCAGTCGCTTCACGACAGGGAACGTCTGTAACGTGCAGGTGATGATGTGTCCACCCTCACGTAAGGCTGCGGCTAATGTGGAGACTTGGCCCCAGACTTTGAGTCAACATTGACGACTAAGCCAGTGGAGGCTGGCAGAAGTTTGATTTCGTCAGCTAGGTTGCGGTCAAGGACTTGCCTGTCAGAGATGATGATAATCGAGTCGAATGTCTTATTTTGACCTGTGAAGTGACGGGCGAGACGGTGTGCGAGCCACGCAATAGTCTTCGTCTTGCCAGAGCCTGCGGAGTGCTGAATAAGGTACCGTTGACCGACCCCAATGTTTTCAATGTCAGCAATAACTTTTTCAACAGCGCGGCGCTGGTGAAAGCGTGGGGAACACAAGATAGCCACCTTTGTCGGATGGCTGCCACATGGCATAGGTGGACAACACCTGAAGAATGCTTCGTGGTTTGAGCACGTCACGCCACAGATACTGAGGGTTTCCGACCCATCATGGCACGGTGGATTACCTGCGCGCTCACCGTTTCCTTGGTTGAACGGTAAAAAGAACGTTTTTGTCTCCTGCAAGTGCGGTTTGCCATGTGTACCTCGGAGTTCAGAGACTGCGAAATGCATAGGGCACCGACCCAGGGACTAATAGTGGCCGGTTTCAGTGTCGGAATACGATCTTTTTGTATTGGGTGATGGCATCTTCAACGGACTGAGTATTGTCTGTTTTAAGCTCTAATGTGACATAGGAATACCGTTGAGAAATAATACAAGGTCGATGGTCTCGTTGTTGCCTGGGCGGGTGTCAAAATGGACTTGACGGATCACACGTAGCCGGTTCGCTTCAGCCTTAGCCGTAATATCTTTGAGTTGTGGGTTGGTAGGGTAGAACCCTGCCATTGGATCCAAATGTGGCTTTACCTTGGGTGGCGCTCTATATAGCTAAACCCATCACGAAATACGCCTAGGAGTCCGCCAAAGGTGCCTCCCCTAGTATGGTTCTTCTGTGGCTGTTTGCCGAGCAACTTAGATAAGTAAGCCAGCAGCCGGTGCTGGGCAGTCTTAGCTGCTACTTCAGGCAAGCCAGGTGGGCATACTCTCGCGTATTCAGTCAGGGTACTGAGTTGATAGCCAGTTCAGTACATCTTTGGGGAATAGAGCGAGCTCAGGGTCAAAGCCGGTGTCACTTGTGTCGTCTACATAGGTCCAGCCGTGGCTAGCTAAATGTTCACAGATGGCAGTTTCGAATGCGTGTTCATTTGTGTGATTCACTATAGCTGCTTTCGCTTATCCGGGGATTTCAAGGGCTCCATGAAATAAACATTTTCAATATTCTTTGGGCAAAGTGGAAATGTCTGAAGAAAGCTAACTGCATCATCGCTAAAGCGGCCTTGATACTCAACTGTCAGATTGGTGGTCTGTTTTATTCCCGTAATGCTTTCAGAGATATGTACGTCATGGGGTTGCAGCGTTGAATATCGTCTGTCTGATTCCGAAACCTGGTGGAATTTCGAGTGGGTCGTTCTTGTCTAATGAGAGCCAAAAAATTATCAATAGAAAGCTGTGCTCATGTGGCTGATCAGAAAGAAAAAACTTACATTATAAGCTGGCGTTGCCCCAATGTTTTCCACTGTCAGTATGTAAGCGCCACTGCAGCACGAAATTGATTGTCCAGACAGATAAGCAATAAGTCTAGGACGGTGCATTTGAGAGCTATGTTCTACGAAATGAGATAGCAGTTGGTTTGCGGTTTGATTTGACTCGTTTGCAGCGTTGTTTTGCTTGTCGTGGCTAGCCAGGCAGCACAGCTGCAATAGATGAAACCGATGCCGCCTAGTATCGCTCCTACGGCATTCACCCAATCAGGGGCTGATTTCCATTTTAATGCACCTCGATTTGCCCAGTGACTGCTGCGGTAATAACGGCACTACGGCGTTCGATAAGAATATCCTTAATTTTTCGTTTTGGCGAGCATGGCGTCTATGTTAGCAGTGGTATCATCCAAGTGGGCGACGATACGTTCCTGTTCATGTGGGGGTGGAAGAGGGACTTTGTAGACTAGTATTTGCTTTTCTGAGATGTGAGGAACGCTGATTCCGTGAATGAAGGAGCTAGATGGTCGTAGAAAAGCTTGTCGCTGAACTGCATAGAAAAATAGGAAGCCAAAAGATCAGGTGAGTTCCAAATGCGTAGTACGCGTTGAACAAGTAATGAACCTTCATCTGTACGACTAAGTTTGGCGCAGCGCTAAACCTGAACCAATGTAAGGACGGTCCAGTCCGATTACTACGTCTCCTTCTCGAAGACGGTATTGCTCCGTATTTTGGATTGGATACTTAAGCCAAACAGTCTCAGTCCAATCGATTGATGATGGCTTAACGTTGATTCCACGAAGTAGCTGCTCGCCACTCTCATTAGTGGTGAAATGCTTTGATGGAAACGCATACCCAGGCAAGCTGTTTGCAACCAATGAAAGGGCAGCATGTTGATGGCCGGAGTCGTTCGAAAAAGCCGATTCAATGTCAGTTTGTTTCCATTCCTTCAACAGTTGACTTAGATTATCGAGGTTAGCATTAAGTTAATCTTGCTGGTTTCCTGGTCTAGGTAGTCAGCGATGGCGTATTGAATATCCAATGGTGGGTTGGGAGTTGGAAAGTTGCGTAGAGTAATCCAGTCGGTTCGGGGCATCTTTACTCCAGTAGTTGAGATATTGGCATACTCAATAAAAACACTGGAGGAAATTACATAGAACAGGAATCGTGGGGCAGAATTGGGAAGTGGACGATAGACATGAATGTCGCCCCCAGCGGTTCCAGGATACTTTGCTTGGTAGAATTTGGCTAGATATGGCCTTAGCTTGCCGAACAAAATATCATTCGACTCGAACGGAATGCCCTCTGCCTCGTAGTTTGCAAGTTTGCCTGAAATAAGGTGACCACTACCGGACTCAATATCCTCCAGTGATACACGAAATTCACGTGCGGGGGCTTTATCAGAGATGAAATCGACCTGTGACCATAACGGAATAGTTGGGTAAAGTCTCACCGTTGTACCTCCTGGAACATAGCCGCCAGTTCACCCATGACCCGCCGCACATCGGCATCAATCTCGGATAATGGACGTACTTCGCTTCGGCACATAAAACAGTCGGGTGAACGGAATTTCGTAGCCAATCTTGGCTTTGGCTTTGTCCCATGTTACGTCAGGCACAAATGGCAGCACTTCGCGCCTCATGTGCTCGTCTATGTCTCTCAGTTAGTGGAATACGCTCAGTCATCTTCCAACCTGCCACGGACACAGGCTTGCCTTTGTGATCCACAGCAGCAGGTGCTTCAGCATCATGGATGGCCATAGCTCGCATAATGGCTTCAACCAGACCGGCAGGCATCTTGAGGTTCCGCACTTTTGCATGGGTCTTGAGCAAATTCGGTAGCTCATTCCACACAGCACCATCCAGCTCACGCATAACCTCTAGTGTCCCTCCATGAATGATTTGTGTGAACGCGCCTGCTCCACAGCTTTGTCCGAAAATGCGGTTATGAACCGTTCTTGCCGGTAGACAGATACATCTCTAAAGCCAAATTCATCAGCGGTAACGATTTTCGAGATTGGAGACTCGGTAAACGCTGAATATTCCGCAGTGATCACTGCTCTGTCGCCCGGTGCGAGTTCACGTCGCTTATAGCCCATGCCTTTACGCATTGGTGACCACTGGTTAGTGCCATCAATCAACTGGATCTTGCCACGTCTGCGAGGTTCTTTGTTGGTGTCTAGTATCCAGATGTAAGTGGCAATGCCCGTACCGTAGAACATTGAGGTCGGTAGTGCGACAATTGCATCTACCAGATCTTCAGTTAAAAGCCATGCGCGGATACGGTCTGGACCAGATTCTGGTGCGCCAGTAAAAAGTGGTGAGCCAGTTGAGAACAATGCCTGCGCGTCCGCCGTCAAGTTCGCCGCGTGCGGGCGCAAGCTTGGAGACGACGTGAGATAGGAACAACATCTGTCCGTCGGATTTAGCTGGCAGGCCATGACTAAATCTGGAGCCATCCTTGATCGCCTCACTGGATACCTCGTCGTACACAGCTGACCAGTCGGAGCCATAGGGTGGGTTGGTGAGAATGTAGTCGAAGGTCTGACCCTCAAAACGGTCATTAACTAGGGTGTCGCCTTGACGGATAGAGTCTGGACGGTTGCCCTGCATCACCAGGTCAGCTTTGCCAATACCGTAGGCATAATCCATCAACTCTTGACCATGCAGTGATACCTGCACGTTATGGTTGAGTGTTTTCAGTTCGTTCTTGGCTACTAGCAACATCCCACCCGTGCCGGCGCACGGGTCATAGATATTCGGATAGGGTGCATCGCCTGCAAGACCTGTGTCGTCGGAGGCAAACAGAATATCCACCATAAGAGCAGATGGCATCACGCGGAGTGTAAAATGCGCCGGCACCTTTTCCCTTGGTATTGAACGCGCGATACATCACATCCTCAAACATGTCACCCATTGCTGTATCTGGCAGGCTATCAGGGTGCATGTCAATGTTTGCGAAGTGCTGTACTACACCGTAGAGCCGCCCAGCAACAGCTAAAGTATCGATCTTGTCATGGAATTTTGAATGCTCGCCAAAATGTCGCTGAGATTGTCGGAAAACGAGGTCAATGTGGGTCTTAAGCGAGGTGTCTACGTTGTCGTCGTTACTGCCAATGGCTTTGAGGTCCATTGTGAAGGTGTTGTAAAAGTGTAGTCCCAGCTTAGATCGCGCCTGTACCTCCAGCATCTTTGGTGCCACGTCCCGGTTACCGTTATCGGAGAGTTTAGCGTAGAGCTTGCTGAACTCCTCGCGCGTACTGTCCAGCATGCACTCTATGCGACGTAGAACAGCGAACAGGGATAATGAAGTCGCCGTATTCTTCCTCCTCCACCACATTGCGTAAGTACTTATCCGCTGTGTTTCCACACTGCGTTGGCGGTTGCGAGTGCGGGCGTTTGCAATTTGCTCTGGGGTGGGGACATGGTTCTCCTGCCGTGAATGAGTATTTCATTTATCGTAGCAGGTAAAGACGTTTTTCGTGTTGATTAATGTTCGTTGGGTAGGAGTTATTTATGTATGGTTTGTCAAATTATCGAGGGCTGAATATCGGGTGCAATGTAAAAACTTTTGCTGATTGGGCGTGGTGCTGCTGTCTGATTGATCTTTTCAATAACCATCAGAAGTGTACATGCCAGAATTCCCAGTTGCTCCTCTCCACCCCTAAAACTTCCCGCCAGTAAACCCACCTCCGCTACCCCCACCAGAGAAGCCACCCCCGCCCTGAATCCTCCGCCAAACCCGCCCCCAAAAGCCGCCAAATCCCCTCCGAACCCGCCGCCGTAGCCACGGTGGCCGCCGTTCAGAATCTCATTAACCACCATGCCCGCAATAAACGAGCCAGTCCCGCCAGGCCGGAACCACTACCGCGCTGGCGGTTTTGGTAGTCGCGAATGTCGTTTTTCCGCATAGTTCAGGGCGTTTTGTGCAGCCTGGGAGGCTGCCTGGGCATCAGCCACAGCAGCACCAGTATTACGCGTGCGCTGGTTTTGCGCGGAGGCGAAGCATCGTTGCGCCTCGGCAAGCTGGGTGCGCGCCGCCGATCCGATAACTCGTCCGCGCGTGGAAATCAGGTCCTCAGCAGCGGTAAGACGGGATTGCGCCGCGGCCATGGCGTTGTCCAGGATTTGCAGGCGTCGTTCTTGGCTTGCGGAGGATTCGCGCACGTTATCTAGCTGAACGTCCAGCACGGCATCCGCGTCAGCCAAAGCGGTGTAGGCCCCAAGCGGATCGTCCCCACCCTTATCCCGCGCCGTCGATAATGCGGCCTGGGCTGCGGTAACGGCGTCGTCGAGCGATGCCCAGTCGGCCTGGGTTCCTTGTTGCTGCCCACGCGCCCGCAACGGCCCAGCCTCGGCAATTTCCCGCTCCACCTCCGTGATCAGCGCGGACAGGTTGGACTGCGCCATGCGGATGTTTTCTTCCGCGTGTTCGATGCCCGCCAGCAGTTTGTCGGCTTCATGGGTGGATTTTTCGGCGGCTTGGAGGGCTTCGACGAGCCCGCCTTGCTGGCCCGCGGGCTGGGCGGCGAGTGCGCGGGCGTCGTTCAGCGCGGTGTCGGCGTGTTCCAAATGCTCCGAAGCCAACTGGGTGTTGTCGGCGATGCTGGTGAGCATGCTCGCCGGGTGCTCGCCCCGCAGACGATCCAAGGTTTGCTCGGCCTGGGGGAGTCGTCCGCGCAGGTCAACCATGGTCTGGGTGAGCTTGGCCAGGTTGCTGTCGGCGTTGATCAGCACGTCGCGGAGTGCGGCAAAGTTCTCGGCCTCGGCGTCCAGAGCGTCGTCGGCCTGCCCGCAGCTGGACACAATGTCCACCAGCATGGCGCGGCGTTCGGCCTCGGATTCGGGGATGGTGTCGTCGAGTTGCGCGCGGATGCCGAAGGCGCGTTGCAGGGTGGTAGTGGAGTGGTTGAGCGCGCGCACAAAGCTGCGGGTGCGTTCCGCTCCGAATTCGGCGGTGGCCATGTCGAGTTCGGCGCGGGCCTTGCGTATCGACTCATCCGTGGACACCAGCTCCTCTTGCGAGAGCTTTTTCCAGCACGTCAATCGGCAGCGCCATCAAACTCACCAGTGTCTTTGGGGTTGATTGCCCGCGCATCAGCTGTCATTGAGGCGGTTTGCTTGGTGCGCTTGCGCCGGGAGTACGCCGCCAACCCGGCACCGGTTGCCACCACGGCAGCAGCCCCGCCGCCGAGCCACGCTGCATTATTCCCAGAAGAACTATTCGCTTCCCTCACCAGCGCCATTGCCGACCCGTAGTAGTCCGATTCCACGAGCTTGTTGTAGGCGGCTTTCTTCATATCGTCGACGTCGCCGCTTTTCCAGTCCGCGCCATAGGCTAACCCGTAGTCCCAGGTCTTCACGGCCACGCCGTACACCAGCACATTACTGCCGTCGTTGAGCTGTTTTCGCCTGCTTGGCCCATTCTTCGCCGCTCAGGCCCAGAAATCCTCGGTGAATACCACGTAGATTTTGAGCTGCTCTCTCCGCTGCACGCCCTGGATTTCCTCGACCAGCTCGCCGCGTTCGGCTTCGCTCAGCACCCCGGCGTTGTCGGTCACCACGTCCGTGTAGGTGGTGGGGGCCTGCGCGACCGCCACCGGTTCAGCGATCCACGGCACAGCGATCACGGCCCAGCGGCAAGCGCGCGCGCACGCGATAAAGGGCACTGGCAGCGACAAGACGAAGTCGGTTCATAACTGCCACATTATATCGTTGTTAGCATGAAGATTCTCCTGCTCGTGGTGCTCAGCTACCCGCGCGCGTCCTCGGCTACTCCGCCCGCCGTGTCCGCAACGATCCTCGCTTATCGACGCTCTGCTCATCCTCGGCACGGCACAATACAACGGCGTCCCATCGCGGCAATTTGCGGCGCGCCTCGACCACACAGCAGAAATCGGCAACCAGGGGCAGAGGTATTCACCTGCGGCGGAAACTCCCCGGTGATGCGTTTACCGAGGCGGCCGTCGGGAAGCGCTACCTCATAGAACGTGGCGTGTGGCAGGGATGCCATCGTGGCGGTGGAGGAGGGTCCGGACAGCTGGGCGTCGATAAGCGCGGTGGCCTAACACAGCCAGGGCGGGTGCTGGTGATTACCGACCCCAACCACAGCCTCCGCGCCACCAGCATCGCCCGCCGCCTGGGCCTGGACGCGCGGCCCTCGCCGACCCCCTACGCGCCGACCCGCAAAAATAGGGCAAGCGATGGCTATGGACGAGTCCTGCACGAATGCTCCGGCCTGGTCGTCCCTTGACCTCAGACGAATCAATGTGCGGTGGGCTGAATGGGCGGAAAAACCAACTCCGAACCCTCGCCGAAACCCTCCGGCCCTCCCGCAAAGCCCGCCACGACGCGCTCCGCAGAAAAGGACACCTAAATGCGCCACTACACGGACAAAGACGTGGAGCGACGCTACCCGAACCACTCAAACAAAGCCAACATGACAACCCCGACGGCCGGGGGCCTTCAACCGCGACCGTGCCCGCGTCCTCCACTCCGCCGCCCTACGACGCCTCGCCGACAAAACCCAGGTCGTGGGTCCCCGCGACGGCGACACCCCCGAACACGACTCACGCACTCCCTCGAAGTCGCTCAAATTGCGCGTGGCATTGGCAACGGCATTGACGTTGACCCCGACCTCGCCGAACTCGCGGCACTCAGCCATGACATCGGGCACCCGCCCTACGGGCACAACTGGGGAAGTAGCCCTGGGACACGCTTGCCGACCAGTGCGGTGGCTTCGAAGGCAACGCCCAAACCCTGCGAGATACTCAGCCGCCTCGAGACCCAAAAATCATTTCCGACGAGGGAGAGATCCTTCGGGCTCAACCTCACCCGCGCCGCGCTCCGAGCAGCCAGCAAATACCCCTGGCCGAAAGTTGGTTCCGACGGGGTGGAACGCACGAAATACGGGGCTTATGTTGAAGACCAGCACATACTTGATTGGATACTGAATGGTTCTTCCGTGCCTGCGCGTGTCAGTGTGGAAGCCCAGGTTATGGACGCCTCCGACGACATCGCCTACCCGTCCACGACGTTGAGGGACGGCACACTTTCCAGGGCGCGTCAGCCTCAGTGTGCTGTGGGATCTTGTCGAACTCGCCGCGCTCGCCGAAAAAGGGCAACGCGCCTTCGGTGGCTCCGCCGACCTGCTCGTCGAAGCCGCAGGACGACTCCGCCAACTCCCCGTTGTTGCGGCCGCAGCCGACTACGACGGCGGTTTCCGTTCACTCGCCGCCCTGAAAACCATGACGTCCGAGCTCGTCGGACGCTACGTCAACGGAACCATCGCAGCAACCAAAGCCGCTGGTGTGGGGGATCTGGTTGTCCCGGCTGAGGCCGCCGCAGAGGTGCAACTGCTCAAGACAATCGCAGTCCTCTACGTCATGGACAACCCGCTCCACCAAAAACGCCAAGACCGGCAACGCGACCGCATTTACCGAGTCTACGACTACCTCACGCTCGGCGCGCCGGGTTCGCTCGACCCCATGTTTAGCGACTGGTATATCTCCGCCGACACCGACGCGCAGCGCCAGCGCGTGATCATCGACCAAATCGCCTCCATGACAGAATCCCGCCTCGAACGGCTCGCCCGCGACTGCGGTGACCTGTTGTTGGGGTGAGGGGAGACTGCTGCTGGGGTTGCGTGAAAGTGTGCTTATCTTCAAGCCGCAAAATGGGGTGTTTTTGTGCTTGGACATAAGCACATTTGCAAGAGCAGGGCATTGAACAACGTTAGTGCAAAGGTTTGCGTAGAAATAGGTCTATCGCCAGGTTCGAAAACGGGGTGTTTGTGTACCTGGCGGTGGACCCATATGACCAGGGGTAAAAGTTTGCTTATGTCGAGGTCGTAAAACGGGGTGTTTTCGAGCCTGGACATAGCCTACTACAACATGAGCATAACTTTTGCAGTTCGGGGATCGTCACCCCCGCCACGCGCTCGCTCCCTTGTGTGACATCGAAGGTAAGCCTACAATCATCACATACGTGCACACTTACGCACATAAGCAACATAAACCGCATAACCGCATGAACCGCACGAGCCGCGAAACCGAGGGCGCAGATGACCACGCACACGCCACAATCACGCATCAAGTACCCAGACGCACACCTCGCAAGAAACAAAAACTACCCTTTTCGCTCCGCTGAAAAGACTCTATCTACCGGCGCCTTTTCACCGCCCACGTGCTGGCATTGACGGCAACGGGCCTATTAAACGTTGGCCTTGGGCTTCTCGCCTTCGATATAGCGGGCGACCGCGCGGGCGCAGTAGTGTCGATGGCGCTCACGATCAAGATTCTGATTTATGTGTGTGCGGGCCGTGGTTGTCGGCCTTTTTGCTCGCTTCCCGGTGAAGGCTGTGCTGGTGGGCAGCGACGTTATTCGCATAGCGGTGGGGTGTGGTTTGCCGTTTATCACCTCGGAGGCGCAGGTGTACGTGGCGGTGGCAGTTCTGCAGATGGCTGCCGCGACGTTTACGCCCACGTTCAGGCGCTGATTCGCGCATCATCAACAACCAAAAACGAGTACACCTCGGCCTTGTCTTTTGTCGCGTATTGCTTATGATCTTGAGCAGATTTTTGAGTCCCGTGTTGGCCGCGATGCTGTTGTCGTTTGCGTCCGTGGCAGGTATTTGCCGTTGCGGCGGTGGGCTTCGTGGGGTCGGCGACGATGATCGCAGGCTCGGGGAGTCTGGGCGTCGATAAGCGGGAAAGGTGTGTCGCGACGTGTGCGGGGAAGGCATGGTGATGATGCTGCGCCTCCCAGAGCTGCGTGGGGTGCTGGCGTTGAATCTTGCGCTGGCCGCGCCGACGGCGCTGGTGCTGGTGAACACGGTGGTGCTGGTGCGCGGGCAGCTGGGGCGTTCCGAATCTGATGTGGCGGTGTTGCTCGGTGCGTGCGGGGCCGGGTCGATTGTGATGGCGCTGCTGATTCCGCACCTGCGTGTGCATGTGACGCTGTTCGGCGGCGCGGGCGGTGCCGTTGCGGGTTTGCTGGGGTTTTTCCTGCTTATCGACGCCGCGCCCACCTGGCCCGTGTTCATCTCGCTGTGGTTTGTGCTGGGGATGTCAATGTCTGCACTCGCGACCCCGATGGGACAGGTGATTCGCCGCAACGTGGCTGACGAGGAACTTGGATCAGTGTTCGCCGCGCAGTTTTCCCTCTCACACGCGTGCTACATGCTCACATATCCGCTGGCAGGATGGTGTGGCGCGGCGCTTGGGTTGGGGTGGACGTCGTTGCTGCTGGCGCTGATCGCTGGGTTCGCCCTCATCGCGGCGGCAGATGTGTGGCCGTCAGTGCATGTAGAGGGAAGGATGTATGGTTTTACATTATGAGCGCCCAGCCCCAGTCCACCCGAGACCATCGTTCGTCCATGATATTGATGCGGAATCTGGGATTTTTCGACTCGCCACCGGCAGCGCTGGAAACTCCTGGCAGAGCCAACGCGCCTGCACATTCTGTGGTTGCTGTCGGAACGGGAACGCAATGTCACCGAACTGGTGGAGGTCACTGGTGTGGCGCGCACCGTGAGTGAGCCAGCATCTGGCCAAGCTGCGGCTCGGTGGCCTGGTGCAGACGCGCCGGGTGGGGCGTAGCGTCATCTATCGCGTTGACGACGGCCACCTCGCGATTGGTGTTCGAATCACTGAACCACGCCGACCATCAAATGACCGGCGAGCCGGCGCACGAGTAGTCGGTGATGAGAAGAAATGGGCCGGGTGTCGGTATTCGCCTCGCTTATCGACGCCCGCCTCGGCAAATGGCTTACCGCACCACGGCGTGGGCCTGAGCTGAATACTGGGCGCTGATGTACCTGGCGGAATCCCCAACGCGCGAGCTGCGTGTTAACGATCTCGCCGCGAAAATCGGACTCAACCAAAGCTCCGTGACCAGGCTTTTAGGGAGATTGGAAGCAAAAGAACTGTCCCTGCGGGACACCTGTCCCCACGACGGCCGGGGCGTCTTCGCCGTGATCACCGATAAGGGACAGGAATTGGCATGATTCCGCTAGTGAGGGCGTTCAGGGGCAGAGGTGAGAGGCTTTTTGGGTGGGGTGTCTGGGTCCGACTCTGGGGACTGTCCTGGGTTGGATAGCGCACATATTCGGGAGGCGTTTATGCAGGTGGGGAAGAGGATTGTGTAGTTTGTATACGCTCCGGTCCGAAAAGGGGTGTTTTCGGGCTTGATGATATACAGACTTTGCAGGGGTGGGCAGTTTGGTAGAGCATGGCGGGGTATTGGCTCCTTGTGATCTATCAAACTGCCACTTTTGCCTGCTTAAACGTGCAGTTTGATAGAGCATAGCGTTCGTGACAGCCTATGAACAGCGTTAGTGCAAACGTTTGCGTAGAAGTAGGTCTACCGCCAGGTA
>BNJS01003529.1_pt1 | contig 21597 bp, 24 predicted proteins | sample 8540461 | NCBI WGS metagenome assembly BNJS01 (sample SAMD00202454, study PRJDB9452) | human saliva metagenome | isolation source: human saliva | place: Japan | reverse complement strand
CCAAAGATACAGCTTCGTCGTTACAAAGAACAATAGTAGTAGATAAATTTTTCAAGTAATCAAATGTAAATTGTGGATATAAATAGAAAAGTAAAGATTTAAGTGAGAGAATGGACTTGTCCAGTATGTGGAGCTGTACATAATAGAGTATATGACAAAACCTTAAAGGACTAAGGATATTAGAGTGCTTAAATATAAATATATGAACCATGAGAACTAAGGGGATAGCTTAGTAAATTTAGGTTAGCTAACAAACAACTACTACCAAGAACCTCGACTCTAGCACTCGTGGGTGTCAGTCGTGGGAGTTCAGTAAAACTACGGTCACATACTCGTTACATGGCAAAAATAATAACTAGCTATGAGTTGAACTGTTTTAATATAGTCAGCATTAGAAATATGCATGTAGAGATGGCGACAAAAACTGTCAATACTACTCCAGGTGCTGCAGAAACCCCTAAAACTATATACACTACAACCGCAATGCCTAAATAAAATATGGTACAGGTGTGAAAGTGGCGAAAGCAGAAAAAATATACCTAGATGGCAAGTTAAATCCCAGTGTTAAGATATTGGGCAATCAGCCAAGACCGAAAAGTGAGTTCAACAACTTCTTCCTCCTGAAAGTACTAAGCTGGTGATGGTGAGCCAAACAGATAAAGCTGTGGGATAAGATATAGTCTGTGCTTGTTAGAATAACAAAAATTAAAGATACTAACCCATTAACAAGTTAATGGGAATAAGATTAGAAGAACTGCATGGGTGGTAGCGTACTTGTGAGACAACAACCTCTAAATGACTGAGTTATTTTTATCTTTATAAAAACTATAAGTATAGATAAAGATGACATCATAGTTGTAGTAGTTCAGAAAATTTAAAAATATAACAACAAATTATTCTGAGTTTTCCAAAAATATGGATATTTTAACTATCAATTAAATATTTTTCCTCTTATTCAAAATCTATTAGATAATAATAAATTTGAAATGGAGTTGACAGTGTTCGTGGCTTTAGGAAAATACTATAAGGCGATAAGGACTATATATACAGAATACTTTATAGGAAATAAAGTTTTTTGATCCTTTTGGGACTTGATCTAGTTTATCTAAGGATCATTATAGAAAATAGTGATAATTGCTGGAATAGCAGTAGGTCTAAAATTTCAAAGGATAACAACTGCTGAGATAGCATTCTCAAAGGCACAAGAAGAGCTGATGAAATGCCTAAAGAACCTACAATGTTTTTAAAATGTCATATCAATTTAAAGAGCTGTTTGCAAATCAATGAATTTACACCCATAATCTTAGACATAAGATTGAGTTGCAGTTTTAATAAATTAACAAATAGAAAATAAAATTAGAAATATTTGAAAGGAGAAAAACTATTCCTTCTTTAGCTAAAACTTTTGATGTTAAGAATCTAATATTAAATATTAATTGCTTTAATTGAAAAACATGTAGATATATTTAAGAAAGATAAAATAAATTATATTCTAATTTTAATTACAAACAATTAACTAGAATTTTAATTGATCATGATCTATTAATCTGTTACTATTGATATTGATTCTGCTACATTTTAGATAATTGGCTTTCAAAATTTAAAAAAAGGTTATAAGTATTGAAAAGAAAGGAAGAGCCTAAATCCATGACAAACTTGAAAAATGATAATTACTGAACAAGATAAAATTAAGACAATTAGAAGAAAAATTTTATCTTAGGCTGAATAGAAAATACAAAAATTAAAGCTCTAGTTCAAGAAAGGCTAAAGAGAAAAGTAAAAATAATAGCTGACTTAGGCTAAATATCCTTTCAAAATACTATAGGTACTGGAATATCAAAATCAGTATATTACTACTATATTGTAAAAAGATATTGATGAAGAAAAAAGACATCAACAGAAAAATCAATTTACTATGCGAATAAGAGATATAGTTATCCAAGGTAACATTGGAATAAAATCAAGTTTTAAATGTTAATCATAAAGTACAAAATTGAAGAAATTTAATTTACAAAACTATCCGTAATATTCACCACCAAGGTCCATAGGAAGATAGCGGATATACATATTAAAAGAAATTTTGGTAACAGCTCCAGTCAAAATGGTTTTACAGATGTAGCAAATTTAATTTAAGAGGAGAAAGTTATACTTATCTCAATGTTAGATGCTTATAAGAAGGTATATAGTTTCATATGATATTTCATGCCAGTGCTAACGGGAGCAGATAAATCATGTCCTTCAAGTTTATATTTTAAAAGAGGTAAGTTACCAATTTGATATTTCATAGTGACCAGGATGGCATTATCAACATTCTTCATATCAGAAGATGAAAAGATAACTCAAACATGTCAAGAAATGATTTAGATGTAGTTAATGAAGTTTCTTTTAGGTTGTTAAAACAAGTATTTTATAGACAAGAAGAAAAGTACAAGACATTAGAAGAATTGAAAAACAATAGAGATTATATATTACAACAACAAAGAATAGGAAAAATTAAAAGTTAACTCCTAAGCTTCTTACAGAAGTCAATCTGCTTATTAGTAAGTTAAATTAATTTGTCAACTTTTCAATTTGCCAAAAGTAAAAAAATAGTTTCGTTACTGAGTAAATTTCTTAACGATAAAATTTCCATTCGTAACTCACTTGCTTTTAGATTAAAATTAATTTTGTGGCCCATTTTTCAATACTAGAAAAGAATTCTGGGGTTTTAATTCTCACAAAATTCTCTTAATTCTATCAGGTCATAGTCTAAACTTTTTTTTTATCAGCACTGTTTGACAAATAGCCTTTATGTATTTTTTCTCATCCAAGGTGGAATATCAATTATATCATCTGGCACTTCTTTCAACCTTCTGCTTCTCTTACCAGTTTTCGTGATAGTTTTAACTGTTTCCCATTCATGATGTTTCATTATTAGTTCCATTCATCTTTGAAATTATTTGCCATGATAGTAGTTCAATTTTATCCCCAGAGTTAGGTGCTGTTAGCAATTCCAAATAAATACATCTTCTGCTTTCTTTCAGTGACTTGTGCTTATTAACTTCCCATGTAACTGTTTTGTGATTCATTTAATCCAACGTCTTCAAGTTTTACTTCAAGTTGATAAGTATCTTCTCACTGCTCATGACGATCCTAGATGATTCTAATGCTGACCCAGCAACACATAGCTCATGTTTTCTCTGTCCACCTTCTCCATATCCCTAAAACAACCGATTTCCTGAATCAGCTACAGATTTAATATCTGCAGTCACAGTTTTATAGATCTTGTCACAAAGACTAAGATCACAGCAGCTTTTGTCTACCGATTCTTAGGGTATTGTTTGCCTTCTTTCGATGCATTAAGCATAGTTATGTTTTGATCCGTAGATCAGAAAGTTTTGTCATTTGGTATATGTGACTGTCAACTATCGTTTGTCTCAAAGTTCAATTTCCATTTTCTGAATTTCTTCTTACCTTTTCACCTTCAAAATTACAGGATCTTGTACGTCACAGCTAGTAAGAACATCTAAATCTTTTCTGCAACTTTGCAATAACTGGAGCTGCTCCTGTCCCAGTGCCTCCACCCATTCCAGCCAGTGATGAGACAGCACATATCTAGGCTGCACTAAAAGTTCTTGAATTTTTCTATATCTTCTTCTGCTGCAAGTCTTCCTCTTTCAGGAGCCAGCACCTGCTCCGCGCCCTTTGTTGATTTTCACGTGGAATTTGTAATTTTCTGTCAACTAATGAGTGAAACAGATCTAGCTCTGTAACATGCTATATATTTGCTACTCCTGTACTCCTAGATGGCGCTGTCGTTGGTGGCATTTTGTCCTCCTCCACCACCCTCCAGCCTCTTTGCTGTTTAACAAGATCTTTTATTCCTTCTGTGCATGATAACCCACTCCCTTACTTTCGACGAGTCTCTTAGCCATCTGGTTAAAATCGAAACTTTTCTTTACTTTCTTAGATCTACTGTCATCTAGCCTAACCTAGCATCCACTTCATCTTACTCTCGTCTACTTACTGCATCTCTTCTTAGTGCTTGTATACTTTCTTCCTTTAACTCTTTCTGTGCATTTTCTTATATTCTCTTTCCATATCTTTGAGAAATATATCCAACCACGAGTTGTCAGCTGTAGAGCTAGTCTTTTATACCTTTTGAGGGGTGTATGGTAGCATCTTTGCTACAGATGTCTTACAGTCGATTTGAGCTTGTTCAGCCACTCCATCTATATCAGCTGCTCCTCCTGTCGAACTACCCTAGCTGAGGTCCAGCTGAAACCGGATTCATCAATTGTTGCGTATATAGATTCTATAATATCACATCTGTTCGCTGCTGTTATATCCTTTTATGCTTTTTAAAGGTATCTCTTTTGTGTCCCATACTTGATGTGTTTTCATCAGATTCAATATTCTTATTTATTTTTAGTTTTAAGCACATCTTCTTCTGCACCTTCTAAACTGGTGCTTGTCAGATTATTGATAAATCAGGAAAGTATAAGATAACAAATTCTCACTAGTGATTTTAGTCTTAGCATAGCACTGTACCATTTATGAATCACATAATTACCACGTCTACCTTGATCAGCAATACACATTTTGCTTTTCTTCATCTAAAGTTCCTTTAGGCTGGAAGCAGATGAATCTAGATATATCTTATCTGCTCCATCGACTAGTGCTGGGACACCTCTAAGGTTTTCTTTTACATATGCTTCTTCGCACGCGCAGTAGCCATCTGCTTGTACATTCTTCCTTCACTAACCACGGTTGCTTTATTATAGTTCGTGTCAACCTATGTATACACTTCACTATGAAAGTATCTTTAAACTTATCTTCGTTTTCTCCATGTGTCTTTTAGCTGCTTAACGACTTTATTCACGCTATCAGGTTCTTTCAATTTCTCAGCACTGGAAAGTCTCTTGACGTTACTGTTGTTTGAGCCAACTCCAGAACGCTAAAGCTAGAGATACGTGTTGTGGAGACTCGTGCTTTCTCCTTTACTTTAATGCCAGTTTCTAATACCCTTCACTTGAGGCATTTCATATCGCACGTTTCTGACTTTTCTCAAGCCTCCGTGTTTAGCTACGGCGCAGTCAGTAACAGCTATTTTTGTAAGTCTGAACTCCGACCACTTCACCATTAACGTAACTGCATACCCATTGCCGATGTCGCTGCTCTGACTACATCGTCTCTCGTTTGTTATCACCTAAATGTCTTTGTTATGCAGTCGGCTACGTCTGTAAAACCTATATGGTCCTATCTTTCTTTCCTCGACGTATTAAAATAAAAGTTGTTGTGCATATCACTGTCCGCATGCTGCTTTTCTTTATTAACTTCATCATTTCTTCCTATTCTATTAGTTTTTATTTTTAACTCCATCTTTCAATTATAACTGTACTCTTTGCTCGTCTATATATATATATTTGAGAAATATGTTTTAAATATTGCTAAATCTGAAGTTCATTTAAAAATTCTAGTGACTGCTGATTTCATTCTTCGCTATTTACACAAATAAGACACTGCTGTACATCTTTTCTGTTTAAAGTAGCAAATATCACAGCTTTATCCACTAAACACATTTTTCCTATAACTGCGTAGTAAAGATGAAAGTCTTTCTCTTTGACATCACTACTAATTTCTACTAAGTTTACTGTGAATTTTGTCCATCTTCAGCACTTACATCTTTTCTAAAAAGGATTCTTTATTTCATTTGACTCATCAATATAATCATCTCTTATTAACACAATTTTCCTCAGTTTGTCAATTCTGGCTGACATCCTTTGCACTCTCTTGAATATCTACTTTATTTATATTAAGTAATCTAATCTAAAAGAAATTTTGAGGCACCATATACTAAATGACATTATTATATTCAATATCAACGAGTCTACTTTCATTAAGTTTCCCTAATTATTTCAAAGTATCTTCAACTGTCAATCTAACAACGTCACATCAAGTGTATCCTGAAGGTTGCTTTCAAATCAGAGATTTAAACTGTGTTTTGTCATTTTCCTGGTGGAGGGTTTACTTCTAAAGAATAAAGTTTTCCTTCACTTGAGTGTCGAAATCACTTCTTGAGTCATTTCATTTTAAATTCACCTTGTAGATTCTTTCAGCTATTTTCACTTAGCTTCACATATGGTTATCTCTCTATTTTGCTGAAATTCGTACCGTGATTGAACCACCACCTTTTGCATATTTTGAATCGTAGTCTGTATAGAACCAATCTGCTTGAGAGTTTTCAGCACTCTAAAAGCCTTTCCATTACTAAAACTCAACATCCAGTTCTTCTCCAATGCTGGTCTTCAATCTGGGTTTTCTAGTTTTTCAGAGGCTTCCCCTACCTCTTCTCGTGTGTGTTACATAAAACAGTTCACTATGCTTGAACCTTCATCAGACTTTAGGCTGTGCAAATCTTTCAATGGAGTCTAAATCCTCTATGTGATTTTTGGTTATCTGACATGCCACTGTACTGCAATTTGTAGTCTTGAGCTTTTATCCATGGTTAAAGCACTTGCATGGGTGCCCTGAACCTGTATATTTCTTTTCCTAGAGCATCCTAATACTGCTTGTATCTTTTTCATTTTCTCTCGTTCACCATAGAACTCAGTATACCAGTCATAGTCATTTTTCAAGAAAAGCTGTTGCTTGATTGTTCTCATCGCAGTACAACTCACATGCCATCATAACCTTGTCTTTTGTAAACTTTCTCAAAACTGCTTTCTCACTTACAGAATACTTTTCTCATAAATGTTCTACTGCTACTACATTTCTTCTTTCGCCTCTTATTTAACAATTATTCTTTCTTCTTCTAATTTTACCCCAAATATCCAAGTACAATTTGTTTTAACCAAAGTCAAAATGCTTCGTAATGTCTTCAAATGCAAGCCCCACCTAAATTTTAATACACAAAGTTAGAGATGTTTTTCCTGCTATGTGAGCATTTACCTATTATAGTTCACTAGACCGCATTCTGAAATTAATCTTGCAAGAAAGTCTCCTTTCAGGATAGGTAGAGCTCCTAGACTTGGTTTATCTAAAGGATGCTTACTGCTCTCTTGAATTTCTTGCTATTTCTTTGCTCCGAGCGTCATCGAAAACCATCATCAAATTTTAGTTGCATAAAACTAACCAATTTTTATCTTGGATTTCTGTTTCTATACGCTACTTTTTAAATCTTGCTATTCTCTTATTTGCTTTTCATCAAACACTTCTATTGATACTTTCTTTATCAAAGTATTTCTAGATTTCCAGCTCACCATTCATATGTACAAGTCCTCCAATAGAGCCTAGGTGTACCAGATGGGCTTTCAATTTCCAGAGTAGTTTTTATCTCGTCACAAAATCTGTTATTAAGTCTGTTTTAGGTTTTGCACCTGTTTTCAGCTCTAACTGAATGGATCCCAGATCTTCTATCTTAGATGTACTGAGCAAAGTCGTAGCATAAAAGTCATCAGTGGGCTCTGAAACTGTCTGTTCCATTTCCCAAAGGCAAGATATTGATAGTGTTTCTTCATTCTTATAGCAAAACATCTACTATTTCTTCTTTTCCAGTTCAGCATTGTGAGTCAGTCTGTGCTGTTTCATACAAACTACTCATATTTGAATAATTTTCCTTTCTTGAGTTATCAAAATTTTCATCAGACATTTCCTTCAATTTTCAGCAATCTCATGAGCTAAAGTTGATAACATCTCAGCTCCCATACATATGCAGAGTCTGCTACTCTAGTTTACATATCTTTTACATCCTTCGTCATTCATAAGTTCCACATTACTACTTGAGACATATATGTTCTTTTAATATTTCGCTTGAAAACATTAAACTGTTCTTTTCTCAGCTGCATATGTAGGTAGATTACCTGTATCCACATCTGCATAGCATCACTAGGGTCATCACTAATAAGTGTACTCTGCTGTATCCTATGAGGTTGGAATATCGCAACCAATCTTCCAAGCTATCCACACACTGTAGCTTTTACAAAGTTGCCTTTATTTCTGTTGGATGGTGAGCATAGTCGTCCAGCTATTCGACTCTCTTGGATTTTTACCACCAGACCATTTCTAATTCTTGATCCTTATAGTACATGCTCTATCTTTAACACTTTGAACCTTTTAAGAATTGATTTAGCTTCTTTCGAATTTCATGCTTTATTAAAGTGAAATTTTAATGCTAAATAGATTTACAGGTAAAGGGACTTTGTATATTGTGTGTTCGCCAAGGATAACTGTTGAAAGACTCTCCCTTCGCTCTGTATTTACACTTAGACTTCACAGTTTTTCTGTACCCTATTCCCAGTATTTTTAGACATATATACTGCATTTCATCATAGTGAATATTTCTAGATTTTCCTTCGAGTAATTTTGAAATTGCATCCATCAAATTTTTAGAGTCCACGCATATATGATTCTTTTTGTATGTGAGATAGATTCTATAAAGGATTTTTAATATTTTCTAAATTTCATGCATCTAAATGATCGCATCTATATTATGTAAATACTACTGAGTATTCAGGATTCCATAAATAAAAATGAGTTATCACTTTCATCTGCTCAGTATAAGAATATTCCGCTTTTTCAGGTCTAGCATGGGTTGACTTTCGGTAAGATTCTCCTACAACTATTGTGGGATCTTTTATATACTGACTAAGCGCTTGAAAAGTTATAGTTTTTCCCATGAGTTCCTGCTATCTATGCTCTGGTTTCTCTATTTAGAGTTTTGTGATAGATTCTCCTCTTTTAAAATTTTATACCATTTTCTTGCATCAGCTTCTATTCAGGGTTAGTTTCTTTTAACGCTGAGGCTATAACAAAGTCTGCTCCTACATGTTTCATCATGCTCATTGTAAACAGTTATTCCATTGATAGAAGTTCTTCTGTTATAGTTTAGGACGATATCTGCTCCTTTGTCACTCAGCCTTTGCATTTCGTGACTATTACTATACCATTTATTCCAATAAAATAAATCATTTCCATAACACGCATATGAGGATATGCTCTCAATCTATGTTCTGCTTAGGCTTTCTCAATGGTTTCAACCTAATTCTCATCTTTTTCAATTTTCCATCATTTTCTTATAGTCAGACTTTTGTTTAGCCCCATCTAGCTCATCTTTTGTATAGACATAAAAGCATTTATGTGCCAGAACCTTAGTTTCATTTGTCGAACCTTTGCTGAACCAGTGAAAATTATGATTGAAAGTTTTTCAAGTTCTATAGTTCGAGATATTGTCAATGCTCCTCACTCTTCATAATGCGTCAACTGCTGCCATAATATCTAACTATCATTAAAATGCAGGTTCTATCTATCATTTTTCTTTCTTTGTTGTTTCCAAGACTTTTTAATTCATTAAAATTATTTCCTGTAGCCCAGTAAACTCTAAGATCAGCCTGGATTTTTCAATACTTCATAGCAGCATTATTGTATATCTTGTGCTCTAAGCTTACCTGTGATCAATGAAAACTTTTCATTGGGCGCCACACACTAATTTTTGATCTTTCAGTGGCATATCTCAAATCTTCTATTCCTATTCTTAATAGATGTCCTGATTGCTGAGTCTATCTTGAGACTTAGTGAGAATATCGTCATAAGTCTGTATCGAGAGCAAGGAGAGTCGTCTTTGCCATTTTCATCGAAATAATCTAGTTTGCTGAACCTATGTTTGCATTTTGATTCTTTTAAATACTATTTCTCAAGTAAAATTACGGCAATAGTTGCAAGTACTGATATATAATTTCCAAAACCTATAATAGCCCTCTGGTTTCTTCTTTTATAATCTTATATGCTCCTCTTATAGCTTTTAAATATTCTTATATTTCCCACCTTTAGGAACTGATATATCGAAGACCTATAAATCTGCTTACTTTCTGGAACTATCTCATGTTTCCCATACGTTCTGTGCTTCAACAAATACTGCTTTGCACACCTTTTAATTTAATCTATCTGCAACAGCCGACAGATATATATATGTCCTCTGTTCCACCTGTTATAGAATCTACTACTCATTTGTACACCTACGCAAAAATAAAACTAATACTTTAAAAAGCTTTCCTCTATGTTCAGAAAATTAAATTGATCATAACTTGAGTGTTGCTGGAGAAAGTGAGATCCTTCATCAGAATCTTTGTAAATCTCTTTTTCATATCTGAAGAGATTTTCTATAGTTTTCAAATTTATGAATTTTGTACGCTTCATAACCTACTTTCTTCAATTCGAGTTTCAATCTTATCTGCTATTACCTTAAATATAGCTTCTTTTATATTTTTCTTTAATCATTTCACTGCTAATGGTGCTGAATCTGCTCCCTATCATAACCACCACAGATTAAGATACTATCTTTGACTTTGCTTGAATAGCAAACTTTTATGGAATCTACATTTGTTGCCTTTGAGTCATTTATGAATTTTACATCTCCATAGTTAAAAGAATCAATTCTGTTCTATGTTCTAAAGGAGTCGCTACCATTAAAAACTCTTTAATTTTTCTCTATCTATATTTAAAGATTTCAGCAGTGGCAACCATAAATAAAGTATTTTCTAAATTATGTATACCCTTTGGACTCAGTTTATCTTAGCCTGATTATAAGATCTTTTCCTACATAAATTTTGTTATCTTCAACATTTGAACATTTTGCTACTTTTAGATTTTTGATGCAGAAATTCTTTTAGCCTTTGTTTGTTTAGCTCTTTTTCGAGTTTCTGTATCATCAATATTTTCTGTAAAATATTGATTTTTCATCTGAGTTCTGCTATATTAAATTTTGTATCATAGTATTCATCAAAACTTTTATATCTTTCTGATGATCTGGTCGTACATGTGATTTATCATAGAGGATATAGCGGTCTCAGAAATTTTCAACATTTTCTAACGTTGGGATAGACTAAGTTCTAAAAGAAACAAAGTCTAAATCTTTTTCATGTAATAGAGCTTCAGACTGATCTTCAATGTCTTCCAGCATAGCAGAGCTTTATATCCTGCATAATTTAATAGATCTGATATTTTCGCTGTAGTTGTACTTTTTCCGTAGTACCAGTAATTACAATAATTTTGTTTTTAAGTTCTTTTCTACCATATAGTTGTATGCAACTTCTAGTTTTCATCTAAGACTTTAATTCCTCTTTTTGAACTATCTGTTACAAAATTATTGTGTGGTATTCAGGACTTTTTAATAGCTCTATATTATCTAGATGTTTGCAGTAAACTTCTTCAGATGTCATGGCTTTTATCATCAACTAAAAATAACTTCCATAACCTTCTGTTTCTAACAGTGCTTTTGCTCCTGCTTATCCCCATTCGATAAATCAGTACTTTTTCATTATAGTAGTCTCCTCTCATCTCAATTGTTCCTAGTACTGTGCTTCCAAATATAGTGTTTGCTATCCAAAATCTTAAAGTAACTTTTTGAGTTCTGAGTATATTCATCAGACTCAAAATGGTGGTGAATAGGTGCCATTTAAATATTCTTTCCTCTTAATTTTCATGAACCAACGGAGTATGTACTGATGGTGCTTCAAGTATCATATACAATCTAAGATTGGTGTAGCAATTCTTGTTTTTAAGATAGTTCCTATAACTCTAAAAATTCCTCCAGAGTTCAAGAACCTGTGTCTCCCATAAATGTTTGTGCTGGATAACTGGTTACTACCGAAAGGAACCCTAGTCCTGCACCTGTTGCTGCTGCCAAGAATACAGATAGTTCTCCTGAACCAACAGTATAGAATAAATACAGTGAGAACTCAATTCTGTATGTCATATAAAGTATGCCACTACCCCTAAGATGAGTTGAACATATTATCATAGGCATTATAGCCAGTCCATCAAGTCCGTCAGTTATGTTAACTGCATTTGATATTCCCATAAGTATAATTTGAATTAAAAACAAACATTCCTATCTGCTCCAATATGTATGGATGAGCACTTATAAGTTTATTGCTGAAAAATCTATCATAGTTCTACCTGTGAAACCAATATAGTATAGAGTACATACCATTAGTCCTATAGTGCTTGAAATAATAATTTTTCTCTTTCGCTGACCTTTTTACTGACAGTAAACTTTCTATAGATCATCAATAAAACCTACTTGCCGCAAAGCATAACGCCGAGGCTTCGAAAACAAGTAGAGATCAACTTATTTGCTAAGTCATTTATCAATAAACTTGTTAAAGTACTGAGGCTATAATCAAAACTCCACCCATGGTTGGAGTACCTTTTTGAAAAAAATGTGAACTGATTATCATCTCTATCTCTTCACCAAATTTTTAACTTTTTAAATATTTTATAAATGGTTTCCCTGCAAATAAAACTATACAAAAGATATTACAAAAGCTAAAAAGTTCTTAGATAAATTGATCTCAAAAATTCAAGTTTTTGCAAAAATACTCTGCTAAAAAATACAACATGGTAGTCCCTCACTCTTTCACTATTATATCCTCTAAGGCTGTTCCTCTTGGGGCTTTCAATAAAATTACTTTTTCCCATTCTGATATTTTTAAACTTTCCACTATTCCTTCTTTTCGTTGGATAGTCAAAATCTATATTCTTCGACTTATTTTCATAAATATATCATAGGCTTTTTCATTTCTTTTCACCATATAGATATATCAATTTTATCTTTTTATCAAGTAGGTGGTTTAGGACTTCCATGATATTTTACTTCATCTTCTCCCAATTCTAGCATATCTCCTAAAATTGCTATCTTATATTTGTCGTTATAGATTTCATTTAAAGTGTCTATTGCTGCCTTCATAGAAGTAGGACTTGCATTGTAAGCATCATTAATATAAATATCTTCTCCCACTCTTATTTCTTGAAATCTCATACCACTAATTTTTATATCTTTTTAAAACCTTCTTTTTATTTCTTCATCACTAAGTCCAATTTTCTTTTGCTAATTCTATTGCAATAGCTGTGTTTAGAAATATTGTGTTTCCCCAGTAAAGACATTTCATATTCTTTTTCATCTAAAAGTAAATTTACTTCCTTTATCAGAAAAATTCATAGCTTTCTATTCTAAAATTATTATCTTCATTGAAACCCTATTTTATTCATCTAGCTTTGCTAAATATACATCATCACCTAACAAAAAGTATTTTTCTTTTGTTTACGAAAACTCTAAAAAGCTCTGTTTTAGCTTTAAAAACATTATCTACTGTCTTTTAAAAACTCTATATGTGAATCTCCAATATTTGTATTATTCATAGTCAGGATTTGAAATTTCTCCTAATCTTCAGATTTCTCCAGAGAACTCATTCCCATTTCTAAGACTACAAACTTTTCTTCATCTGTAACATTTAAAAAGTGTGTAAGGTAAACCTATGTGATTGTGTAGTTTCCTTCAGTTTTTAAAAGTCTTAGCTTTTTGAAAGCAGAGAATAAACTATATCTTTTTGTACTAGTTTTTCCATTGCTTCCCGTTATTCCTATAACTTGTATATCTAATTTATTTCTATATTTTGTTGCTAAATCTTGCATAGTAGCAACAGTATCTGCAACTTTACTATTCTTTCATCTACTATATCTGTATTATCAGCAATGACAAGGCTAGCTCCCTTATCTAAAACGTCTTTAACATAAGGTTTCCATTGTTTATTGCAAAAAAATAATGAACCTTCTGTAACTTTTCTACTGTCCATTACAACATTTTTATTTGAACTTTCTTTGAAAAATTCTTCAAATATTAATTCATTTAACTTTTTCTCTTTTAATACTTCTGAGAAGTCTTTTAAGTTTTCACAAACTAAAGTTTCATTTTATCTATCTTTTCCATATCTTTCAAGCCATAACCAGTCTTTACAAGAACAGTTTTTAATTTAGACTTTAAAACCTGCTCCTATATCTGAGATGTATCTCCTATCTATATGATTTTTCTCTATCGATATTATATTTTTCAATTGCATCTTCTAGCATCTTGTTGTTAGGTTTTCTACAATCACAAACTTTTTATACTCAGCTAGTCCATCAGGATGATGAGGGACAACAATAAATTCTATTATTTCAACAGTTTCTTCTTTTAACTTTTCATTCATATTGTTGTTAAAAAAACCTTTAAATCTTCCTCTATAAAAATATCCTCTAGCTATACCTGATTGATTACTTACAACAATTAAAATATATCCTAAATTTTTTTAAAAAGTTTTTAAAAGCTTCTACTGAACCTTCTTCAAAAACTAAATCTTCACATTTTGTAAATGTAGTCCTTTTCTACATTTATCGTTCCATCTCTATCTAAAAATTGCTTTATTCATTTTTATCTCCATAGATTTTAAATTGACATTATATTATATCATAAAGATAGAAATAAGTATCTATATTTTTATTTTTATATATTTTATAAATAAATTTATTCAATCATTTTCTTTTAATATAAACATAAAAAGAGGCTGTTACAAATTTTTAACAACCTCTTTAAAAATTAAATTTTTATTTTACTAAAGTTAACATCATTTTAAAATTTTGAGTTTCTGCTTCAACAGCATGAGGAATGTTAGCAGGTAAAACTGCACTTTCTCCTTTTTACAACAAAGGCTTTACCATCAACTATATATTTTTCCTTCTCCATCTAAAAACAGTTACCAATGCATCACCTGGTGCTTTATGAGGATCTAATGATTCTCCCTTCCAAAATGACATAATAGTTATAACTAAATTAGCTTTTTGCTACTAAATTTTTACTAACAATTTGTCCTTCTTTTGTAGTCAACACAATCAGCAAGACTAAATGCACTTGCACTTTCTAACATTTTTAAAGTTTGATTTTCCATTGTTTCATCTCTATCTTTTCTCCAATTTCAATAAGTTTTAAAGTATCTAAAGATTTTTACAGAATAATTATTATTAGCTAAAACTTCTAAAAAGTCTCCAGTCTTAATAGGCTTTTTATTATTTTCTGAATATTTCACCATTTCCATTAAAACAATAATAATATCTATTTCCTAACATAGCTTCAGCTGTTATTTCTTCATTTTTAGCAAGTGAAAATAGAGATATATAACTATTGGTTTCGTTTAAAAATTCTCATACTTAACTTCAACTTCTTTTGAATTTATAAGTTCATTGAAATTAATAGCTTTTGCCACTTCTATTTTTACCATAATGCACCTCCATTTTTATTTATTTTTATGTTATTTTCTATTATTTCTATGACTTCTTTAGCCCAACTAATGTCTTTAGTCTTAAAAAGTATCTTATTGTCTTCAAAAAGAAAAACTCTATATATTTATTAGAATTATCATATAATTGAACTTTATCAAATTTTAAAATAATTTCTTTTAAATTTTTAGAGACTCATAATATCTTTTTCAACTATATCATTTTCTATGTTATGCCCACCTTTTTACTCTATTTTTATTCTTTTCTTTTGCTATTTCAGGACTATTAAGACCAACATAAAAATAATTGTAATTCATAGCCTAATTCTTTTTGCTTTATCAATAGTTTTTAAAATAGTTTTTCCAGTTAATGTTGTTTTCTTCATTAAATGACTTACCATATAGAAAACATTCATTTCTTAAATTTATTGCCATCTTGGCAGCTTTCAACTGATCAGAATTATTTTTCCAATCACCAATTTCTCTAACAATCTCATCTGTATTAATTCTAATAGTATTTTTAATATTTTTGATTTATCATTGCTAAATTATATAAAGTTGACTTTACCCGCACCATTAACACCGGCAAAAAGATAGAATATTTTTCATTAAAATACTCCTTTTTCTTATAACCTCTTCTTGTTGATATTGTAAAATTAAATTAAAGTAAGTCAATATAAAAATTTTTCACTATCATTTTTGAATTTTTATAAGATTTTTAATAGTTTCATAATCTAAATTAGTAAGACATTCTTTTAAATTTTTCATTTTTCATTTCCATTTTTAACCTCCTACAAAATTTTTATTTTATTTCTATAGTTTCATTATACTATAGCTTTCTATGAAAAGCAAAAACACCATTAACTGCAACTAATGGTGTTTTTAAATTTTATAACTCTTTTACTTTTTCTATAACTCTATCTGCAATTTTTAGAGAATGTTTCTTCTGGATAAGCACTTTCTCCTTTGTCATTCTTGCAATTTGTTTTGTCATAGGAAGTTCTCTAGAAGTTCAACATCATTTTCTTTTTAAGAAAGTTTGGATATCATTTTCATCTGTCAAATATATTTTATTATCACAACAATCACGAGTTATATAACTCATATTTTTCAATTAAACCTATTACATTGGCATTCATTTTTCTTGCCATCTTTATAGCTTTAGTAACTATCATTGAAACCATATCTTGCGGTATAGATACCATAATTAGTCCTTTGATATTAAAGCTTTTTCATAACAGTTGAGAGGAACATCTCTGTTCCTGGAGGCATATCTATTAAAAAGATAATCTAAGTCACTCCAAACAACTTCATTCAAAAGTGCATAACTGCCTGCAATAACTGTAGTACGCCATACAACAGGTTCATTTTCATCTATCATAAGATTTATTGAAACTACTTCTATCCCATCTTCTGTTACAACAGGATACATATTTTTTTCCATCAGTTGCCATTTTTGTTCACTAACATTCATAAGTCTTGGTATACTAGGCATGTATATCAGCGTCCATAACTCCAACTGAGATATCCTTTTTCTTAATTCCTTAGCAAGAAGTGTAGTGACTGTAGACTTTCTACTCCTCCTTTACCACTCATAACAGCTATAACATTTTTTATATTTTTATCATCTTTCACCTTAGGTGCTTCTTTTGTATCATCTCAGTCTCCTAAATTACTAATTTCTTTATAATAGTTTACTCTTTTTAGTAGACATTTGTCAATCTTATGTATTTTAAATATTTTTGACTAAAAAAGTTCTTGCTTTTTAGAATAACAAGCCTTATAATAAATAAAAATTTTTAGGAGATTATATGAAGAATTAAAAAGAAATTATACATAGCTTTTTGGTTTTTAGCAGTTGCTTTAGCAATAATTGGAGTATTCATTCCTGGTTTACCAACTGTTCCTTTTTTTACTTGTGGCTTTATTTTTGTTTTTGAGATCATCTAAAAATATCACGATATGATAATGAACAATAAATATTTTGGTACTGTATTACAAGATTATTATTCAGGAAAAGGTTTAACTTCTTCCGTTAAAATAAAAAGCTATATCATTTTTATCTTGTGGAATGGCTTTTCTATTTACAAAATTCAAAATCTACATGCAAGAATAGCATTGGCTGTTGTTTGGCTTGGAGTGGCTATTCATATTATTCTTTTAAAAACAAAAACTAAAAATAAAAAGTAATAAATAAATAGGTACTCTTTCAGCATTTTTCATACATTTAGCTTAAATTAAGTATGTAGACAATATCAAAAATATATTGTAAAAATATAGGCAGTAGTAATAGAGGGGACTATTGCATTTTTGTTGCAAATAGTCCTTTTTGTTTTATAAAAATTTGGAGGTAGGGTATGATTCTATTATTTTTATTTTTAGCATTAGAGTGCTTTCCTTTTGCAGCACCAAGTTACGTGAATCTAAATAAGATACAAAGTGATGGTTATCAAATAGATGTCGATGATGTTGACACTCTTGCTTTCTCACAAGAAGAATCTGATATGAATTTGGTTGTAACTATGTATTTTACTAATGACGGAAAATCCTCAAACTTTAAGAATCGCATTCAAAACAATGTTTTGCACCTGCATTTGGATTAGAATATACAGATGAAATTCAAACTAATAGAGCTTATATTCAAAAAAGTTTTGGAAAAAATCGTAATGGTATAGTTTATGGTTATAATATTGTACCAAAGAGACAAAAGAAAAAGAGCTGCTTCTTAAATGTTTTTCTTATCACAGAACAAGAATTGCCAGATGAAGTTTTAAAAGATATAGCAAATACTGCTTTAAATGAAGTAGAAAGTTATATAAGATAATTTTTATGGTTGATAATATAAACAATCCTTATTAATATAAGGTAAAAAAATAAAAAGAGAGTGGTTAATTATGAAAATTTTAAAAAAGAATTCTATTACTTATGTGTATGATATTTGCTTTTACTTCTTGTTCGTTGTTATTCCCTAATTCTGGATCAGAAGTAACAACTATAAGTACTCCAGCACCATTTACAAGAGCACAAAAGAAGTGCATATGTTGAAGGAGCAACAGTTGGTGTAGAAAAAGCTATAAGATCTAAGTTACTTCAAAGGAATTGGAAAGTTTCAAGTAGAGCTACTGGTAATGAAACTTTCGCTATTGTCTTTGATCAATTAAATATAGATAAATATAGCGATGGTGGCTTTATAAGCTCTACCTATTATGAATATACAGGTTATGTAAGTATATTTTGATGTAAGAAATAATGAAAGACTGTGTTTTATAACTTTACAAAAGAAAGTTTAGGTGACCTTTTAGAAGGTATTGAAAAAAAGCAGTGATTGAAGTTGAAAAAAAGTATGAGATAAACTTGGAGGTAGGTTATGAAAATTATCATATTTTTAGCAGTTGTAATGTTATTTGCTTTTGCTTCTTGTATGAATGAGTTCAATAAATTTGACAGGTAGTGCAGCACCAATTAATCCTTCACAAAAAGGTTCTTGTTGCATACTTTCCTGAATATTCAGCAAAATGGAGATGACTTAGAACTTAGTTTTGAATCTAGAAAGTGGAAGGTCAATGAAATAGACTTTTGGGAAGTTGAAAAAAGCTAATCTTAGAAAAAGAAATGAAACTTTCTTAATAGTGGTAGATAAAATGATAAAAAGAAGATTATAAAAGTTTTTCTAGGAGGTACTTTTTTTCAGTGGAAATATTAGTGTTTATGATTTAAGAACTGGATTATTGATTACAATGTTCACAGAAGAAAGCTTTGATGTCACAACTCGTTTAGCAAAAGCTTTGGGAGAGTTAGTAAGAAAAATAAAATAATTAATTATAAGATATAGCAATATATCAAAAAAACACTATTGACTGCAATCAATAGTGTTTTTTTATTTTTCTAATTCATTAAAAAAATCTATAATATTTATATGTATTATTCCATTTCTTGACATATCAAATTCATCCATAGAAATTACATATTTAGGATAGTTATCATTTATTTTTCAAGCGAAGTAAATTCCCTTTCAATTGTCTCAGATGAAGCTAATAGATAAGCCACTTGAACATATATTTTTTTCATTTCCCTTTTGTACAAACAAAGTCTACTTCTAAATTATCTACCTTTCCAACTCTAACATTATAACCTTTTTCTTAACAACTCTAAGTAAATGATATTTTTCAAATATTTGATTAATATCCCTTTGATTACTTCCAAGTATAGCTTCTCTCATTCCATGGTCGGCAATATAATATTTTTTTCATTGACATTTAGAACTTTTTTTCCAATTAAATCATCTCTTGAAACTCTGTATATTAAAAATGACTCTTCAGCTGCCTTAATATAATTTAATATGGTTTCTACCGATACTTTTCTATTTTTCACTTTTTAAAAATTTTTGAAATAGATGTAGCAGAGAAATTATTTCCTACATTCATGATTAAAATAACTTATCACTCTTTCTAATAAATCTGTATCTCTTATCTTATTTCTTTGAGTTATATCTTTTAATATAATAGAAGAATATATATCTTTTAAATATTGTAAACTAGCTTCCTCTTCAAAAAGCTAAATTATATAAAAATGGCATACCTCCAAACTTTACATATTTTTTTGAAAAGCTTCTCTTGTAGACACATCTTGTTGAATAGATTTTAATGTTTCTAAAAATTCTTTAAATGAAAATGGATATATCACAAATTCAACATATCTTCCTGCCAAGTATGTAGAAAGTTCACCTGATAATAATTTTGCATTTGACCCTGTAATATAGATGTCAAAATCATATTCTTCATTTACTCTTAAAGAATTAATACATTTCTCCCAATCCTTAACTTCTTGAATTTCATCTAAAAATATAACATTTCTTTTTATTTCACTAGCTTTTTTTAAAAATATATTCATGTAATTTATCTGCTGTTGTTAACTCTCTATTTATTAAATTTTTCAAAATTAATATTGATAAATTGTTTTTCATCTATTTTATTTTGCTTTAACTCTTCCATAATAAGTTTTAACATAACTGACTTACCGCTTCTTCTTATTCCAGTTAAAACTTTTATAATATCCTTATTGATAAAAGGTTTTAATTTTTTTCTATATAATTCTCTTTTAGTCATATTATCACCTCAAATAAATTATATCACATTTATAACTTATAAAAAGTCTTTTTATATTTTTTATCAGTTATAACTGATAAAAATATTATTGTCTACAATCGATAGTGTTTTTATTTTTGCTATTATAATTCAAATATAGTATAATTAAATAAATACAAAATATTAGGAGAGATTTAAAAATGGAAAATTTTTCTCTGTTTGAAAAAGAAGAAAAATTGAATGTAAACCCTTTATCAAATGGGTTTGGAGGTAAAGGACAGCTTTTATCTCAAATAAAGTAGAAATTATATCCTATTGAATTAGGAAAAACTATAAACAAATATGCTGAAATTTTTATAGGTGGAGGAGCTGTTTTATTTGATATCTTAAGTAATTACAAATTAGATGAAGTCTATATCAGCGATAAAAAAACTTTAGAAGCTTATAAATACCTATAAAACTATCAGAGGATAATGTAGATATTTTTAATAAAATCTTTAAAAGAGATGGAAGAAAAATATGTTCCTATGAATAATGAGGATAGAAAAAGTTTACTATTATGAAAGAAGATCTGAGTACAATAATTTAAAAATTAATATTGAAGAAAAATAATATAAGAAAAAGCAGCTTTATTTATTTTTCTGAAATAAAACTTGTTTTAATGGACTTTACAGAGTGAATAAAAGAGGGAGTATAATGTCCCTATGGGAGCATATAAAAAACCCTAAAATCTGTGATGAAGAAAAATTTAAAAAATGTTTCTTTAGCTTTAAAAGAATGTGAAGATTACATATGCCGATTATAGAGAGCAAAGATTTCATAGATAACAAAAACTTTTGTATATATAGATCCTCCTTATCGTCCTTTAAATCCAACTTCTAGTTTTACTTCATATACAGAAAATGATTTCAGTGATAAAGGAGCAAATAGAATTAGCAGAATACATTGATGTTTTTGAATAAAAGGGAGCTAAAATAGTTATTAGTAATTCTGATCCAAAAATACTAATGAAAATGATAATTTTTTTGATGATTTATATAAAAATTATAATATAAATAGAGTTAAAAGCAAATAGAATGCTTAATTCTAAAAGCTAATTCAAGAGGCGAAATTAATGAATTATTGATTACAAACTATAAATAATAGGGGAGAAATATGAGAAATTTTTGAAAACTTGGTTAAAAAAATTTTTAAAAATAGTATAGCCACTTATGATTACTACATTGATTTTTGAAAAAGTTGGTTTTAAATTAAAAAGAAATTATAATTAAAGAACAACATAATTGTAAAAGCAACAGGTTACTGGAAAACTAATAGTGTGAACTACTCAGACTAACACCCTACGAGTGCTAGAGCCACGAGTGTTTTAACATACTTCATAAAATATAACTTTTTCTTAATTGCCCATGAATATTTATTCATTTTTTTAAAAAAATAAAATATAAATA
>BNJS01002184.1_pt1 | contig 21629 bp, 24 predicted proteins | sample 8540461 | NCBI WGS metagenome assembly BNJS01 (sample SAMD00202454, study PRJDB9452) | human saliva metagenome | isolation source: human saliva | place: Japan | reverse complement strand
TTCACTAATCTAGAAATAGATATATTATCGAGAGGTTTAGGCTATTATAGCATAGGTATTAAATCGTATTATTATCGCACAACTTATTATTGATAATAACTTTTTGTCCCATATTACTTTTTACCAAAGAAAATCTCTATTAGGAAAAAGCAAATTATATCGAGACTTCCTCAATATAATTTTTTTCTTTTTATCATATACAGCAACTGTTTTTCGGTATATGAAAAGCATCTAAAATTTTAGGTGCTTTAGTTATTCCTTTAATCCTATTTACTTTAAAAATGAATAAAAAGTATTTTTTTGCAAAAATTGTTAGATTGTTTTCAATCGATTCTCCGCATCATAATCAATCAAACGTTTATAATATTTCAAATGCAAAGGGTACTATTTTCTCACTTAAAATCTTTGTAAAGAGATTATCTCCCTAACCCATAAGATAAAAAAATATTTTTTTGAGACTTCTTTTGTCCTGTATTCACCACTACTCCAATAAAGAATTAAATGTAAATCTCTTTACCTTGTATACCCTATTATAAAAAATTGGATTTTTAGAATAACATTATCCAGCTCTTTGTTTTTTATACACATCAAAGCCAATATATGAAATTGCAGATTAGAAATCCATTTATCATTCCAATACTCCATACCGGTCCTGCTACTGTTACAAGACTGAACCTCTATGGCAGTCGGGTGATGAATACTCGTACCAAAATACATTATAAAAATCGGCAAGTACAAATAAAAATTCCACCCTAGCAAACTGATAAAAATTAAAGTAGCAATAAATATCACTTGCAAGAAAATGCCGTAGCTCTTTCTAATTGACCTAACATTCTCTTTGGTAATTATAAAATCGAAGTATTCATAGCTTCTAGTCAAAAACATTGGATCTATGAACAGGTGATTCCTTCCATCTATTCTAATCAAAGGAAAAATATAGTAAAAAGCTATTGGCATTTGCTTAAGTTTTAGTATGCTCAAGAAAAATAAATCACTCGTATATTTAGCCAGAAAAATCATAATCATAAATATAATGACTTTCATCAAAAATCCAAATACATTCATCGACGAACTTGTATCTGATAATGCATCAAGCGTGACAAAGTAACTCATAGCCGCTAATAGTATATAAGTTCCTATTTTTAAAACCTTATTAATCCTTTCGCTTAATAACATAAGTTCTCTCCTCAAAAGCAAAGGTCGAATACAAACTAAATCCCTTGATAGCTTCACGCCTTAATCAAAAAACTATAAAGCACAACAAAACCCAAAATTCTGAAAACAAATTCATTGAGCATGTTTAGAACGATAAAAGCAACTACTAACTTGTCCCGTTTTATATTTTCCTTCTTTAATAAAAATAGCATTTGCAGAAATTTCAATATACATTACAAACAAATAGTAAAATAAAGTACAGAAATAGACAGATGAGGCCAAAACCAAGATGACTTTATTTATGATAAAATGTTATTACAATTAACACTAGTACGGATACTATTAAAAAAATAATATTAATGGAGCAAAATACTTACATAACTTATACGCTGTAACTTCATTATGGATAGCATGACAATACTCGTGAAAGCAACTTTATATAATCTGTATAAGAGACAATGGCTTTTTTTCCGAGTTCTCGAGTACAGAAATTATACCAAAAATAACTAGCTTCCTTACAATTTACCTTCTCATCTTTAACGATACACTCTATTTCTAACTCATTCGCATTCTTAATCTCTCTATTTTTATTAATTTTATACTTTAATAGAAGTAGTACCATGTCTAAAAGAGTACAGATAATGACAATCACACCAAGTAAATACATCATAAGAAATACCGCCCTTCTGCTTTATAAGCATTTCAACACTTATCTCATTATAACAAATTCATCTTCTGCTGCATACGGAATATTCTACACAACATAAAAACGGTTGAGTATTACTCAACCGTTTTTCTTTGAACTAATTCAATAATTTTTAAGACAACGTCGCTGGCTTTTTGCATGCTTTCGAGAGTTACGAATTCATATTGCCCATGAAGGTTTTCTGCTCCAGTAAATAAGTTTGGAGTTGGAAGTCCTTTATAGGTAATAATACATCCATCCGTCCCTCCACGGAATGGTTGAATGTCTGGCGTGATGCCACATTCTTTATAAGCCGTAATCGCTACTTCAACCGAAGTCATATCGTCTTTTAAGATTTCATACATATTATAGTACTCATCGTAAATCGTGCATTCGATACGAGGCACATCATACGTTGCATTTTGTGCATCGACGATTTGTTGGAACTGCGCTTTTCTCTCTTCGAATTTCTCCATCGAGTGATCGCGAATAATATATTCCAACTCAACCTTACCGATGTCGCCTGATTGTTTCGATAACATAAAGTAGCCTTCGTACCCACTTGTACGTTCTGGCACTTCATCTTCTGGCATGCGAGCAAATAGTTTTGCTGCTTCTGCCAAGGCATTCACCATGACATCTTTGGCTTGGCCTGGGTGAACACTTGTCCCATGAATCGTCACCACTGCACGAGCCGCATTGAACGTTTCATATTCTAACTTCCCTACGACTCCACTATCTAAAGTATAGGCAAATTTTGCAGGCATACGCTCCGCTTTGAAACGGTGAGCGCCTTTCCCGATTTCTTCGTCCGGACCAAACGCTAACCAAATATCGCCATGCGGAATTTCTGGATGCGCCATTAAATACAAGCACGCTTCTAATACCGAAACCAGACCCGCCTTATCGTCGGCACCTAGCAATGTCGTTCCATCAGTTGTAATTAACGTTTCGCCAATGTAGTTCTTCAAACTTGGAAACTCGCTGACCGTCATTACTAAATTCTTTTCGGCATTAAGCAGCACATCTTCTCCGTTATAATTCTCGTGAATTTGTGGATCGATGTTTTCCGCATTGAAATCTGCGGTATCAACGTGGGCGATAAATCCAATCGCAGGCGCCGCACTTCCTTCTTCCAAGTTACTTGGGAGGAGCGCCACTAAGTAGCTATCCTCTGGATCGAGTTCTACTTTTTGAAAGCCGTATTCCACTAACTCGTCACGAAGCATTTCTAAAAATTCCCATTGACTCTTTGTTGTAGGAATCGTTGTTGATTTTAAATCACTACGCGTATTGATTTTCGCATATCGAATAAATCGTTCTAACATTGTAGGGTACATGTTAATAAGAGTCATCTTCTTTCACTTGGTGGAACTCTAAGTCTGCAATTGTTTCACGACCGAACATTTCAATCGCCACTTTAATTTTTTGTTTTTCAGGGTCAAGTTCTACTACTTTACCGCTCATATCGTTGAAGGCACCTTCAGTAATGATGACATAGTCTCCAACAGATACGTTTAATTCAACTGGAGCATGAACTTTTTCACCGATACGTCCTAAAATGGCTTCTACTTCTTCTGGTAATAATGGAGATGGTTTTGAACCTGCACCGTGTGATCCTACGAAACCAGTTACGCCTGGAGTGTTACGAACGACATACCATGCTTGGTCTGACATGACCATTTCAACTAATACATAACCAGGGAAAGTTTTTTCAACAGTTGTTTTTGTTTTACCGTCTTTTACTTCCACTTCCTCTTCTTCAGGTGAAATCACGCGGAAGATATTTTCTTCCATACCCATACTTTGGATACGTGATAATAGATTTGATTTAACTTTGTTTTCATAACCTGAATAAGTGTGCAATACATACCATTCTTTTTCCATTGATACTCCTCCTTGAGTGTTGACAACATTTTTCCATACAAAAAAACCTTCATAAGCGAAGGTTTTTTTCAACTGCTCTTAGTATATCACTAATCACTTTAAAGTACTATTATTTTAAAAGGAATGTAATGAGTTGATGAATTCCATAGTCCACTACTGCAAAGAAGCATAATGCAGCAAGTACTGTCATAATTACTGTCATTGTATATTTGTTTACTTCTTTACCTGTTGGCCAAGTAACTTTTTTCATCTCTTTAATAACATTTGATAAAAAACGCATTCCGAATCTCCTCTTCCTTTTTATTTTTGTTTCGCGATGTAGTGTTTGTTTGTTGCAATACTTGCAGAATTTTTTAATTTCAAGACGTTCTACTCGTCGGTTTTGTCCAAGCGTAATCGTGTAGTTTCTTGAACCACATACGCTACAAGCTAACGCCGCTTTTTTCTGAGCCATATTTTCACTACTTTCTATAAATCCATATCTATTTAATCATAAGGAAATGAACCTGCTTTGTCAAGTACATACTAATTGAAGAAAAGGACCGCAACGAATAATAGCACTGCTTGCAACGAATGAATCATTACCATGTTTTTAATCGCTAACGCAAAAGTTGTTTTCTTTTCTTGAACACCCTTGAACTGTTGAATATGTTTATACACAGGAACGCCAGCTACTAGCACCCCAAGAAGAATCCCAAGGCGCAACTCCTAATAATACCGCAAGTACCATCGCGCCAAACGCAACCGCATATAATACTTGATAGACCACTAGCGCTTGTTTCTTTCCAATATAATAAACCAATGTGTAACGGTGGTTGGTAATATCCGTTTCTAAATCACAGATATTATTACTTAACATGATATTGGCAATCGTACAAACGAGCGGCAGAGATAATAGGAACACCTTCAACTGAGCGATAATATCGAGTTGCATCGTTAAAATACTTCCATCTAACACAACCCCTGCAAAGACGACCCCTTCTGGCACATTTAAAAATACCGTAATCCAGAAAATTCCAAACCCCATTGTGAATCCTGATAACACTTCCCCAAGAGGCATGCGAGAAATCGGGATTGGTCCAAATGTATAAAACACACCGATGAAGAAACAAATCGCACCGACAATTAATAGAAGAATATTCGTGCGCGCTACAAGAATTAAACCAACAACTGCTGCCACGGCAAACAAAACGCCGAAGACTTGCCATGCTTTCTTCACAGTAAGACTACTCGTTCCAATCACATTATGATTATCTCGGTAATCTGTATTTTTCGCTTTCACATAGTCCATCAAATTGTTCATCACCGTTGTCGCCATATCAAAACAAATCATCCCGATAAAGAACAACAGCATATTCAAAATATTCACTTGTTTAAATAACACAAACGAATAAAGAAACGCGATGACAAATGGGAACACACTCGCGATTTTCGTACGCAATTCGACTAGTTCGATAAACTCTTTTTTCGTCACTACTCAACACTCTCCTTCAATTCAAGGTTTGTATTTGTTAATTTGAACGTATCTTTAATCGAATCTGACACATATACTTTCTTGTCCTTCGTCACGAAAATCACATCCACGCCGTCATGGCTATTGGCATACTCAATTCCAGCTTTTGGCCCCACAGAGAACATTGACGTCGATAACGCGTCTCCTTTTGTCGAACTATCAACAATCACAGAAACACCTTCCACATTATTGTCGTATGGATATCCTGTTTTCGGATTTAAAATATGGTGATACGTTTGACCTTCCACTGTTAAATAACGTTCATAAATTCCAGAAGTTACAATCGTTTTATCTTTTTCAAGAATCGTACCAAGCGTCTTCCCACGAGAAGCATCCGGATCTTGAATCCCAACATTCCACGCAACACCGTCTCTGGCAGGCGAACCGCCCATTACAACGATATTCCCACCAAGGTCGATAACGGCTGTTGTGATTCCTTCTTTTGCAAAGTACTCCCAAACCTTATCGGCGATATACCCTGGCGATTCCTCCAAGGTCCAGTTGCATTCCTTTTTTCTTTAAAAAGACGGTTTGTTCCGCGTCGTTTAATTCAACATCTTTATAGTTTACAAGTGGTAACACGGCATTGATTTCCTCTTGCGTTGGTTTCTTCGCATCATCAAACCCGATATGCCATAATGCCGTCAACGGTCCCACCGTAATATCGAAAGCACCATTGAACTCCTCGCTGTATTTCAATCCAAGTTTGATTAACTCGTATACGTCCGCGCTGACTTTCACCGGCTTTTCTCCCGCGGCTAAGTTTACTTCATCCACTTCAGAACCAGAAGCATTCACGGTAATTCGTTTTTCTAAGTCTTTAATCATTTCTAAGGCACTCGTGATGACTTCTTCCGTGTTTGGATGGTAGACCGATAAAGCTACCGCCGTTCCGAGTAAGAAGTCTGTTTTCTTCACAGGTGATTTAATAATTTCTCTTGGAGTTTTAATTGATGCGCCTGAAACAGTGTCGGCTTCATTCTTTGGTTGACTTTGGCATGCGGTTAAAATCGTTGTAGACATCACCGCCAAAAGCCCCCATTTCATCCATTTAGCTTTCATAGTTCTCTCCTTTGTAAAAATCATTCTTTAGTATTGTACCTTATTTCACGATAAAACGAAACCTCTGACCTTCTCCCGGAAGAAAAAACTCCCGTACCGTAAGTACAGGAGTCGAAATGGTTATTTTAAAATGAATTAGCCTTGTGGAGCTGCTACTTTGATTTCAGCAGTGTCCCCTTTTTTAGCTGCTTCGATTAATTTATTTGCATATTCAACAAATGAAGTATGAGCATGAGTTGCACCTGAAAGAACTTCAACGTCTGAAGGGTTTTGTTTAGCAACTAAACCTTCGTTGTAAGCTTTGAAGTATTCTGCTGGGCCAGTACCCACTTTATCTTTCATTGCTTTTTCGTATTCTGCGTTAGCTGATTTACGTTCACCTTTTGCGTTTAAATTGTCATAATCAGATTTAGTGATTTTGCCACCTTCAACAGTAATCGTAAATTCTACGTGCCATCCACGTTTGTCAGCTTCTGATACTAATTTGTAAGTACCATCTTTTAAAGCTGCATCAGATTTTTGTGCTGCTGCTTGTGTAGTTGCAGTTTGTGTTGTAGCTGCTTGTGTTGTTTTGTTTGAATCAGTTTTGCTGTTTCCGCCACATGCTGCTAATACAAATGCAGATGATAATAATACTGCTGCTGCAGATAATGATTTTTTGATAGTCATGTTTAGAACCTGCCTTTTCTATATATTTTAGAATTAATCAATTCTGTAGGTTCTATTATAGCATATTTCGGATAAAAGTCTAGGTCCTGCCTGTAGAATCGTTTCCTTTTTCACTTGAAAAAAGGAAATGAAAATGGCGATTTCTTTTCAGAAAACGCCATTCTTTGTGAATTGTTTTGTTTTATGATTTTCGTTGCAATAACTGACTTGTGATTTTTAACAGCATAGGCTTCACATCAGCTTCAGGCAACTTCTCGATTTGATGGATTGCTTTCATGGTATATTTCGATGCAAAATCTTTTGCAGTTTCAACGCCACCTGCATTTACGACCAACTTTTGAATTGCTAGTCGGTCTGTCGCTGTTAACTGATTTTTCTTTTCTAACAGTGGAATCAATTCTTTTTCACACTTTTGTAAAGACGCAATCAGCGGCAATGTATAAATCCCTTGCGCCACATCTTCTAACACAGGTTTTCCAAATTCAGAAGAACTTACTTCGTAATCAAGAATATCATCTAACAGTTGAAACGCCATCCCAATAGAATTCCCGATATGTCTAGCACGCTCTAATTCGCCCATTCCTGAAAAACGTTCTCCCATCATACAACTGAGCATAAAGAGTTGTGCCGTCTTCCCATCAATTCGCTTCAAGTAATCTTGAATCGTCACATCGGTTTTGTAGCTTTCTTCCATCTGCGACAATTCACCGTCAATGACACGCATCATCCCGTATGTTGGGATTTGGATGCCCGCTAAATCTTGACTATATTTTGAAAGCAACTGATAGCACACTGTCAATAAGTAGTCGCCTGCATAAATCGCCACACGATTCCCCCAAAATCGAGCACTAATCGTCTCTTGTCCTCTTCTTGTATCAGCTTCATCGATGACGTCATCGTGTAATAATGTTGCCACATGAAGTAGTTCAAGAGCCGCAGCCACAGCATGAACTTCTTCCTTGTTTCGATTTTCATTCCACATTGAAAATAAAATCAAATAAGCAGGTCGTACCATTTTCCCACCAGATTCAAGGACAGCGCAAATAGCCTCACGAATCTGTTGGTTTTCGATCGTGATAGATGCATGCATCATCGTTTTTTGACTTGTTTTAATTCTTCATGTAATTCGGGATACTCCATCCACATTGGATGTACGATTGTCATAGTTTTTCTCCTTCTAGTCGACCTTCTAAAAAAAGCCGACAAAAAAATGCCGACTTCATTATAACATACTTATTTAACGAGTTGGTTTCCTTGTTTATCGAATCCATATATTGCTTTCGACTTACCATACCACCAGCTACCCGCAGTTCTTTGGAACCATGGAATCACGTAGTAATCAAGACCAAATGCACGACCTGAACCGTTCATTAACGCAATCGCTGCAGGAACAAACCACATGTTTACCCAGTAGAACATACCAGATAAGCAGAATGTTGCGACTAAACCGATTGTTACTGCGTTGACGATCCATGTTAAGAAACCAGCCATGATTGCTAAACCGATAGCTAATTCTACGAATGACATCACTTTTTGCATTAAGTGAGCGACTTCAACGTTTGGAATCATGATTTGCATGATGGATGCGAACCAGTCTGGCATTTTTTCGATGACCATTGCTGGTTGTTCACCATATGAATAGTTGAAACCGAATGAAACGACTTGAGTTGCTGTTTGCGCTGCAGCTTCTGTTGCGCCACTTGCTGCTGTTACAGTTTCTGCTGCACCACTTGCTGCACTTGTTGCTTCTGTTAACCAAGGGAATGGGAATGCTAAATGACTTCCATCAATCCAGCTATGTGCGCCCCATAAACCAAAGATTTTCTTCAAGCCTTCGATTGTCCACATACCACCGTAGAATAAACGAAGTGGTACAGACCATAATACGTTACCGTAGCGTGATAAATGTCCACGGAAAATGTTGCGACGGTTCTTAATATGGAAGAACTCGTGGAACACGTATTGGATTGCGTAGTATAGTGAGAAGATTTCTAAGAAATACTTGATGTTTACAATATGTTTCATCAACATTGCGAAGAAACCACTTAAGTGCCATTTGCCCATTAAGAAAGCAACACCATAATGTGAACCGATAGAAACCATGAATCCATCGTATTTACCTTTATAGGCTACTTTTTCTGAATTGTTAATTGAAGCGATAATGTTTTTCGCTGCTGTTTTACCAGTTTGTTCAGCGGCTTGTACGATTTGTGGATGTGGAGCATTTCCTTTATCCGGTTCTTCGTAGTAAGCTAAGTCACCGATTGCGAAGATATCTGTTTCGCCATCGACTAACATGTTTTCATTAACCACTAAACGACCTGCACGAGCGGCTTTGAAACCAAACACTTCAGCTTCTGTGTTGGCTTTAACCCCTGCTGTCCAGAATAGTGAGTACGTTGGAATCACTGTGCCGTCAGCTAAGCGAATGCTATTTTGCTTCACTTCAGAAATTCCATTTCCTTTAATCACTTTGATGCCGCGTTTTACCATGAAGGCTTCTGCTTTATCCGCATCTTTTGCATCTAACATGTTTAAAGATTGTTGGAACTGCTTCGATAATGTATAACTCGAAGTCTTCTTTATCTAAATTGTATTCATGTGCTAACACTGGAATCCAGTCCATTAATTCACCGACTAATTCAACCCCAGTAAATCCAGCACCACAAACCGCAAACGTTAATAACGCTTTACGCTTTTTTTGAGGGTCATGTTCTTTAGCCGCTTTTTCTACACAGCTAAGAATATGTTTACGCATTTTCACTGCGTCTTCCATTGACCATAACGTAAATCCATTCTCTTTAACACCTGGAACGCCGAAGTCATTAGCTTCTCCACCCATACCAAGCACTAAATAATCATAAGAGAATTCGCCATGTTTTGTACGAACCACTTTGTTTTCTTTATCAAGACTTGTAACGGTATCTGTTACTAAGTTTACGTTTTTAGAACGTGCAAAGATTTTTTGTAAGTCGTATTGAATCGCATCTGGCTCAACACGTCCCCCAGCAACCTCATGTAATTCAGTCATGTAAGTTAAGTAAGGATGTTTATCAATTAATGTAATTGTGACATCTTTATTCTTTTTCAACTTATGTGACAACGTCTTTGTAGCGGCTACCCCTGCAAAGCCGGCACCGATTACTACAATGTTTGTTTTTGTCATTGCAAATCCTCCTTGAGTTTTCTCACTTTAGTAGTATATTCTATTTTGCACTTTTTGTCCATTGATTGTCAGTTATTTCACGAACTTTAGCCGACTTTTTTGTCCGAGTAGTTTTTGAGTAGTTTTACATGTGTTAATGCATAGTTTGCCGCAATCCCAATGGCTATCCCTGCAAAGATACCAACGATTGACATCGCAGGTAAATATAAGAGCACGGTCCACGATTTTGCCATCCAGCTTGCGACCATCAATTGACCGACATTGTGCAAAATCCCACCTGTGGCACTGACGCCAATCATGCTCACGCGTTCCTCACCAAGCTGCTTCACAAGATACATCCCGACAAAGCTGACAAGCGCGCCCATTCCACTATAGAGGAAGGTTGAAAACGTCCCACCTAGAACGGTCGTCATCAATGTTTTCATCACTACTACTAAAACCACTTCTTTAAAGGACAGTGTGTATAAACTAATCAACGTTACTATGTTGGCTAACCCTAGCTTTGCCCCTGGCGCAAATGTAAAAGGAAAAGGGATGGCTTGTTCAAGTAATCCAAGGATGATTCCTTGTGCTGTTAATAATGCGATAAAGACAAGTTTTCTAAGATTGCTATTTTTTTGCATTCCATTCTCCTTTCCTATTTTCTAAAAGAGGCCGGAAACTCGTCCAGCCTCTTTCAACTATTTTTTACGTCTTACTAAAATTTTATTCTTCAAGCTCACGGCTTTTGGTGCCCATGTATGGAACATTTCAAACCAGAACTTAGAAATTGGCATATCAAATTCACCGATATATTCCACTAACTCAGGATCAAACGATTGCTTGAATCCGTTAATCCCACCGTGATGTTCTTGGTCTTCAGAAACTCCGAAGAAGTCAAACGAACGAATGCCTTTTTCATCATAAAGAGTTTGCATAATCCAAGATACAAGCGCCTTGTTGGCATTCAAGCCACCATCATCCGTGATGTTTGCGCCATATAAGTAGTACGCTTTGTCTAAGTACGTTACGACGAACGCTCCGCTGACAACTTTCCCTTCCGGATACTTCTCTAAGTCGCTTTTCACGCGTTCAATTTCTTTTTCGTATTTAGCAATGTTGACTTTCAATGATTCGATTTGCTTTTTTACATTCTCGATCCGTTTTGGATTGTTTAATGTTTCCAACTGTCCTGTTAACTTATCGAATTCTTTTTGTGCTGTTTCTAAGCGATTTGTCGCAAACGCTAACTGTACATTGTAGTCCACTTTCGCAAAGTATAAATCCACCATTCCTTTAGGGTGAAGGTGTTGATACATTGTTGTTAAATACTCGATACTACGCGCCACGTATTGATCACGCTCAGCCGTAATCTTATTTAACTCATCATAGATTGGCATATCTTCAAGTGTTCCCTTGTAGCAAACAACCCCTTGTTTCTTCGCTACATTTCACTTTATAACGTTCTTTCTTATTAAACGTTTCAACGATGCCTTTCCCTTCGTCTTTCAACGGTAAAATCATTGTTAAACGTGGTTGAATTCCATCAAACCCTAAGTCCATTGGGCGTTCTACAAATCCCAGCCGCTAAAATGTTTTTGCGGTATTCTTCGTTATTGAATCCACCTTCCACCATTTCGAACTTATTTGTCCATTCACGCCATTGTAATTCTGGGTCAATCTTTAATCCAAATGCATTTTTAGATTTCAAATACACTTTTAAAGTCGCAAACACAGATTTTAATTGTTCTGCATTTGTATAATCCGTTACGATTCCGCGCGGTGCATACGCTAAATATTGATTCACAGCAGGTAATTTACGATAAAGAATCATCGCAGCCGCAACAGGTTCATGATTATCCGACATGACTAGTAGTACGTCTCTTGTCCATGAGCCATCCGTCTTCACTTCGCCCCATTCAGGCGTTTGGAAAACCGTTCTGTTGGCTTGAGTTTCCATAAAAGCATGATACTCTTCTAACGCATTCGACATCTCTTTGATATACATGTGAGCACTCTCTTTCCTTTTTCATTTCCTTACCAGTATTACATTTTCAGCAAAATATGTCAAAACTTTAACAAAGAAAAAGCTTTACGTATCAACAGAGAGACGTCTTTATAAAAGCTTTCTCAGAAGATAAAACATAAAAAAGAGCGCACCTTATAAGTGCACTCTTTCGTGATTTTTTAGAATAGTTTCAAGTATTGGTCTAATTCCCATTGAGTTACTTGACTACGGTAAGCAGCCCATTCGAAACGTTTTGCTTCGATGAAGTTATCTAAGATATGACTTCCTAAAGCTGATTGAACGGTTTCGTCTTGTTTCAAGTATTCAATCGCTTCGTTTAATGTTCCTGGTAAATCATCAATTCCCGCTTCTTTACGTTCGCGAGCAGTCATCGCATAGATATTGCGGTCAACAGCTGCAGGAACTTCCATTTTTTCCTTAACCCCTTCAAGCCCAGCCGTTAAAATAGCTGCCATTGCTAAGTATGGGTTTGCAGATGGATCCACACTACGTAATTCGATACGCGTTGAAATTCCACGAGATTCTGGAATACGAATCAGCGGTGAACGGTTACGTGCAGACCATGCAATATATACAGGCGCTTCGTATCCTGGAACTAAACGTTTATATGAGTTTACTGTTGGGTTACATACGGCTGTTAAAGCTTTCGCATGTTTCATGACCCCAGCAATGAAGTGGCGGCAAGTATCGCTGAGACGTTGGTCTCCATTTTCGTCGAAGAACGCATTGTTTCCGTCTTTATCAAATAAGGATAAGTTGAAGTGCATTCCGCTACCGGCAATTCCGAATACTGGTTTTGGCATAAATGTCGCATGTAATCCATGTTTACGCGCAATGGTTTTTACAACCAATTTGAATGTTTGGATGTTATCACAAGCCGCTACCGCATCTGAGTATTTCCAGTCGATTTCGTGTTGACCTGGTGCTACTTCGTGGTGACTTGCTTCGATATCGAAGCCAATTTTTTCTAATTCAAGAACGATTTCACGACGGCATTCTTCCCCAAGGTCGATTGGCGCTAAGTCGAAGTAACTACCTTGGTCGTTTCCTTCAAGCGTTGGTTCGCCGTTTTCATCCAATTTGAATAAGAAGAACTCTGGCTCTGGTCCTAAGTTGAAGTTTGAGAAACCTAATTCTTTCATTTCGTTTAACACACGTTTTAAGTTTGAACGAGGGTCTCCTGCAAATGGCGTTCCGTCTGGTTTGTATACATCACAGATTAAACGTGCGATTGTGCCGTGTTTGCTGCTCCATGGAAATACCACCCAAGTTGAAAGGTCTGGATATAAGTACATATCACTTTCTTCGATACGAACGAATCCTTCAATAGATGAACCGTCAAACATCATCTTATTAGCCAACACTTTGTCTAATTGTGTAATTGGCACTTCCACGTTTTTAATGGTTCCTAGAATATCCGTAAAGATTAATCGTAAGTAACGAACATCTTTCTCTTCTACCTGTCTTCTAATCTCTTCATGTGTAATCATTGGTTTCCTCCTAAAAGTTCCATTTTTCTCCGCCAGACAAACGGCTAATATGCATAATTTCGTCGTAGAAAATTCTGCGGACATCCTCATCCGTCAGTGCATCTTTAATGCTTTCTGCTGTAACAGAATTATTGTTTTTATTAAAAATCTTCTGAATCGCCATAATAGTTAACCCATCGGCTAAATAGTCTTTAATTTCTAACAAGCGATCGACATCATTCAAAGAATACATACGTCGGTTCGTCTCAGAACGTTCTGGGATGACCAAGCGCTGTTCTTCATAATAGCGAATTTGTCGTGCAGATAAATCGGTCAGCTTCATCACTGTTCCGATTGGAAAGACGGCTAGTGAACGTCGTAATTCCTTTTCACCCATCTGCCTTCCTCCTTTATAGGGTTATTGTAAATAATGGTTTCATCGTTTGTCAAAACTACCCTTACCTCTTATGTTAGATAATATAACATGAAAACGGGGTGTTGTCCCAGTTAAGCTTTCGATAGCTGAGATAATACCCCGTTTTTTGGTTTTGTGTGCTGTAGTTTTTGTTATTTGTTTGAGATCTTTTGTTTAGTTTTGGACTCCTGATTGTCGTCTAACGTTTGAACGGTCTCATCGCATTCTTATTTTGGTGGACTCACCCCTTTCATGGTTCCTTAGAATTCTTATCGGCCTTATCTGCCTCCTGGTCTACCGCCTTGGCCAGGTTGTCCGCCACCAGGGCCACCTTGTCCAGGTCTACCACTAGTATTAGCTGCTTGCTTAGAAGCTGTTGCTGTAGTTGAGTTTGAACCGACTTTAATCGTATATTTTTCGCCCTCTTTAATCTCTGGGCTACTAATTAATACCGTTGAAAATGCCTTAGAAGCTTTTAGACTTGCGACTGTTTTACCAGAAGAGTCGACCACTTCAACGGTTGTTCCAGCCGTTCCTTGAACACTTGCCATTAGGAAAGCTTGGCTAGAGTCGCTACCAAATCCCATTGTCATTTCTCCATTATCGACAAAGAGTACTGTACCTCCGTTTAGTTTTCCAGTGTCATCATAGTCAAGAGCTGCGTTGGCGCCGCTTGTTGGACCATTGACAACGACTGTTCCGCCGTTAATCTCGATAGAACCATTGGCATCAAGTCCGTCCCCTTCAGCATCAACGGTTAATGTTCCGCCGTCGATGACAATCTTCACTTCGCCTGCTTGTTCCAAGTTTTTCACATTTGCGGCTTCGGCTTTTACGGTCTTCGTTTGTTGTCCTGGGCCTTGTCCTTCAGACGATTCTAACGTCCAGTCTTTTGCATTCAATCCATCATCAGAAGATTTCACTGTGACAGTTCCACCGACTTGATGAATCAATCGAGCCTCAAGACCTTCTTCACTCTTTTGGACATCGATAGTTGCACCTTCGTCGATGAGCATTGTATTCGAAGCGTTGATACCATCATCTCCTGCATTTACAGTGATGTTCGTATTGGTTAAGTAAATATTTCCTAACAATACATCATCTTCATTGTCTGAGTGAATACCATCTTCATCGGCTGATAAGTTCAATGTTGCGCCCGAAACGTTCACGAAGTCGTTGGCTGCTACACCAGTGTTTTTTTGCGGTTGTTGTAACTGTCGCATCCACGATACGAATGCCGTCTTTTGATTTAATCGCATTGCTTGCTGCACCTGTTACCGTTAATGAACCCTTTACCGTTAATCGTCAAGTCGCTATCGGAGTAAATCGCCCTTTAACCGTTGATGTTGATTCATCGGCCACTTCATTTTTCGTTCCATCGGCTATTGTTAAAATTACTTTTTTCGCCGTATCGACTAGTAATGGAGCTTCCGTATTCTTTAATGTCGCATTCTTGAAAGACGATTTGTACTTCATCTTCCTTACCTGCTGCAACTTTCAATTGAACTCTTTGAAGCCGTTCCTTCGACGATATACGTTCCAGCTCTTTGTAATTTCTACTGTACTTCCATTGACCGTTACGCCATCCCCTGAAACAGTAGCTGTCGTTCCTTGAAGTGAAATCTTCGAAGCTTTACTTTCGTCGTAAGTCGCTGTTAAGTCGCTTGCTTCAAAATAAGAAGCCGTCTGCGTAGTTGAAGTTGTAGATGTCTTTGTTGTTGTTTGAGTGTTTGCATCGGCTTGGCTTAATACGCTTTGCGATCCGCAAGCGGCCAACCCTAGAGAGATAAATAATGTTGTCGTCAATAACCATTGTCTTTTCTTTTCCATCTCGTTCTCCTCGATTCCTTTTCTTGATGGTTTTAGTATACGTAGCGAACTTAAAATGAACTTAAAATAAAAATGACCCATGGACATTTTATCCATAGATCATTTCGTTTCATTATTTCTTTGTTTGAACAAACTTACGAGTGATGATAAGGTGACTCGTTTTTTCATACGTAGCATTATCCTTGTCACCATCTAGAAAATACTCAGCTAGATTTCTAATTGCTGGAACAAAGCTCTCCTTCATATCTGAATACTTCAATACCTTTAAATCGATTTCTAAAGAAGTATCCACAATTAAATATTTCTCACTAGCAGATGTCTTTATCCCCTCTAAAGTCCCAAGCCTTTTGAAAAATTCTTTAATCTTCTCAGCCTCTTCTTCATCGGGCACTTCCGTTCTATTCTCAATCTTAAACTTCGTAATCACATCTGTTTTTTTGTCATAAGTATAAGTGATTTTTGTAAAATTTGCCGATTCATATTGAACGGTTACTTCTGAACTACATCCTAGAAGAATGAAGGCAACAACAAAACTTAAAATAAGTTGAATAATTTTTTTCATACGTTTCCCCTAAACATTTTTGATTTCATTATAGGGTTCTCTAAAAAAATTCTGTCAACGCGACAAAAACACCCCTAAATATCATTTATGATTCTAAACAAAAAGACTTGAACCAATTACTATTCAAGCCTTTCATTTCATTATTTCTTTTCTTCTTTAAACCCGTATTTTAGAATATCTTTACTCTTAGAGAATGATGCGTGATCTCCGTCTTCTGTTAAGAAACCATTTTGAACAAGACCTTTAAAGTATGAACTATTGCTTTCTTTAAGTTTTGCCAACGTATATTTCGTTAAGTCGACTTCAATTGAAAAGATATCATTGCCATCTTTCTCTGTAATGGAAGTCACAACTCCATCAATCCCCTTAATCTCTTCAAAGAGTTTTTCGTTTTCCTTACGTGCTATATTGAATTCAGTAGACTGTTTCAATTCTGTCTTAATCTTTGTCACGGCATCTTTATTTTTATCATACGTATACGTCACAAAAAATTCTGCGCGATTTAATTCTTGAGTGAAAGTCGCAGTCTCTTGTGAACTACAACCTACTAAAATAAGAATCAAACCTAACCCCATCAATATTGAAAGTAATTTTTTCACGTGAATCTCCTCTGCTTTTTGATTTCATTATATGTAGCAAAAAAATGATTGTCAACGCGAAAAGAAAAACGTTCCAAATAAAATTTATTATTTGGAACGTTCATCTATACCAATTATTCTTGTGTTTTTTTACGATTTGTTGCTACGAGTCCTAGTGAAGCTAAAATACTTAATGCTGCCGTACTAAAAATAGCAAACTCACTACCTGTACCAGTATTTGGTAATTGTTCTTCATTCGCTACTGTGCCTCGGCCTTCATTATGAACAACTTGTCCTAACGTTGCATTAGTATTTCCTGCTGCTACCACATTAGAAACTGCTGGAGCTTCTTCTGGAATCATTAATTCAGGAAGTTCAAACACAAGGTCCTCACCATAATTAACGCCACCCACAAATTCTGGCAACTCATCTTGGATTAATGGTTCTACCATACGTTCAGCAGTATAGATAGCTAATAAACGATTATATTCTTTTTCAGCGTCTGCTAAAGCCGTTTCTGCTGCTGTTTTTGCAGCTGTTTTAGCAGTCACATCATTTTCTAACGCTGTTAAGTCGTTAAAATGTTTTTGGACTTCAGCTTTCTTAGCTGCTAAATCTGCTTCTAATTTAGTTTTATTTGCTAATAATTCTTTTGCGCCTTCTACTGCTTTTTTCACTTCTTTTTCTGCTTGAACCGCATTCTCTAATTCTTTCTCACGAGTTGCTGTTGTTTGTTTAGCCGCTTCAAGCGCTGCTGAAGCAGTTGATAATTCTTGCTCTTTAGTTGTTACATTAGAATCAGCAGTAGCTTTGTCTGCTCTTGCTTGATTTAACGCTGCTAGTTTTGTTGCATTATCAGCTGAAACATCTTGAAGACGTTTGTTTGCTGCTGCTTGAGTAGCTTTCGCATCCTCTAACGCTTTTGCTGCCTTATCCGCTTCCGCTTGTTTTGCTGGTGTAGTTGAAACTTCTGCGTTTAAGCGTGCTAATTCAGCTTTTGCATCTGCTACAGCTTTATCAGCAGCTACTTTAGCAGCTTTTGCTTGGTCTAACTTCGCTTGAGCTGTTGCACGGTCAGTTTCTGGTAATGCACGGTTTGTAGTAGTTTCGTCGGTGATTTGTTTTTGACCGAAGCTGTTTGCATTTAATACGTGTAACTGTAAGATTGTGTTTCCACGTTCATCTAATCTTGTTGAATATGCAACACCTTGGATGCTATCACGTGATAATGATGAGAAGTGGCCTCCAGCCCCCTCCATCATGAATGTAATAGCAGATTGAGCAGCATACTTCATAAGGTCTAATCGTGACAATTGTACGGTACCATTTTGAATTTTAAATCGACTACTCCAGAATGTTGCTAAGTTTTCATATGGTTGACTATTTGTTTCAGTTGTTAATGCTTTGGTGTTGTATTTGTATCCTAAGGTTTTAGCGGCCTCAGCAATACTCTTACCAGAGTGGTTGATGAATCGGATATCATTTGCAACGTAACGTTTCGCTACTTCTTTGGCGAATTCGATATTCTTAGTGTTGATTTTCGCATCGCTCAATCCCATCGCACGACGAATTTCGTTTAATGATGTGATGAATTGGTCATTGACATCGTTCAACACGTCTTGTGGTACGTTGTTAACGTCGAACAATTCTGAAGTGTTTTCGTAAGGCATCGCGTCAATTTTGTCAATAGCTGTACGTCTAGCTTTGCTTGCACTCTTGTTTAATTTATCTGCTGCAGCATCTACTTTCGCATCGTGAGCGTCTCTAGCTTTGTTGTATTCAGCTGTTCCGCGTTGTAAACCAGCTCTCCAGTTTTCATCTTCGGCGTCTAAATATGCTTTCGCATCTTTAGCCCAATCCGCATCAACTGGGATGTTTGTAATCGCTGGGATTGCATCTAATGCTTTCTCAGCTGATTTTTACTGCTTCGCCAGCTTTAGAAGCTGTTGTTTCTTTCGCTGGGACTTCTGAAGCGATTTGAGCTTTCTTAGCATCGCGTTCCGCATCAGCTTTTTTAGAATCAGCTAATTCTTTATCTGCTGCATCTTTAGAAGCAGTGGCGTCATTTACTTTTTTATCTGCCGCATCTTTGGCGTCTTGTGCAGGTTTGACTGCCGTACCACTTAGAGCATCTTCAGCTGCTTTCACTTTATCTGCAGCAACTGTTTGGTTTGCTTTGGCTGCTTCTAGAGCATTTGTTTTATTATCAACATCCGTTTGTTTAGCTGTTTGTTCTGCTTTTGCATTATTAACAGCTTGTGATTTTTGCTTCTTTATCTGCTGTTTTGTCATTTGCTGTTCTTTCTAAATCAGCAACTTTTTCAGGTGTGGCTTCTTTTGCTGCTTCAACTTTTTCAGATAATGCTTTTTCTTCCGCTTGAGCTGCAGCTTTTTCTTCTGCTTTTGCATCACGTTTTGCTTCGGCTTCTGTTAACGCTGTTTCTTTAACTTGTTTATCAGCTTTTGCATCCGATACTTTATCTTGCGCATCCAAGACTTGTTCATCAGAAACTGTCGTTGTCTTCGTTTCCGTTGTTGCCTCCGCAACTGGTTCACTTGACGCGACAGGTGTTGTAACTTCTTCAGCATTCACGTTACTACCAACTGTTGCGATTGCAGCAATTGTAGCAGTTGTGAAAGCTAGTTTTTTTCCACGATTACTCATTACTTCACATACCTTCCTAATAGAATTTTCACACTCTTAACAAAAGAATTCACCTAAATCTAACATACAAGTTATTTTTAATCTTTGTTCATATTCAAAATATTTTTTTATAAAAAAAGCCTTTGGGGTTATCCAAAGACTTTTCTGATAATACTATGTTCAAATCAACGTATTTTCTATCTCGCAATTATTCACTAACTTTATAGAAAAATACTTCTATCTCTCCTCGGTATGCTTGTCCTGCCATAATACGGTCTTTCGAGGAGTCCGACGGATCTTGAATACCGTTAAAGATAAATGGTGTATTAGCTGGAATAAAATTCATCACAAAGCCACCTGCCATTGATGTTTTTGCTTTAGCACCAATCGTTACTACACCATTTTCCACTTTCGGACTTCCGAAAAATTCAAAATCTCCAGCCAGACCATTTGCGTCAAAAACAAACGTTTGGCCTTTATTGTTTTTCCATGTACCAGCTAAACTTGAATAATCTCCGTTTTTAATAGCTTCAATATCAATGCCTTTCTTTTCTGCTACAGGTGCATTGTTTCCTTTTACAGATTTAAATCCTACAGTAGATAAATCTAATGCTTCCCCTAACTTTTGAAATTCTTCTGCTGACAAATCACTTTTAATTTTCTCTAAACGGAGCCCTGTTTTATCGATTTGGAACTGACCTAATGTATAGTTACGCGCTCCGCCTGAAGCATGATATGCAAAAGTACCATCTTTAAGGGGAACAATAGAGGTACGTTCTCCAATAGCGTCTAATCCGTTTTCTTTTGTCGTCATTCTAACTAATTGATTTTTATTGAGTGTATATAAATCAAGCAAGCTCCATTTATTGTCTTTTGTACGGAATGCAACCAGTAATTCATCTACTCCGTTTTTATCTAAATCCACCTGTGCGTATTCAATCCCTGTAAAAGGTCCACCCGGTCTTGCAAGAGTTGCCATAGAGTTAATGTCTTCACTACCTGTTGAGCTTCCAGGTTTCACTTGTGCGTACTTTTGAATCACTGCATCATAAAGTGTGTAATCTGGCTTGACCTCTTCTGTAGTCGAAACAGTTGTTGTCGTTGTAGTTGTTTCTTCTACTGTTGTAGTCTCTTCTGCTTTTTGTTGCGACTGGCACGCGGCAAGTAACATAGTCGCTAGTGCAATTGTTGATAGTAATTTCCCTTTTTTCATAACGTCCTCCACTAATTGAGAATATTTTATGAAGGGATTGTATACTAAAAACAACTCCCCGTCTACTTTTTATATTTCTTGATTTTCATATGCACAAAAAAGACTTGAACAAATCATTGCTCAAGTCTTTTCATTTTATTTTTTCGTTTCTTCTTTAAATCCTTGTTTGATTGGAGCTTCTTTACTCTTAGAGAACAATGCGTTTTCTCCATCTCCTGTTAAGTACCCGCTTCGAATAAGTGCACGAATGAATACATTGTCACTATCCTTTAGTGTTGAAAACTTATTTTTTGTTAAGTCGATTTCAACAGTTGAGATCAGTTTGCCATCTTTTTCTGTAATTGAAGTCACAACTCCATCGATTCCTTTAAGAGTTTCAAAGGTTTTTTCGTTCTCCTTACGACCCGCACTAATTTCAGCCGATTCAGTCGATTCGATTTTAAGTTTTGTCACGGTATCTTTATTTTTGTCATACGTATAAGTTACAAAAAAATCCGCGCGATCTAATTTTTGAGTGAAAGTCGCAGTCTCTTCTGAACTACAACCCACTAGTAGAAACAGGAAACTAATCCCTAAAATGATTTGAAAGACTTTTTTCATCGGTCCCCTCCAAGCGATTTTTTATTTCATTATAGGATTCTCTAAACATCCTGTCAACACGACAAAAAATATCACCAAGTATTATTTGCTTTCAATCAAAAAGACTTGAACAAATCATTGCTCAAGTCTTTTCATTTTATTTTTCGTTTCTTCTTTAAATCCTTGTTTGATTG
>BNJS01002392.1_pt1 | contig 21645 bp, 29 predicted proteins | sample 8540461 | NCBI WGS metagenome assembly BNJS01 (sample SAMD00202454, study PRJDB9452) | human saliva metagenome | isolation source: human saliva | place: Japan | reverse complement strand
TTACCTTTTGCAACTTTCTTTTTACCAATTTACAGACCCTAAACCCTTGGTTTTATTGAGTTTTTAAAAGAGTTGCTAAAATAAACATATAGACATAGATTGCCATTCATTCCCCTAAAGTTCCTAAAAATGGAACAAAAATAGACTTTTCAAGTCTATCAAAAATAATTTAATGAGTTCAGCAGGCAAGAACTAGCGTAGTCATCAGCTACGCTTTTTGAGTTGTTTTTGCTTATCTGATAGGTTTATTATACCAAAAAAAGGGAGTGTGTGACATCTCGGTCTAACTCTCCCTAATCAGCTGAGACTGTGCAAGTCTCCAGCTGTGAATATATTATACCATGCTTATCACGCGCATTGGTTGTTTTATCTATCGAAAAGGTGAGATAGATAAAAGCGCGTGGTTATCAATTTTGTTGACCTTAACAAGTCATTTTTAAGCGAACATCACGCGCAAAACTATTATATTTTACTATTTCTTTGTGCTATAGCTCTTCCTTTTCTATTTCCTCTCTGCTTATTCTAGCTAAAAGATTATAATAAGGGTGTCCTGCTGGAATAACAGGGGGATTTTTAGTAAATTCTTCTTGTGTTAAGGTTGTTTCTTTGTCTAATATTGTTCCGTCTGCTAGTTTGGTACCTTTAGGGACAATATGGGATATTGTTGGGTTCCATTTTTCTTTAACTTTTGTCATGTTAAATACTCCTTTATGGTAAAAACAGAACCGTCCCACCTCCTACCGCAGAACGAACTGTTTCAAGGGGAGATGGAAAAGCTCTGTTTATAAGTCAATTATATCATAGTTAATTATTAAGCATGGATTTTTTTATCAGCAATAGCGTCTGTTAGGGTCTGTGAGAAGTTCAACCCTAGGTCACGCCCTAATGTATCCGCCCAACGTGGAATGGTTAGGGTTTTTTTAACAGGCTCTTGACTGCCTAGATATTCTGCAACGTCAACCATAACCATAGAGATAAAAGATTTACTAGGATCATAGACTAGATCTATGTCCTCATCATCCTGGAAAGGGTTGTTAGAAGCCAAAGATAAAGCGTTAATAGGAGTAGGGGTAGGAATTTCTCGCCCATTCTCGATATAATCAGCTAGGTTAATACCGAGCCAATCGCTGGCCATTGCCATAGCGTCTGCCATATCCTCCCCTTGAGTTGCTGAATGTTCAAAATCTGGGAAAGTTACAAAGTAAGGGGCGTTAGCTCCGTCTGTATCGTCATAATAAAATAAAGCTGGATAAGTGACAAGCATAGTTTACCTCCAAAATCAAAGACAAGCGGGGGACTGCCTTTATTACAGTCCTGCTTGCTTTCTTATCCCTCTTTCAGTGTACTTATTAAGTTCACCATGAGGGACTGTGATAGGTCTTTCCCCTTCCTTCTCCATTTTAACATGGGAGCCTTTACCGCCTTTGGTTTTTATCCAACCATGAGCCGTAAGGAGTTTGACCATCTCTTTTTGTGTCATAGGCATAGCGCTTTTACCTCCTGACAGTATTATTATAACACGTATTACACGTATTGTAAAGAGGTTTTACTCATTATTCTGTCGCGTTACAAAAGCCCCTAGAATCGTTTCTAAGGGCTTCTAGTTGTCCGTTGTGTTTTAGTCATCTGCCCCAAAACAAAGCGAAATAGGGGCAAATATGAAGTCTAGGGCTCCCTATACGCACTAGTTCCTGTAGTAAGGTTAAATCAATCTGCATTTACTACACCCACTAAGTGTTCTATGGCTTTTTGCCTTACTCGATATACCGAGGCTGTAGATACACCTATTTCGTCAGCAACCTGCCAAGCATCGAGAACATTCAAGTAGAACAGCCTGAGAACAGAACGCTCAAGCGGATTGGCCAGCTTATCGATCAACCTAGATATTTCCATTCTCTCCTCAGTAAGTCGCTCAATTCTCTGTAAAGTGTCCTCTTTTAGTTTTAGAACGCTTATAAGGTTATTCTCTGCCGTATTTACCCTGCTTGTTTGTACTCTGGTAGTGCTCAGTTCTTGCTTTTTGATAATACCACTTTCTAAAGCTGCAAGCTCTAAATATAAGCCCTCTATTTCTTTATTGATCCACTTAACGCCCTCTAGTTTTTCTTTTACCTGCTCTGGTGTCATGCCTTGGCCTCCTGTGTGATATAATAATATTATTGAGATTATAGCTGAGGCGGAGTGCCTTGGCTTTTTTTGCATTTTCTCTATGTTCGCTCTAGCTTCAAGTTCGTAGGTAAGGGATAGCTTCCGTATCTCCTTATGGTTTGATAGGCAATTAAGGGACGTTTTTATTTCCCTTATTCCCTTGTTATTCTGCAAGCAATTAAGGCAAGTTATTTCTTTGCTTATCTGCCTACCATTCTGCAATGATAGGGGATATACCCCACTTTCTCAGGCTTCGCTCTAGCTTCAAGCTATGTAATCTTCTCTGTTCGTTCTCTGTTCAAGAGCTATTTTCTCGGCGTTCGCTCGGAGTTCAAGTACATGTACCCTTGTATTTTAAGCATATCTTTTTTGCCACAATCTCACCTTTTCTAACCCTCGGAAAACCTCGTCATCTTACCAAAACCTAAGTATTTCCTGTTTCCTTTTCCTAAACGAATAATTTTTTTATCAAAACACGCGCTCCCTTTATCGCACTCTTTTTTGGAACGCTCTACTTACTTAAATCCTTGATATATCTAGCTTTTTTTGACATTTAAACCGTCTAATATGTAGTATTTGTTTTGTTTTTGTAAATTGCACCCTACTAAAAATTACCTTAGAGAACTCAATCCATTCAACCAAAAGCTATCCCCTTTTCTGGTGTAGTTAACAAACTTTTGATAATGCTTGTAATATCGTTTCCGTTTCATATACTTTGGTCTTTCAGGAAAACCATCAAACATATATCCGCCACGTTTTGGACTCCAACCTGGTTCCACCTTTCTAGCTTCCCTCAGTGCTCTCTCCCAATAGTATTGGCAATCTGTCTTACTTCGGTTCAGTGTTGATTTGTGTATTTTCTGGCATGATCCACAACCATATATCAAAAGTCTCTTATAGAGTTTTCTGCATCGATTACCACAAATAGGACAGAGAAAGAAGTAGCGATTGCCTCCCTTAGTTCCTGGTATACTTGCTAAATCAAAATGATCACGTTCAAAGGTGATAGACAGATTATCTAAGTCTATTTCTAGTTTTCTACCGTCCAACTCAGCTATACCATGACTGATATTCTTGTTTTTCATTGGCTTTATAAATGTCTCTATGGTTATTGATTTTATAGTTTTCATCCGCTCCAAAATCTCCATATACAGAAAAACCCAAATCTATTGGGATAAGTAGCAATGAAACCACAAAAAGAGGCTGGTGCCTCTCTTGATAGTTCTAGCTTTCTGCCTCTGCCACATAATCAGCAAGGCCTTTATATTCGCCTTCTACGTCCAAGTTTTGGAGTAGGCTAATACTTTCATCGCCCAGCATTTCCAACGTACCAAAAGCAGTCATTGAGTCCATAGGGATAGGCTTATCAGAAAGCAAGCGATCAGCATAGTCTAATAGTTCTAGCTCGTAGTCTGTAACCTTATTGAGCAAACTCTCAAAATCCTCTGACTCTTTGAGTTGAAGCACGCGCTCCCGTTTGTAACATTCTTCAAACGCTGCAGCCTCTCCTGGTTGTTTGTGGTAGTCTTTAAAGCTGTCACAAATACGCTTGAAAGTCTTGTTTAGCTTGTGATCTTCCACATACTCAGCGACAAGCGTGCCTTTATCCTTGTAGGTCAATGAGATTACAGGCTGGCAATATGTCCCAGTCATGTATCCCAGTAGCGCGTGACCTGCTACTTGAGCGGTCGCCTGATCACAAAAATAGTAAGTAAAAGTAAATGTTTTTGCTTTGTCTGAAAATGTTTTTAGTGTCATGTTGTTTTTCTCCGTTTCTTAGTTTAAGGTAAATTATGTAATATTTTTCGTATTGTGTGACCTTCTGTGACCTTCTGTGACAAAGAACGTCACACGCTCAAACCCTTGGGGCTCTATGGGTTAGGCCACCCCTGTGACCCTGTGACGTTCTTTTGTTTTATCGTTCCTATATATATAAATACTGTATTTTTTCTATATATAAGAGTTAGAAAGAATGTCACAACGTCACACCTATCCCCCTAAAGCTAGATATATCAAGGCTTCAAGGGGTGTGACCTTCTTTTTTGAGAACGTCACACAACGTCACACTTTTTCAAGAAAATCAGTATTATCAAGGGTTTCAGCGAAAAAAGAACGTCACACTTATTCTTGCTTAGTGATAGAGTGTTGAGGTGTCCGCATTTTTATCTTGTCAGCGTCCCATGCCTCTAGTTTCTCAAAATCTTCTGAAGGAACTCTTTTCTTTCTTAGAGAATACCGATAGGGCGTCAACTGTTGTAAGTGTCTGATAGTATCTTTTCCTGCTCCGTAAACATTGGGCTTGGGTATTCCCATATCTTCAGCATAGTGCTTTAGTGATCTTGTAACGATAAAAACAGGTACTACGTCCAGTTCGTGCCAACCTTTTTCCATGTATTCATGCTTAACCCATGAAAGCAAGTAGTCATTTTCTTCCTGGTATTCTTCTAGGAGACCTTTAACTGCTTGAGGTTCGATAAAGTGAGTAAATGGCTCTTGATTGATAGCTTTGTAGAGGGCATATTCTAGGACTTCCTTGTCTGCTAAAAACTCGTTTTTTATCCAAGGTTTTTCCTTTTCCCCGTTAAAGTCAGCATTAAAAGGGACGATCATAATTCTACGATACCAGCCTTTTGTCTTGTTGCCACCATTGGGGATATAGTTCCCCGAAAAGATATTGAATAACTTGAAAGTAGCTTCAAAGGCTGGCCGACCTTTTGGATTGACTAGCACGGTGTCCCCACTAGTGATACTCATTAAATCAGACGGATTTTTTAAGTATTCGTTTGGGGCTTCATCTCCGATATTACAAACCTTACCCACCAAGGTTTCAAGGTTATGCTTTTCAGCAAACTGTGCAGGTTTTAAGGCTGATATATTGCTTTCCCCTATCAGGTTGATAAGGAAGCGCTGAAATGTTCCCTTACCGTTGTTACCGTCCCCATAGAAGATCGCGAACTTGTTTCGGGTGTGGTTAGGATTGATAGCCTCTAGGATAATCTGCCAAAACAGTGTTACCAGTTCACTGTCATTACAAGCGATTGAGTTTAGCCAATCGTCAAAAGTTTTGCCCTCTCGATCTTTTGGACTCGTTTAGGCGCGTGGTAAGCTGTGCTGATCTTGCTTGTAATAACGTAATCAGGGCTAAATGGTAGTAGCTCCTTAGTTCTTAGGTCAATAATGCCATTCTTAACGGGGACAAGGTCAGCACTCTCCAGTGGTTTCTTTATCTTGGTCAATGTCCTAACCATTAACTTAATCTGTGGCCACTCTCTGGGCTTAATTCTCACGTCAAAAGTCTTACAGAATAGGTTAAACAGGTCATTACTAGCGGTATAGATACCCTCGTCTAAATCATAGATATAGAGTAGGCTATAATCAGCTATGTTGCTCTTACTGATAAAAGTAAACGTGACAATGTCGCTTAAAATTTTAGCGACTGTGAAGGTTTGGGGCATAGCGACCTTTTCGGTAACGTCCCCTGTGGACTCATTTACCTTAGTCTCGGTATGTTCGGTTCGCCATTCTTCACCAGCCTGAAAGATACGATTTTCAAGCTCCTTCATCGTCCTAGGGGGCTGCTCTTGCTCTCTCTCCTCTAAGATTTCACTTTTTAGGTTTTCCAATTCTTCTAGTTCTATGGTTCTACCCTCTCTTTCTGTATTCTGCCCGTGCTATGCTGCTGAATGTACGGTCTAGTTCCTCGATTGGTAAAGGTTCAGCCGTCACGCTATTGGCTATCTTTGTCAGTTCGTAGGCGGTCTCTAGGTCACAATCAACCCACTTGTTAAAGAGTAAGCCTACAAAGCGTGTCACTGCCACGTTACGTCCTCCCTCGTCTCCAAAGCCATTAAAAAGCGTGTCAATAATTCTCATGGTCATTGACCTCTGGCCACTTGCTCTAGGCTTGTAACGCTCCGTAGTTTCTTGCTTCGCTCTTGGTTCAACCTTGGGGACTGGATAATCTAGGCCATGCTCTACGATTTTTTGATAGTCTGCTGGATTGCCTGTTGTGACTGGTAGCCCTTGGAGTTGTGACCAGGTTAGACTGGCCATGTCAAAGGGTAGCCCTATCTTGTCAGCAATCTCCTTGACTACCTGCTTATAGGTTGCCACATTCATCACGTTGTCAGGCTTCACCACAAGGCGAAAACGGGGCTTTTCTATGCTATGTTTGATAGTCGGGTACAAGATGTAGGAGTAGCCAAACAAGGCGCTAGAAACGGCTTCTATGAAGTCCTCAGACGTTCCCTCAATCTCATCATAATCAAGGAAAATCAAATCACGATACACTAGGCTAGTGTTGTTTCGCTTGTAACTCCCATTCTTTTCTGGTGTCACTTTCCCACTGATACAGTAAGGCGCTTGAGTTCGCTTGTATTCCTCAATATCTGCCCCTTCAGGGACTACTAAGGGCTTGAATCGTTCAATATACCGGAAAGGATCAATCTTATCAAATGGATAGACAAGATTACTCTGAAAGCCTTTAGCCTCATAAATTGCCACATTATCGCCCCTTTCTACGTTTTTTCTTCAGCTTTTTAAGCCTTTGCTGTTCCTTTAGCTGGTCTAGGGTTGGCCTGCGGTCTTTGCAAAATTTAATATTGTGATAATGTCCTTTATTATCTGCTGGGTGAATACTATACCTTGCCATTTTCCACCCCCAAAAACTTCAGCAAGTCAGAAACTCTATAATAGATTTTCCTAGTATCTTCTAGTGAGGGCTGGTAGCGTCTCAACCCCGCACCTTCCCACTTTTGAAGTGTCTTATATTTTATATCCAGTTCGTCCATGGCTTCCTGGGCTGAGATTAGCCCCCGTCAAACGTGGTTTGACTGTATCACGCGCTTCAGGTAGTTCTCCACAAGCTCCAGAACGCCATGAGTTAGCTCATATTCGCTCTCTTTGCTGAGACTAAACAAATTCATCAGCTCCCTTCAGTAGTTGCTTGTAGCTCTCTAAATCGGCATTTAAAAGGACAGTCAGACGCTTCTGTTCCTCTTGTACCTGATTGTAGAATGCCTTTGCTCCGTCCAGCAGCTCCTCTTTGTTAGCTGGGATAAAGTAGCCTCTGAAAGCTCCGTGACGTACCCCGATGATAGGAACGCCGTAGCGCGTGATCAGACGGCTGATAATGTCCTGTACAGTTCTTTCTGCTAGTTTGGTGATTAGGCTGATTTCTGCCCCTGTTATGGAGTTCTCAGCCCCTACCTTGATTAGTCTTAATACTCGCTTATCATTCTCTGTTAGGCTCATTCAATTCCTCCCCATACGTTAACCCCTGCAAGCTGGATATATCGCCCATAATCAGGGTTTAAATCCTCGCTAGGTATTTCTATCGTCTGTTTGCTTTCTCGCTCAATCTGGGCGCTTTTTTGGCGGTCTCGGTGGTTTAGATAAAGCAGCAAGCCAATCAATACCATCACGAAGATAACCGCCTGTGTATTGGTTAAATCTAGTTCGTTCATGTTATGCCCTCGCTTGATAGTTCTTGATATAGTCCACTTGGTCACTTCGTTCCATCTTCAGGAAGTCGTCCAATTCTTCGGTGCTTACTTTTCTGTTTACAAAATCAGCGATAAACTGGAATAGGTTTGGATTTTTTGCCTTGATCTCAGCCATTCGTTTATCAAATTCTGCTTGTGTCATGTTGTCTAGGTCTGTTGTCATTGCATTGCCTCCTCAAACTGCTCTATAAGATGATCTTTACTTACTTTCTGATTAGCATTTTTAGAAAAAAGAATATCTTTTAAGGTTACAGTAGCCTCTAAATACTCCTTTTCAGCATGTTCTATATACGCCTGCTGCTCTGCTTCGTTGTCAAAAAAGTGCTTGGCTTGGCGTTTAAAGAAGGCTTGGCGCATAGCGTCCATTTCAAAAATACCAGGGTGGAAAAACATTCCCGTAGTGCTTTTAGAGACTGCCTCGATTTTTATGGCTTTCATTCAATTCAGGAAGTTCAATCCAAAGTAAACGGGATAAATCTTCTTTGATAGTTTTTGTCTGATTTGCCAATAACGAAAGTCTACTAAGCCCATTTTTTTCGCCAATTTCTCGCATTTCTGCGCTAATTCTGTCTACACGTCTAGTTAAATTCTCGTATGTTGTTTCTGTCATGTTTTTTACCTTTGTTTCTATGTTTGTGTAATTGCCATGATGGCCTTTTAATGCCTTTTACTATCCAGGATATCCTCACACTCAGAAGTTTGCCGACCGAGAGTGTGGGGATTTTTAATGGTTGTTTCTTATACAGTTTTTTTCTTGCCACTAGCCTCACGCTCCAGAGTCGCCAAATTGAAAGCGTGAGAAAGTACCAGTTTAAAGAGTTGGCGCTCTCCGTATGGTCAAAATGTCCTAAATATGCTATAATTTAGGGTATAAATCTTTACTAAAACCCTTTTAATAATAGCTTGCCTGCGTTGTTAAATTCGTTTTAGTGTTAGTGTGAAAGGCTTCGCTGATTGGTCTCGGTAAGCCTTTTTTGTTGCTCTCACGCGCATTTAGTGCGTGATTTTTTATTTCTGAATGCCATAGCTTTGATTTCCTGATAACTCATATTCAAGCCAATCATGGCTATTACCATGTCTTCAAATGCCTGGTATTGCTCCAGCTCCTCACTGGTCAAGCTATCGATGCCATTATAGCCCCCACGTTCTTCCCTTAACTGCTTAGCGTTCCTGTCGGTTACTGCTTTCAGTAGCAGGTTGTTCATGGTGCTATGCGCGTGCTTTGGGGCTTGTTTCCAGTTCTCTATACTGTCATGCAAGGTTTTTCTTTTTGACTTTTCTAGCACCCTCTGCATACGAAACTTAGAAAGCTCCTCACGCATTTCAAAGAATGCTTTGACTAGGTTGGTTTTGAAGTTGGCCACTTGCTCAGTGTTCTTTAAGAATGTAACTAACAAGGTCGCTTGTTGCTCATTCAAAATATAGTCCTTGGTATTCTGGCCACTTTCCATAGCTTGGATTTTAAATCCAACCTTTCCGAACTGTTCAAACCTTGCTTGATGCTTGCGGATCGTCTTGGTTATTGTGTGATGTTGCAATCCCGTGTATTCTGCCACAATACTGCTCAGCGTATACGGCTCTTTCTTGCCGTCCATGTAGACTAGTTCCATTGGTTCGCTCCTTTCTAACTGTAAAATAGTTCATCTATGGTTATGTCTGATTTGATTTCTGCAACCATTGACTTAATCGCTAGGCGTTCCTTGTCATTGAATGGCGTTTTACCTAATTCTTTGTTGTTGTATGACTGCAAAGAAATTTTTAGCTTGTCCGCCATCTGTTGCTGAGTCAGTCCTAACATAACCCGATAGCCTCGTAGTTTGCTCATAGGTTTTCCCCTTTCTAAAAATTCCCCCTCCATGAATAGATTGAAAGCGTGAAAGGTCGGAGGGGTGTGCACATTTTTTCTGTGCTTTATTTGTATAATACACAATATTTTTCTGTTGTCAACCATTTTTTTAATTTTTTTACACAAAAATTGTACTTTTTTTATGAGACATAGTATATAATCATCTGTGAAAGGTGTGATAAAACATGAATAGATTGAAAGAATTAAGACAAGAAAAAAAGCTATCTCAAAAAGAGTTAGCTGAAAAATATTGGGGTTCATTATCGGACTCTTCAAAAATTGGGAAAATGGAGAAAGTCAAATTAAACCAGATAAAGCCCAGCAACTTGCTGATTACTTCGGGGTAAGCGTTGGATATCTGTTGGGGTATGAAGTTATTGACCTCATGGACGCAGCAGATCTTGAAGAATATATCTTTTTTTAACGGAGATTATAGCAATCCAGATAAAAACCAGAAAAGAATATTTTTGAAAAAAATTTCTGAAAAATCAAAACATATAAAAAAAGTTGCTGACTCTCTTAATGGACGATACAATAAAAAAATAAAGCTATTGAAGCACTCGAATTACTTGAAAAATAATGGTGAAAATGATTTTCGATGATATTTTTTTGAAATACTAAGAGACAAGATAGAGCTAGCTCTTTTTAGAAATATTGTCCAATATCAATTGTTATCAACTAGATTTCATCACCCAGACTCAAAAAGATAAGATTTTTAGATAACTTTAAAGGGTTTGAATAATTTAAAAAAATTCCCCATATTCACCAATAGCAACCATCTTTTCATGGTCTATTGTGCAAAAAAACAGGCGAGATTGGAAAAGAGCAACAAAAAAGACAAAGCTAGCTACTGCCAACTTGTCTAATAGTACCTAACTGAAAATAAGCGAAAGGTTAGGTATTGACAACATCATTATACCACTCTTGCATTTAAAATGCGACCTACACCATACCCACGCGCCACAATGTTCAACAATCCTGCAGCGCGTGCTTTCTCGTGATTTGCTCAAGCTTCAAGCCTATATAAGCCCCATATCCGCCTTATTTCTAACTCTGGTATTATTTACCGTCTGACTCTTTAAAATTGAATACAGGGCAAACTGTGAAGCCCTAGCATGATTTAAACCACAGTCTAAAACCTTTTTAATAATAGCTTGCCTGCTGATGTATTTTAGAAAGGTTTATCATCATGAAAATAACAGAATACAAAAAGAAAGACGGGGCAATAGTCTACCGCTCCAGTATCTATCTGGGTACAGATTCAATCACTGGTAAGAAAGTTAAGACGACCATATCAGGTCGAAACAAAAAGGAACTTAAAGCTAAAGCGTTACAGGCTCAAATAGAGTTTGAAAAAGGAGGGTCTACAGTATATAAGGCTGCCACTCTATCGACCTATGGGGATCTGGTCGAAAGCTGGTGGGACAGTTATCGTCACACCGTAAAGCCTAACACAAAGGTAGTCTATAAAGGTATGCTGAAAAATTATCTTTTGCCAGCCTTTGGGTCTTACAAGCTGGACAAACTCACACCCCCAATTATTCAGAAAGTTGTCAACGATTGGGCGCAAGCATATAACAGCGGTTACGGCTACAAAAATTATAGCTTACTGCATTCAACCAATAAACGCATTTTACAGTATGGTGTAGTCCTTCAAGCCCTGCCCTCAAATCCTGCAAGGGATACCATCGTACCACGCAAAGCCAAAAAGACACCAACAAAAATCAAGTATCTAAACGATACGGATTTAAAAAAATTCCTCGATTACCTGGACGGTTTGGACAATACCTATAAAAATTTTTACGATACCGTGCTATATAAAACTCTACTCGCCACCGGTTTACGGATTGGGGAATGTCTAGCCCTCAAATGGTCAGATATTGACTTACAAGACGGGACTATCTCAGTAACAAAGACGCTAAACCTTTTTAGGAACGCTAAACAGCCCCAAAAGTAAAAGCGCTATCCGAACGCTTGATCTTGACAAAAAAACTCTACTCATGCTTAGACTTTACAAAGCAAGACAAGCAGAAAACGGGCGGACTATTGGTATCAGCTACCAAAAAGTATTCCCTAATAGTTTTGACGAATACAAAAAAACTAACCGCCTGCAATACCGCTTAAAAGAGCACTTGAAAAAGGCTGGCTGCCCAATCCTAGGTTTTCACGCATTCCGCCATACCCACGCTAGTATCTTGTTAAACGCTGGACTAGGTTATAAAGATATTCAAACTAGGTTAGGTCATTCAAAAATCTCCATGACCATGGATATATACAGCCACCTATCTGAAACGAACCAAAAAAAGACCGCTGCAGTGTTTGAAATGGCTCTTGAAAAGTTAAAAAGTTCCTAAAAAGTTCTTAAAACAAAATATAGAGTATCAAAAAAAGCTGTCATATTGGCATATATTCATTTTTCTGCTATAATCGTATAAAATACTTACTTGAGGAGTCCCTATGAAGGTTGTAAAATTTGGTGGAAGCTCTCTTGCCTCTGCTAGTCAGTTAGAAAAAGTTTTAAATATCGTTAAAAGCGATAAAGAGCGCCGTTTTGTGGTTGTTTCTGCACCGGGTAAACGCAATGCTGAGGATACCAAGGTTACAGATGCCTTGATCAAATACTATCGTGACTATGTGGCTGGAATGACATCAGTACTAGCCAAAATTGGATTATTGACCGCTATGCGGCTATGGTGAGCGAACTAGGCTTAAAACCAACTGTGCTAGAAAAAATTTCTAAAAGCATCCGTGCCTTAGCGACTCTTCCTATTGAGGAAAATGACTTTCTCTATGACGCCTTCCTAGCGGCTGGAGAAAACAACAACGCCAAATTGATCGCAGCCTACTTTAACCAAAACGGCATTGATGCGCGCTATGTCCATCCTAGAGAAGCGGGAATTATCGTAACAAGCGAACCTGGAAATGCTCGCATCATTCCATCTAGTTATGACAAGATTGAAGGCTTGGCTGACAGCAACCAAGTCCTTGTTATTCCTGGTTTCTTTGGGGTTACTAAGGAAGATCAAATCTGTACCTTCTCACGTGGTGGATCCGACATAACAGGTTCCATTATCGCTGCAGGTGTCAAAGCTGACCTCTACGAAAACTTTACGGATGTTGACGGTATCTTTGCTGCCCATCCGGGTATCATTCACCAACCGCACTCTATCCCTGAATTGACCTACCGTGAAATGCGTGAATTGGCTTATGCAGGTTTCTCAGTCCTTCACGATGAAGCTCTGCTCCCTGCCTACCGTGGGAAAATTCCTCTGGTTATCAAAAATACCAATAACCCTGATCATCCGGGTACTCGTATCGTTCTAAAGCATAGCAGTGATGAATTTCCAGTCGTTGGAATCGCTGGTGATTCTGGCTTTGTCAGCATCAACATGTCAAAATATCTCATGAACCGTGAAGTAGGATTTGGTCGCAAGGCTCTACAAATCCTAGAAGATCTTAACATCGGATGGGAACACATGCCAACTGGTATCGATGATCTTTCGATCATTCTCCGCGGTCGTGAACTCACTCCTATCAAGGAAGAAGAAATTCTTCGTCAATTGGTCCAAAAAGCTGAAGTGGATCATGTAGAGATCGAACACGATCTTTCCATCATTATGATTGTCGGAGAAAAAATGAAGAGTCACATCGGTGTAACAGCTACCGCAACACGTGCCCTTTCAGAAAACAAGATCAACATCCAGATGATGTCACAAGGTTCAAGTGAAGTTTCCATCATGTTTGTTGTCAATAAAGACCAAGAAAAGGCAGCTATCAAGGCTCTCTACCATGCCTTTTTCGATGAAAGTAAGGAAGACTAATCATGGCCCAATCTCTCAATAAAGTCATTGACCTGCAAACCACTGGAACATCTTACCTCTCTATCTCTGGAAAAGTTGGAAAATTTCTAGTCGGGGACCAAGCCTTAGAGTTTTATCCTGATGTCAATGTCGAACAATATATCCAAATCCCCTGGTCTAGCGTCAATCAAATCGGAGCCAACGTAAGTGGACGCAAAATCAGCCGTCACTTTGAAGTCTTTACCGATCAAGGGAAATTCCTCTTTGCTTCAAAAGACTCTGGGGCTATCCTCAAAATTGCTCGGGAAAAATTAGGAAACGACAAGGTCGTGAAACTTCCGACTCTACTCCAGACCATTGGACAAAAACTTAAAAATCTATTTGCAAAAAAGTAGAAACTTTAGTATAATCATAGCAACGGATAAGTAGGTTATCCTCTTCTTTCAGAAAGTCTGCGGGTGCTGCGAGCAGATAGGAGGGATAGGTGAAATTCTACCGTTGTTCACAATTACATACACAATCAAGTGCACACCTGTGAAGTTGGATGGAACCGTGGCCCTGCCACTCCAACGCTTTGTCAGGTGTGCTTTTTTTATAAAGGAGGACTTATGTTAGATATCAAACGAATTCGTACAGACTTTAATGCTGTCGCTGAAAAATTAGCTACCCGTGGTGTAGATGCTACTGTCTTAAACGAGATGAAAGAAATCGATGCTAAACGTCGTGACATCTTGGTCAAGGTTGAAACTCTAAAGGCAGAACGTAACACTGTTTCTGCTGAGATTGCCCAAGCCAAGCGCAACAAGGAAAATGCCGATGACAAGATTGCTGCGATGCAAACCCTATCTGCTGAAGTCAAAGCCTTGGATGCTGAATTGGCGGACATTGATGCTAAATTGACAGAATTTACCACTACTCTTCCAAACATCCCTGCCGACAGCGTTCCTGTTGGGGCTGACGAAGATGATAATGTGGAAGTTCGCCGTTGGGGAACTCCGCGAGAGTTTGACTTTGAACCAAAAGCTCACTGGGATCTTGGTGAAGACTTGGGTATTCTTGACTGGGAACGTGGCGGTAAAGTAACAGGCGCTCGCTTCCTCTTCTATAAAGGACTTGGAGCTCGTTTGGAACGCGCTATCTACAACTTCATGTTGGATGAGCATGGCAAGGAAGGCTATACGGAAGTCATCACGCCTTACATGGTTAACCATGACTCAATGTTTGGTACCGGAAATTATCCAAAATTTAAGGATGATACTTTTGAATTGAAAGACACTAATTATGTCCTCATTCCTACAGCTGAAGTGCCTCTTACAAACTACTACCGTGATGAAATCCTTGACGGTAAAGACCTACCAATCTACTTTACCGCTATGAGTCCATCATTCCGTTCTGAGGCTGGTTCAGCTGGTCGTGATACACGTGGCTTGATTCGTCTGCACCAATTCCACAAGGTTGAAATGGTCAAATTTGCCAAACCAGAAGAATCTTACGAAGAATTGGAAAAAATGACAGCCAACGCTGAAAATATTCTTCAAAAACTCAACCTTCCATACCGTGTGGTTGCGCTCTCTACTGGAGACATGGGCTTCTCAGCTGCTAAGACTTACGACTTGGAAGTTTGGATTCCAGCCCAAAATACCTACCGTGAAATCTCAAGCTGTTCAAATACAGAAGATTTCCAAGCTCGTCGTGCGCAAATCCGTTACCGTGATGAAGCCGATGGCAAGGTGAAACTCCTTCATACCTTGAACGGTTCTGGACTTGCAGTTGGACGTACAGTGGCTGCAATTCTTGAAAACTATCAAAATGAAGATGGTTCTGTAACCATTCCAGAAGCACTTCGTCCATACATGGGTGGCGCTGAAGTTATCAAACCATAAAAAATAAGGCCTAGCTAGAATATAGCTAGACCTTTTTTCGTAACCAAATCAGATAAGCACCTAAGACAAATAGCAAAAGACTTAAGCTAAGGAAAGTTTCCGCAAACACTAGATAATCTAAGAAAGGCAGTTTTACAATTCCTTGAGCCATCTTGAGAGAGGTTGCTGAGATAATAGTGGGAAAGGTGAGAGCTGAGAAGGCTGGTTGAAAACCTTGTTTTAAAATTTTGGGCAAGCGAGTCAAAACGAAGATGAAAAATGACTGAGAGACAAGCATCAACAGTAGCAAGGCCCAGGTTGGAAGAGCAAGTCCACCGATACGTATTAAAGCAGCTAAGAGCAAAGAAAAAGGAGCACAGTAGATTCCTTCTTGCCCTAGTAGGGCTGGTGTCAAAGGTTTTTTCTTTAAATCACTGTAAATCAACGGATAGAGAAAACAAGTAGCCAGAAAGCCGAAAGTCACCGTTAGGTAGGCAATCTGAATCAGACCAACGACTGGATAGGTCAAGGCTGCCACTGCTATTCCCACATAAAGTACTGTCCAGCTTGGTGTTGCAGCAGCTCTTTCCTCCACTCCAAGAAAACGACGAGAAAAATAAGCGATCAAAGCAAGATCCAAAATAAAAAGAAAACCACCACAAAAGCTGGGCTAGGATAGGCATAGACGGAACTAGTCGCAAGACATAAGTCGAGAAAAATCATCCCCGCCATGGGGAAAAAGTAGCCATGCCAGATAAGAGAGGAGCTTTGGTTAATTCTCGCTTGGTTTCAGACCAATTTCTTAGATGAAGAAGGAGAAAGAAAATCCATAAGACCAATCCAGTCAAACTAAATAAATGAGAGAGAACAGGCCAAGTATCCGCAATCAGGTTTCCTGCACCTGCCAAACCTAACAAACAACCAGAAAATACCAAGGGGAGTTTTTTCATGGCAACCTCCGTTAATCATATTATTATCAGTATAGCATAAAAACCCTTAAAATAGCATAGAAAAATGAAGACTGGTTTACTCAGCCTTCATTTTTTTCTTCATGATTCCAACTAGGCATAGGGTTGCAATTCGGGGTTAATTGGCGTATTGGCTAGGTTGTTGGCATAATTGCAAAGGCTGGCTAGACTGACTCCCAGAACCACGTCCAAGGCATTTTGTTGCGTATAGCCGACTTCTAAAAATTCACTAAGCGCTTCATCGCCTACACGACCCTTGGTATTGATGACTGCCAAGGTAAACTTGGCTAGGGTGTCTAGTTTTGGATCTGACTCGATTGGAGTGCGATTGCGAAGGGCTTGGAGGAGATCATCATTCATCTGGATTTGTTTGATCGAAAAGGCGGTGTGACCTGCGACGCAGAAAGCACATCCATTGGTTACGGCTGCTGTGATTTGCACCACTTCACGCTCTACTGGTGTTAAGCTATTACGGCGGTTGATGGCTCCGACAGTTCGGTAGGCTTCTAGAGCAGTCGGTGCATTGGCCAAGAGACCGATCAGATTGGGAATATAGCCATTGTTATCTTTTTGTACTGTTTCCAGAACTTCTTTTACTTCTGCTGGTGCTGATTCTACTGTATGGATGGTAAATCTTGTCATAAGAAACCTCTTTTCATTTTATTGTCATTTAGTCTATCATAGAATTTCTTCTTTGGATAATATATATTTTCAATCGCCATGATAGGAAATGTCTATGAAATGAAAAAATCACACTAAAAGTGTGATTGGATTAGTTCTTAAAATACTTCTTAGTCTCAGCAACAACTACTGGCGACAAGGCCAAAAGGGCAATCAAGTTCGGTAGAGCCATCAAGGCATTGACGATATCTGCAATAATCCAGACCATGTCCAACTCGATAAAACCTCCCAACAAGACCATGAGCACAAAGACCACTCGATAGAGCCAGATAAAGCGAACGCCAAAGAGAAACTCGAAACAGCGCTCTCCGTAGTAATTCCAGCCGAGAATTGTCGTAAAGGCAAAGAGAACCAAAAATATGGTCAAAAGAGCAGGCCCAAAATTTGAAAAAATTGTTGAGAAGGCTGACTGGGTAAGTGCTACTCCATTCAAATCACCGCTCCAAACTCCAGTTACCAAGATTGTTAGACCTGTCAGAGTACAGATAATCAACGTATCAATAAAGGTTCCTGTCATGGAAATCAAGCCTTGCTCGACAGGCTCATTAGTCTTAGCTGCAGCCGCTGCAATGGGAGCTGAACCAAGACCAGATTCGTTAGAAAAGACTCCTCGCGCCACACCATTTTGGATAGCCATCCGAATGCTGGCACCTGCAAAACCACCTACCGCAGCCGCTGGACTAAAGGCTGAAGTAAAGATGAGGGCAAGTGTGGCTGGGATTTTCTCGATATTAAAGAGAATAACTGTAAGAGTTCCCAAAATATAGACAATAGCCATAAAAGGAACAACTGCTGTCGAAACTTTTGATATGGATTTGAGGCCACCAAAGACAGCAATCCCTACAAAAATGGATAAAATCAGAGCTGTGATAGCTGGATCAACTTGGGCTGTATTTTGAATGGATTCTGTAATTGAATTGACTTGGGTAAAGGTACCAATCCCTAGAAGGGCTACCAATACACCCGCTAGGGCAAAGAAGATAGCAAGTGGACGCCACTTTTCTCCCATCCCCAAAAGGATGTAGTGCATGGGGCCTCCAGCTACAGCTCCATTTGCATCCTTAGTACGGTATTTGATGGCCAGTAAGCCTTCGGCATACTTGGTCGCCATCCCAAAGAAGGCCGCCATCCACATCCAAAAGAGGGCACCTGGTCCCCCAACCTTAATGGCTGTCGCAACTCCGATGATATTTCCCGTACCAACGGTGGCAGCTAGAGCTGTACAAAGAGCTGCAAAGCTCGACACATCGCCATGTCCCTTGTCCTTGGTAAAAATCAACTGAAAGGCCTTGGGGAGACGAGCCACCTGCAAAAGTCCCTAGTCGGATGGTCAGATAAATACCCGTTCCGACCAATAACAGTAAGAGGGGAGGTCCCCAAACGAAAGCATCAAGCGCTTTTAGCAATTCTAACATGTCCTACTCCTATCTTTCAACCCCAAAAGAAAGAGCACATGCAAGATACATGTACTCTGGAATGCTTAGATAAATGCCAAAAAGCGGTCTATCCTAGCTCTGTCCTTTTACCTGAGAGTTTGAGCAGTTTCCTGCCTTGCCCCTTCGGTGCCTTTACGGTCTCTCCAGAGTTCCGTCCATTTACAGTCATGGAAAACAAACCTTTCTCCACTTCTATTAAACTTCATTCGGTGTTGGTATTTTATTTTTTATTATTTTACAAGAAAAGTTAGCTTTTGTCAATATATTATTTGAAAAAAGATGGGTTTTCACTTCTTTTTCAAAAAAGAGAAGCACTCTTTTTTAACCTTTAAAGGTCACAATGGTTGCGCCACTACCGCCAGCATTTTGTGGAGCATAGCCGAAACGTTTTAACATGCTTGTTTCTTTGTAGGTATTTGGTGACACCCTCACGGATGACTCCCTGTTCCGATACCATGGATGATGTCGACTTGCGCCATGTTATTGAGCAGAGCTTGGTCGATAAAGGCATCTAGCTCATTCATGGCCTCTTCGTACCGTTTGCCTCGGAGATCCAGTCTCGCTTGCGGACCACGACCAGAAGCACGTTTGACGACATTGACTTGTTTTTTCTTGACTGGGGCTTCTTGTTGGGCCTGAACAAGGTCAAATTCTTTCTCTTCCAAGGTCATCTTGATCAAACCAACTTGGGCTTCCCAACGGCCGTCCTTAAGCTGATTGGTCAAGGTTCCTCTTTGACCATAACTGAGAACCACGATATCATCCCCCACCTTTGGAGCTCGTTTTTTCTTGGCTTTTTGAAGGACCTTGTTTTTAGATAAGTCGACTTTTTCAGGAGCCAGTTTTTTCAGGTCAGCCTTGGCTTCAATGATTTCGTGGGGTTTGAGTTGAGACTTGCTGTGAAGATTCTTGAGAATCTGGTCACTCTCACTTAGAGCGAGTTCCACAATCTCGGCAGCCTGTTCACGCGCCTTGTTGAGCTCAGTTTCTTTTTCACGATTGAGTTCGTTGTAGAGCTTTTTAAGAGCTCGGTTCATCTTAAGGTTTTCTTGCTCCACCTCACGAATATTGTCCAAGCGTTTACGGCTTTCAAGCGTTTGCTCTTCTAATTGTTCAATGATGCGGTTGACATCATTATCTTGGTTGACCTGCTGGCTGGCATCTCCTACGATGACATCTGACAAGCCCAGGCGTTTGGCGATTTCAAAGGCATTGCTTCGACCAGGAACTCCCTGCATAAAGCGATAGGTCGGACGCAGGCTGGCTGTATCAAACTCCATGCTGGCATTTTGCACAAAGGCTGTTTCAATACCGTAGGCCTTGAGTTCAGGATAGTGGGTCGTCGCCATGGTCTTAACCTGACGGAGACGAAGATCCTCCAAAATGGCCATAGCAAGGGCTGCTCCTTCCTGCGGATCGGTACCTGCGCCAAGCTCATCTAGTAATAAAAGAGAGTCTTGGTTGACCTTGCCAAGAATATCTACGATATTGGTCATGTGACTGGAGAAGGTAGACAAGCTTTGTTCGATGGACTGCTCATCCCCAATATCCGCAAAGACCTCCTCAAAAATTCCCACACGACTTCCCTTATCGGCCAAAATCGGCAAACCTGACTGGGCCATCAATTGCGTCAAACCTAAGGTTTTGAGCATAATGGTCTTACCACCCGTATTGGGACCAGTAATGACGATGGCTGTTAAATCCTTACCAAAGTGTACATCATTAGCAACAGCATTTTGCACCAAGGGATGACGAACATGAAGGAGTTGAATCTCCTGTCCTTCAGAGACTTGTGGCACTACTGCTCCTGTCTCTTGGATAAAACGTACCTTAGCACGAACTAAGTCCAAATGCCCAATAATCCAGCCATCATTTGCGATTTCAGCTGCATGCGGTCTTACACGTTCAGAGAGTTCTTGCAGGATACGCATCATCTCATAGCGTTCATCTGCACGAAGACTAGCAATTTCCTCACTCAGCTTGACTACTTCACGCGGTTCGATATAGACAGTGTTCCCGCTGGCAGAAATATCATGAACCACACCGGCAATCTTATTACGATAGGTGTTTTTGACAGGAAGAACCTGGCGACCATTTCTACTAGCAATGATGCCTTCTGTCAACATCTGTGCCTTTTGTTTGAGAAGATCCTGCAAGACGTCACGAACTTGGCTCTCGCTATCATGGATTTTACGACGGATTCGTGCTAGTTCCTCACTAGCAAAATTCTCAATAAATCCAGCTTCATTGATGGCCTGGAGATTGCCCTGTAAATGTGGTAAATCATGGAGTTTCTCAAACCAGTTTGCCAGATGGTCTAAGCGCACATTTTCAAGATTTTCATAAAAACTTTTTAATTCACGACTTGCTAAGAGTACACGTTTGAGAAGGAGAAATTCCTCAATGTTGAGGTCAGCCCCCATCTCCAAACGCTTGCAAGTTGAGGCAATTGCTTTGTAGTCAGAATGCTAAAGTGAGGATGCTCAACAAAGAGCTCTTGCATTTCTTCCATCTCAGCAAAAGCCTGTCTAATTTTATCACCCTTATCTGTTGGGACTAGCTCTTTTAACTGCTCTAATCCCTGCTCTGTCAAAAGATGGGGCTCAAATAAAGCTTTGACTTTGTTAAATTCTAGTGTTTCTAGTATTTTTGTATTCATGTTCTTTCCTTAATAGACGAGTAGATAGAATGTTCAGTAAGAGTTGGATTTCCTCTTTAAAGAGACTATTAAACTCATGGAATTGTAAACAAAAGGCTAGGAATAATTCCCGCCCTTTTTATCCGATTAATTTGGTTACCCAGATTTGTTTAATAAAGTTAGTAGTAATGGGATACTTTGAATCATATGTTTAGCTACTATACTTTTTTCAAGTGAATTTTGAACGACTTCCAAAGGAACTGTTGCAAGAATGGTCAATATCATCTGGAGAACAAACAAGGTCACTCCAACCGATAGAACTCCTGCACCAATACGAAAAGTATTTACCATCGATTTTATCTGTTGGTATTAAATTTACAAAGAGACCAAGCAAACGACCGATACTGTAAAAAACTGTAAAAGCTAGCAAATAGCCGATACCTGCATAAAAGACTTTATCCAATTGAAAGAGCTGATCCGATGGAAAGAAGAAAGTACTATTTCCTTCCTTAGGATTTGCATAGGGAATTAACAAGTGAAATTTTTCCCCTAGAGACTGGTAAAAATTGCCAGCAAAATAAGCTGAGACAATTGTTGCCACAAGATAATAAACTTGTAGGACCAAGCCTCTGCGATAGCCGATATAAAAAAACTCCAAGCAAGAATTAATAAGAGAAGAAACGAAATCATAAGGGATCCTCAATCTTACTTTTGTTCTTGTTTAGCCGCAACAACTTGATATCTAAGTGCTTCTAATTGCTG
>BNJS01001448.1_pt1 | contig 21670 bp, 28 predicted proteins | sample 8540461 | NCBI WGS metagenome assembly BNJS01 (sample SAMD00202454, study PRJDB9452) | human saliva metagenome | isolation source: human saliva | place: Japan | reverse complement strand
CAAGATCAGGTATCAAGATTCTTGGTAACGGTGAGTTGACTAAGAAGTTGACTGTTAAAGCTGCTAAATTCTCTAAATCAGCTGAAGAAGCTATCACTGCTAAAGGTGGTTCAGTTGAAGTCATCTAAGTGAGGTGACCTATGTTTTTTAAATTATTGAGAGAAGCACTCAAAGTTAAGCAAGTTCGATCAAAGATTTTATTTACAATTTTTATCGTATTTGTTTTTCGTATCGGTACTAGTATTACTGTACCGTGGGTAAATGCAAATAGCTTGAACGCTTTGAGTGGACTATCCTTCTTAAATATGTTGAGCTTGGTGTCAGGGAATGCCATGAAAAACTTTTCAGTTTTTGCTCTTGGAGTTAGCCCTTACATTACAGCCTCAATCGTCGTCCAACTCTTGCAAATGGATTTATTACCAAAGTTTGTGGAGTGGGGCAAACAAGGGGAAGTTGGTCGTAGAAAGTTAAACCAAGCAACTCGATACATTGCACTAGTGCTTGCATTTGTTCAATCAGTCGGTATTACTGCTGGTTTTAACGCTCTGTCTGGAGCTAAACTTTTGACTGTACCACTTACACCACAAGTTTTCCTTGTGATTGGAGGAATCTTAACAGCAGGTAGCATGATTGTAACCTGGTTGGGAGAGCAAATCACAGATAAGGGATATGGTAATGGTGTTTCAATGATTATCTTTGCAGGTATTGTTGCTTCAATTCCTGATATGATTAAAGGAATTTATGTTGATTACTTTGTCAATGTACCAAGTGATCGCTTACAATCATCCCTTATTTTCATCGCTATTTTGATTGTTGCAGTCTTGTTGATTATCTATTTTACAACCTATGTACAACAAGCTGAATACAAAATCCCAATTCAATATACAAAGGTTGCCCAAGGAGCTCCATCTAGCTCATACCTTCCTTTGAAGATTAACCCGGCGGGTGTTATTCCAGTTATCTTTGCCAGCTCTATCACAGCGGCACCAGCAGCGATCTTACAATTTGTAAGTGCATCTGGTCTTGACTGGGAGTGGGTTCGTACTGCCCAGGAGTTGTTGTCTACAACAGCCCCAACAGGTATTGCTCTTTACGCTCTGTTGATTATCCTCTTTACATTCTTCTATACATTTGTACAGATTAATCCTGAGAAAGCAGCAGAGAATTTACAAAAGAGTGGTGCCTATATCCACGGCGTTCGACCTGGTAAGGGAACAGAAGAATATATGTCAAAACTTCTTCGTCGTCTTGCAACGGTTGGTTCGCTATTCCTAGGTGTGATTTCTATCTTACCAATTGTAGCTAAGGATTTATTTGGTCTTTCAGACGTAGTTGCTTTTGGAGGAACAAGTCTCTTGATCATTATCTCTACTGGTATTGAAGGAATCAAACAATTGGAAGGTTATCTATTGAAACGTAAGTATGTTGGTTTCTTAAATACAACAGAATAATTGTAATAGAAAATAAAATTCACTATTGCTCAGAGAGTGGAGTGTAAAAATCAAAGACATTGTCAGATTTTTATCTCCTCTCTTCTATTTTGTTTTTAAATAGGAGTTGAAATGAATTTTTACTTCTATTTAAAAATAAAATAAGGAGATTGAATCATGAATCTTTTGATTATGGGATTACCTGGTGCAGGTAAAGGAACACAAGCAGCAAAAATTGTGGAACAATTTCATGTAGCTCATATTTCTACAGGAGATATGTTCCGTGCGGCTATTGCCAATAAAACGGAAATGGGTGTTCTTGCTAAGTCTTATATTGACAAAGGAGAGTTAGTTCCAGATGAAGTAACTAACGGAATCGTTAAAGAACGTCTTGCTCAGGATGATATTAAAGAAAGAGGTTTCTTGTTGGATGGTTACCCACGTACCATTGAACAAGCTCATGCTTTGGACCAAACCTTGGCTGAACTTGGTATCGAACTTGAAGGTGTCATCAATATTGAAGTAAACCCAGACTGTCTCTTGGAACGTTTGAGTGGCCGTATCATCCACCGCGAAACAGGTGAAACCTTCCACAAGGTTTTCAACCCACCAGTTGATTACAAAGAAGAAGACTATTACCAACGCGAAGATGATAAACCAGAAACAGTTAAACGTCGTTTGGATGTTAATATTGCTCAAGGTGAACCAATCATTGCCCACTATCGTGCCAAAGGTCTAGTACATGATATTGAAGGAAACAAGGATATTAATGAAGTCTTTGTAGATATCGAAAAAGTATTGACTAATTTGAAATAAAAGCGTTTTTCATACTTGCAAAATGTCTCTACAAATGGTATACTGAGTTAGTCTGACTTATAATTGTTGTCTCTGTGTCTAGAGGCATCAAATCGAAATTTATGGAGGTACTTTTGCGTGGCAAAAGACGATGTGATTGAAGTTGAAGGCAAAGTAGTTGATACCATGCCGAATGCAATGTTTACGGTTGAACTTGAAAATGGACATCAGATTTTAGCAACAGTTTCTGGTAAAATTCGTAAAAACTATATTCGTATTTTAGCGGGAGATCGTGTTACTGTTGAGATGAGTCCATATGACTTGACACGTGGGCGTATCACTTACCGCTTTAAATAATCGAAAAACTTGGAGGGATAAGAAATGAAAGTAAGACCATCGGTCAAACCAATTTGCGAATACTGTAAAGTTATTCGTCGTAATGGTCGTGTTATGGTAATTTGCCCAGCAAATCCAAAACACAAACAACGTCAAGGATAAGATAGAAAGGAGAAAACATGGCTCGTATTGCTGGAGTTGATATTCCAAATGACAAACGCGTAGTTATCTCATTGACTTATGTCTATGGTATCGGACTTGCAACATCTCAAAAGATTTTGGCAGCTGCTGGAATTTCAGAAGATATTCGTGTTCGTGACCTTACATCAGATCAAGAAGATGCTATCCGTCGTGAAGTGGATGCAATCAAAGTTGAAGGTGACCTTCGTCGTGAAGTGAACTTGAACATTAAACGTTTGATGGAAATCGGTTCATACCGTGGTATCCGTCACCGTCGTGGACTTCCTGTCCGTGGACAAAACACTAAAAACAACGCTCGCACTCGTAAAGGTAAAGCTGTTGCGATTGCTGGTAAGAAAAAATAATATAGGAGGTAAAAGTCTTGGCTAAACCAACACGTAAACGTCGTGTGAAAAAGAATATCGAATCTGGTATTGCTCATATTCACGCTACATTTAATAACACTATTGTTATGATTACTGATGTGCATGGTAATGCAATTTCTTGGTCATCAGCTGGTGCTCTTGGTTTCAAAGGTTCTCGTAAATCTACACCATTTGCTGCTCAAATGGCTTCAGAAGCTGCTGCTAAATCTGCACAAGAACACGGTCTTAAATCAGTTGAAGTTACTGTTAAAGGTCCAGGTTCTGGTCGTGAGTCAGCTATTCGTGCTCTTGCTGCCGCTGGTCTTGAAGTAACAGCAATTCGTGATGTGACTCCAGTGCCACACAATGGTGCTCGTCCTCCAAAACGTCGCCGTGTATAATCATTACCTTTACACTGCTTTTCGTTTAAGAGGGAGTAACTAAATGATCGAGTTTGAAAAACCAAATATAACAAAAATTGATGAAAATAAAGATTATGGCAAGTTTGTAATTGAACCACTTGAACGTGGTTATGGTACAACACTTGGTAACTCTCTTCGTCGTGTACTTCTTGCTTCTCTTCCAGGAGCGGCTGTGACTTCTATCGATATTGATGGAGTGTTGCATGAATTTGACACAATTCCAGGTGTGCGTGAAGATGTGATGCAAATCATTCTAAACATTAAAGGGATTGCAGTTAAATCTTATGTTAAGGACGAAAGACTATTGAACTAGATGTTCAAGGACCTGCTGAAGTAACAGCTGGAGATATTTTAACGGATAGTGATATTGAAATCGTAAATCCTAATCATTATCTTTTCACAATCGGTGAAGGTGCTTCATTTAAAGCGTCGATGACTGTTAATACGGGTCGTGGTTATGTACCTGCTGATGAAAACAAGAAAGATAATGCCCCAGTTGGAACACTTGCTGTAGATTCTATTTATACACCAGTTACAAAAGTCAACTATCAGGTTGAACCTGCTCGTGTAGGTAGCAATGATGGTTTTGACAAATTAACCCTTGAAATCTTAACAAATGGAACAATTATTCCAGAAGATGCTTTAGGGCTTTCAGCACGTATCTTGACAGAGCATCTTGATTTGTTTACAAATCTGACTGAGATTGCGAAGTCAACAGAAGTGATGAAAGAAGCTGATACTGAATCAGACGATCGTATTTTGGATCGTACGATTGAGGAACTTGATTTGTCTGTGCGTTCATACAACTGTTTGAAACGTGCCGGTATCAATACTGTGCATGATTTGACAGAAAAATCTGAAGCAGAGATGATGAAAGTAAGAAATCTTGGACGCAAGAGTTTGGAAGAAGTGAAACTCAAGCTCATTGATTTGGGTCTTGGATTAAAAGATAAATAAAGGAGGAATACATGGCTTACCGTAAACTAGGACGCACTAGCTCACAACGTAAAGCAATGCTTCGCGATTTGACAACTGACCTTTTGATCAACGAATCAATCGTGACAACTGAAGCTCGTGCTAAAGAAATCCGTAAAACTGTTGAAAAAATGATTACTCTAGGTAAACGTGGTGATTTGCATGCACGTCGTCAAGCAGCAGCTTTCGTACGTAATGAAATCGCATCTGAAAACTATGATGAAGCAACTGACAAGTACACTTCTACTACAGCACTTCAAAAATTGTTCTCAGAAATCGCACCTCGTTATGCTGAGCGTAACGGTGGATACACTCGTATCCTTAAAACTGAACCACGTCGTGGTGATGCAGCGCCAATGGCGATCATTGAATTAGTATAAAATCATCAATTTTGTTGAGTGTTATGATGATGGAGCCTCGTGCTCTTAGTCTAGCTCTGGTCTACCGCTAGGATTTCAATCCTAGCGGGAACACTCATCATAAGATGAATGGGTAGACGCTTGTTTACGAAATTGTTTTTTACTTAAGAACAATTTCGTAAGCAGGCGTTTTTGCGTATTTTAATTGTAAATATGCTATACTAGGAACAAAGAAAGTCGGTAATATTTTGACTTCCGACTAATTGAAGAATTGGAGCATAACAATGAAAGCTATTATTACAGTTGTTGGAAAAGATAAGACTGGTATTGTTGCGGGTGTAGCAAGTAAAATTGCAGAATTAGGTTTAAATATTGATGATATTTCGCAAACTGTTTTAAACGAATATTTCACGATGATGGCAGTTGTTTCAAGTGATGAAAAACAGGATTTTACCGCTCTTAGAACTGAGTTTGAAACCTTTGGCCAAAGTCTAAATGTAAAAATCAATATTCAAAGTGCAGCAATTTGATGCCATGTATAATATCTAGGAGGTACGTATGGATATTAGACAAGTAACCGAAACCATTGCGATGATTGAAGAGCAGCATTTTGATATCAGGACCATCACCATGGGCATTTCCCTTTTGGACTGTATTGACCCTGATATTGAACGTACGGCAGAAAAAATATATGAGAAAATCACTAGAAAAGCTGCTAATCTTGTTTCAGTAGGAGACGAAATTGCAGCAGAATTAGGGATTCCAATTGTTAACAAACGAGTATCGGTAACTCCGATTTCTATAATCGGTGCAGCAACTGATGCCAAAGACTATGTTCCACTAGCAAAAGCTTTGGATAGAGCGGCTAAAGAAATTGGAGTAGATTTTATTGGGGGCTTTTCAGCACTAGTTCAAAAAGGTTATCAAAAAGGAGATGAGATTCTCATCAATTCTATACCCCGTGCCTTAGCAGAAACGGATAAGGTTTGCTCGTCAGTTAATATCGGATCAACCAAGTCTGGAATTAATATGACAGCAGTTGCGGATATGGGACGCATCATCAAGGAAACGGCAAACCTATCGGATATGGGTGCAGCCAAGTTGGTAGTCTTTGCCAACGCCGTAGAGGACAATCCTTTTATGGCAGGCGCCTTTCATGGTGTTGGTGAAGCAGATGTTATCGTCAATGTCGGAATATCAGGACCAGGTGTTGTCAAACGTGCCTTAGAAAAGGTACGGGGTCAGAGTTTTGATGTTGTTGCTGAAACGGTCAAGAAGACAGCCTTTAAAATCACTCGGATTGGTCAACTAGTCGGTCAAATGGCTAGCGAAAGACTGGGTGTAGAATTTGGGATTGTAGATTTGAGTTTAGCACCGACTCCAGCAGTAGGAGACTCTGTAGCTCGTGTTCTTGAAGAAATGGGTTTGGAGACAGTTGGGACACATGGAACAACTGCTGCTCTTGCTCTTCTGAATGATCAAGTCAAAAAAGGTGGTGTCATGGCTTGTAACCAAGTTGGTGGTCTGTCAGGTGCCTTTATCCCAGTCTCGGAAGATGAAGGCATGATTGCGGCTGTACAAAATGGTTCTCTGAATCTTGAAAAACTCGAAGCTATGACGGCCATCTGTTCGGTTGGATTGGATATGATTGCTATTCCCGAAGACACACCAGCTGAAACCATTGCAGCTATGATTGCTGATGAAGCTGCAATCGGTGTGATTAATATGAAGACAACAGCAGTCCGGATAATCCCTAAAGGGAAAGAAGGAGATATGATTGAATTCGGTGGCCTTTTAGGAACGGCTCCAGTTATGAAGGTTAACAAGGCGTCGTCATTTGATTTTATCGCTAGAGGTGGTCAAATCCCTGCTCCGATTCATAGTTTTAAAAATTAATAAAAAAGAAGTTATTTAAGTTGGGTTTAAGGTTTACCCTGTATACTATAATCATTAAATAAAGACCTCCTAACTTTATTTAATAGTAATCCTAACTTTTTCATAATAATCTCCGACAAAGGTCGCTCATCAGGGCGACTTTTGTTTTTATTTTAGGTGAATATAGAGGATTAAATAGGATTTTTTGATAAATAAATTTGAGATTGACTGAACAATTTTTGCATGAAACAGCTCCAAACCTTGCTGTTATTGGCTTTTTAAAAATTTATGGTATAATAGTAGTAGTTTTATTAGATGGAGTAGGATTTTTGAGAAAAAGCTTTCGTGTAAAAAAAGAGAAAGATTTTAATGCGATATTTAAAGAGGGAGAGAGTGTAGCTAATCGAAGATTTGTTATCTATAGATTAGCAAATAGCCAAGAACATTTTCGAGTGGGTTTGTCAGTTAGTAAAAAGCTGGGAAACGCTGTTATGAGAAATCAAATTAAAAGAAGAATTCGACACATTCTCATTGATCATAGAAATGAACTTGTAGATAATATCGATTTCATCGTGATTGCCCGAAAAGGTGTTGAAAACTTAGATTACGCAGAGCTTGAAAAAAACTTGCTTCATGTATTAAGATTAGCGAAGATTTACCAGGAAGGAAATAGGAGTGAAGAAGAGAATACAACTAACTAGTTTGATGGGTTTGTCCTTATTTGTGATGACTGCCTGTGCAACTAGTAATGCATCAAGTGATGTAACTGCTGACTCGGCAGATTTATGGAGTCGACTTGTTTATTTTTTTGCTGAAACCATTCGATTTTTGTCTTTTGACATGAGTATTGGTATTGGGATTATTCTATTCACGATTTTGATTAGAACCCTGCTTTTGCCAGTTTTTCAGACACAGATGGTTGCCTCAAGAAAGATGCAAGAAGCTCAACCTCGCATCAAAGAATTACGTGACATGTATCCAGGTCGTGACATGGAAAGTCGCACCAAGCTTGATCAGGAAACACGTAAGTTATTTAAAGAGTTGGGAATCAAGCAATCCTCGACCTTCTGGCCACTCTTGGTTCAGATGCCGATTCTAATCGCTCTCTTCCAAGCTTTATCAAACGTAGATTTTTTGAAGACTGGCCATTTCTTGTGGTTCAATCTAGGTGGAGCTGATACAACCTTCGTATTACCTATTTTAGCTGCCCTATTTACCTTCCTCAGTAGTTGGCTTTCAAACAAAGCCTTGCCTGAGAAAAATGGTGCCATGACGGGTATGATGTATGGGATGCCTATTATAATCTTCTTTTTTGCAATATCTGCTCCAAGTGGTGTCGCTCTTTACTGGGCAGTTTCAAATGCTTATCAAGTATTGCAAACCTATATTTTGAACAATCCTTTTAAAATCATTGCAGAACGAGAAGCCGGCATACAAGCTGAGAAAGATCTAGAAATTAAGAAGAGAAAAGCTTTGAAGAGAGCACAGAAAAAGAAAAAGTAAGGAGAAATCTGATAATGGTATTATATACAGGTTCAACGGTTGAAGAAGCAATTCAAAATGGATTAAAAGAATTGGGTATTCCTAGAATGAAGGCTCATATCAAGGTTATTTCTAGAGAGAAAAATGGTTTTTTAGGTCTCTTTGGTAAGAAGCCAGCCCAAGTGGATATTGAATCAATCAATGAAACAACAGTAGTAAAGGCAAATCAACAGGCTATTAAAGGTGTTCCAAAAGAAATAAATGAAAAGAATGAGCCAGTTAAGACTGTCAGTGAAGCTACTGTTGATTTAGGTCACGTAGTTGAAGCTATCAAGAAAATTGAAGAAGAAGGCCAAGGGGTTCCTGATGAAGTCAAGGCTGAAATTCTTAAAAATGAAAAAGAAGCCAGCACAATTCTCGAGGAAACAGGACACATCGCAATTATCAAAGAGTTACTTCCTGAAGAACCTCAGAAGGAAGAAGCTAAGCAGGAGAATGAATTAGAAAATCTCGGTTTGGAAGTCGAGCCTGCTTATGATGTTGAAAAGGTTGTTGAAGAAGTGACAAGTTATGTCCAAGGCATCATTGATGACATGGATGTTGAGGGAACTATCTCAAGCACCTCTAATCGTCGCTCCATCAATATGCAGATTGATACTAATGAGCCAGGACGTATCATTGGTTATCATGGTAAGGTCTTAAAATCTTTACAACTCTTGGCCCAAAATTACCTTTACAATCGCTATTCAAAAACCTTCTACATTACGATCAATGTGAATGATTATGTAGAACATCGTGCTGAGGTTTTACAGAGCTACGCTCAAAAATTAGCAACTCGAGTTCTTGAGGAAGGTCGCAGCCAAATGACAGATCCAATGTCAAGTAGTGAGCGTAAAATTATCCACCGTATTATTTCCCGTATGGAAGGTGTAACGAGTTACTCAGAAGGTGATGAACCAAATCGTTACGTCGTTGTTGATACAGAATAAACATAAAATCAGGGGAAACCTGATTTTTTTCTAACTAAAGAAGGAATAAAATGAAAGAAATCAAGGACTATCTTGCTTATCAAGGGGAACAGTACCGGAATCCTGAAAAAGCAGGAGCTGAAAAAGATAAAATGCTAGGCCTGCGTCAAAAAGGGCAGAAAGCGCGAAAGGCATTTACTCACCTAGCGGAATGTTTTCAAGCTAGGCATTCCGATTGGAATTTACACCCAACCAGTCAATGGATGAATCAAGCGCAGAGATTACGACCACATTTCTGGGTTTATTTACAGAGAGAGGGGCATGTAACAGAGCCCATGATGGCTCTTCGTTTGTATGGAAATCAGAATAATTGGGGAATCTCTATAGAAGTCAGCTTTGTAGAGAGAAAGAAAGATGAGACTACCTTGTCAAAACAGGCTAAAATATTGGATCTCCCAGTGGTTGATGGAATCTATTATTGGGTTCAGAAAAACGATGAAAGCTATAGAGTACAAGCTACTGAGGAGAATAGACAACTTTTAAGACAACAATTATCCAATCAGGAGATTCGTAAGGTTTTAGTAAAAGTTGATATTCCAGTAGTCGATGAAGATACTATAGATAAGGTTCTAGATAAACTTGATAGAGGTTTTGAAAAACTATCACCTTACTATCAAGTGACTAGAGATTAGTATAATCGGCTGAGTCATTTTATAGTAAATTGTTTTATTGCTATTCTATCTGTTTTTTCATATAATAGTAGGATAGGATATGTGATAAACTTATCACCTTAAATAGAAAGGAAATTCTATGTCAAATCTATCTATTAATGCTATTCGTTTCTTGGGTATTGACGCTATTAATAAGCGAATTCAGGTCACCCAGGGGTGGTAATGGGTGCAGCACCGATGGCTTACAGCCTTTTCACTAAAGAACTTCGTATCAATCCAGCTCAACCAAACTGGATCAACCGCGACCGTTTTATTCTTTCAGCGGGTCACGGATCAATGCTTCTCTATGCCCTTCTTCACCTTTCTGGATTTGAAGATGTGAGCATGGATGAAGTGAAGAGCTTCCGTCAATGGGGTTCTAAAACTCCAGGTCACCCAGAGTTCGGCCATACAGCAGGGGTTGATGCAACAACAGGTCCTCTAGGACAAGGGATTGCGACTGCGACAGGTTTTGCACAAGCAGAACGTTTCCTTGCAGCTAAGTATAACCGCGAAGGTTATAACATCTTTGACCACTACACTTACGTTATCTGTGGAGATGGTGACTTGATGGAAGGTGTCTCAAGTGAAGCTGCTTCTTATGCAGGCTTGCAAAAGCTTGACAAGTTGGTTGTTCTTTATGATTCAAATGATATCAACCTGGATGGTGAGACAAAAGATTCTTTCATAGAAAGTGTCCGCGATCGTTACAATGCTTATGGTTGGCATACAGCCTTGGTAGAAGATGGAACAGATTTAGTAGCCATTCAGACTGCTATCGAAGAAGCTAAGGCTTCAGGCAAACCATCTTTGATTGAGGTGAAAACAATCATTGGTCATGGATCTCCAAACAAGCAAGGCACAAATGCCGTACACGGTGCTCCTCTTGGTGCAGACGAAACTGCTGCAACTCGTCAAGCTCTCGGTTGGGACTATGAGCCATTTGAAATTCCAGCTCAAGTCTATGCTGACTTCAAAGAAAATGTTGCGGACCGAGGTGCATCAGCATATGAAGCATGGATAAAACTAGTTGCAGATTATAAGGAAGCATACCCAGATCTTGCTGCAGAAGTGGAAGCAATCATCGACGGACGCGATCCAGTTGAGTTAAGACCAGAAGATTTTCCAGCCCTAGAAAATGGTTTCTCACAAGCTACTCGCAACTCAAGTCAAGATGCCTTGAACGTTGTTGCTGCTAAGTTGCCAACCTTCCTAGGTGGTTCAGCCGACTTGGCGCATTCAAACATGACCTACATCAAGACTGACGAACTTCAGGACGATGCCAATCGTTTGAACCGCAACATTCAGTTTGGTGTTCGTGAATTTGCTATGGGTACAGTTTTGAACGGAATGGCTCTTCACGGTGGACTTCGCGTTTATGGTGGAACATTCTTTGTCTTCTCTGACTACTTGAAAGCTGCGGTACGTTTGTCAGCCTTGCAAGGTCTTCCTGTGACTTATGTATTTACTCATGACTCTATCGCAGTTGGTGAAGATGGACCGACTCACGAACCAATCGAACACTTGGCAGGTCTCCGCGCCATACCAAACTTAAATGTTTTCCGTCCTGCTGACGCACGTGAAACACAGGCGGCTTGGTATCTAGCTGTTAAGAGCGAGAAAACACCTACAGCTTTGATTTTGACGCGTCAAAACTTGACCGTAGAAGAAGGAACTGACTTTGACAAGGTTGCTAAAGGTGCCTATGTTGTCTATGAAAATGCAGCTGACTTTGACACTATCTTGATTGCAACAGGTTCAGAGGTCAATCTCGCTGTTGCAACCGCTAAAGAATTGGTAAGTCAAGGAGCTAAGGTGCGCGTAGTCAGCATGCCATCTACGGATGTCTTTGATGCACAAGATGCCGCGTACAAAGAAGAAATCCTACCAAATGCAGTTCGTCGTCGTGTTGCAGTCGAAATGGGAGCAAGTCAAAACTGGTACAAATACGTGGGTCTTGACGGTGCCGTTCTTGGTATCGATAACTTCGGCGCTTCTGCACCAGCACCAAAAGTTTTAGAAGAATATGGCTTTACAGTAGAAAATCTTGTAAAAGTCGTTAAGAATTTGAAATAAGCTTAAAAATCAGAGTGTAAACTCTGGTTTTTTATGATCGATGATACTAATTGTAGGAATCTCAGCTAAGAATCGAAATAAAGAAAGCGTATTCATTTTCTTTGATTTTAACAATGTCTTGTAGTAAAATATAAGCGAAGATAATTTGAAAGGAGGTTTAAAGTCGAAATTATCGCTTGTAGTGCTCTATATTTGATTTCGTAATGAGGAGGTAGTGATTATGAAACGTTTAAATATTGCTATACTTTTTCTCGTTAGTTTATTTATTATAAGTATTCATTTTCATGGCACTGTTCAAGCCGACGAACAAAAAAACTACGCTATTTCTTTAAATGACTCTTCTTCAACCGAGGTGAGTAAAAATGACATAATAAACGATTATATAAAAAATACTGGAGTAAGCTATGAAGAGGCATCTCACTTGTTATTTCCTAGTAGCAGGATGAGATCGGTTAATACTACTGGAGTAGACAGTGTTTCTTATGTACGTTTAGCAAGTTCTTTCCAAGATGATACTGTAAGTGATTATGTTCCTGGGAATGCTGGGAAAGTCTATTTTTATTGTGAAGTAAGTAAAAGTGGTTGGTTTAGAGGAATTAAAAGAATTATTTATGCTGGATACTATGCAGGCAATTTAGTATTTAGTGGCAATTTCCAATACGCATTGCCAGATGCCAATCGTATTCACTATACGCTTAGCGGAGGGCTATATAGCAACGCTCAAACTACTGTTTCCACAGGTGGAAGTATTGGTATTGGTCAAACAGGTAGTGTAAACATACAAATTTCTAGAACAACAAATTATGTTCGGTCTTTGTATTGTCACAGAGATACCTATTATTAGGGAGTTTAAAATGAAAAAAATGATTTTACAGATGACATGGGCCGTGTTAGCTCCATTTATCTCTTTAATATTGTGTAGAAATTTGAGTGTGCTAATATTAACTACAGATGCATTGTTTTTCATGTTTTTCATCTTTTTTTCTATTGCTCAATGGATAGCTATTTTGGTGTGGGAAATAAATGAACTTTCTAAATATTTAAAAAAGAAATAAGATGTTACCCGAGAACGGTGAGGCAGTTTCTGCTTTGCCGTTTTTTATCTGCAATGCGATAGCATACAATAATCGTTGCGTTGTTACCATATTTATTGTAGCATAAGCGATGAAGGGAGGGTCAGATGTGGGATTCTAATTGTTTTTGAATATCATGAATGTCACTTACAAAGTTTTTTATTGGCATAAAAAGAAGGCACAACCTTGTAAAAGTAGTTGAAATTTGGTATAGTAGTCTTATCTGGTTTACAAAGGAGAAAAATAATATGAATGTGAATTTTACATTTTTAATCATGCTTGTAGGGATGTTTGCCTTGATGTTTTTCATGCAACGTTCTCAAAAGAAACAAGCTGAAAAACGCATGGAGAGTCTCAATAAACTTCAAAAAGGTTATGAAGTAATCACGATTGGTGGATTATACGGAACAGTTGATGAAGTTAATACTGAAAATAGAACAATCGTTCTTGATGTAGATGGTGTCTACCTTACTTTTGAACTAGCTGCTATTAGAACAGTCTTGCCAGTTAAAGAAGCTGTGACTCCTGAAGGAGCAGTAATCGAAGACGGAAGCGCAATTGAAGAATAAAACGGGATGGGATTCATTCCCGTTTTTCTATAAAATCTGAGGGGAAATGATGAAAAAAATTGTCTTTGTTTGTCTTGGGAATATCTGTCGTAGTCCCATGGCAGAGTTCGTGATGAAATCATTGACAGATGATTATGAGATTGAAAGTCGAGCGACCTCATCATGGGAGCATGGCAATCCGATTCACAAAGGAACGCAAGCTATTTTTAAGAGCCATGGTGTAGACTATGACTCCAGCAAAACATCGCTACAAATCTCCAAAAGAGATTTTGAGTATTTTGATTATATCTTAGGCATGGATGAGTCAAACGTTTCTGACTTGCGTCAAATGTGCCCTCAATCTCTAAAGCATAAGATTCATCCCTTTGCTGCGGAGAGCGTCCCTGATCCATGGTATACAGGAGATTTTGAAGAAACCTACGATCGAGTCTTGACCGGTTGCCGCGACTGGTTAGCTCGCCTAGAAAATGAGATAAATGATGGAAAATATTAAGAAACTCTTTGAAAAATACCGTGTCTATCTGACACGTCCTCGCTTAGAACTTGCTACGGTTGTAGTCATAGGATTTTGCGCCGTTCTAGTTTTTTTAGGGACCATACCTAAAAAAGGGACTTTGAAACTCAATGGAGAGACAATTTTATATGACGGAAGTCTGATTCGTGGCAAGATGAATGGTCAAGGAACTGTCACTTTCCCAAATGGAGACACCTATACTGGAGAATTTCGAAATGGTGCTTTTAATGGGAAGGGGACTTACCAAGCAAAAGAAGGTTGGGTTTACGAAGGTGATTTTGTTAATGGCCAGGCCGAAGGAAAAGGAAAATTGACCACGGAACAACAGGTAATCTATGAGGGTGACTTCAAACAAGGTTTATTTCAACAAGCAAAATAGCTTCCTTATCAGGGGGCTATTTTTTATGCGATGGGTTAAGCTACTAATTTTGGTTACATGTTAAATTTGGATGATACTGATGTTTAGACGCCTAAAAGCCACTATTTATAAGCTTTACTGACTAGAAGGGAAACTTTTAATTACAATTTATAAAAAAATTCTCTAAATAACAGTAAAACTGTTTACAAATCAAAAAAAAAGAGTTATAATAAACTTGTGAAATAATTAACAAGGATTTAAAAATCCTTTGAAAGCTATGGAGGAAAATATGGCTGATAAAAAAACTGCAAAAGTTGAAGATAAACAACTGTTGGCTGAAAAGCACGTAGATGGCTTGGTACAAAAAGGTTTAGCTGCACTTGAAGAAATGCGTAAGTTGAACCAAGAACAAGTTGATTACATCGTAGCGAAAGCATCAGTTGCAGCTCTTGATGCACACGGAATTCTTGCTCAACATGCAATCGAAGAAACACAACGTGGTGTATTTGAAGATAAGGCTACAAAGAACTTGTTTGCCTGTGAACACGTTGTAAACAACATGCGCGGTGTGAAAACTGTTGGAGTTATCGAAGATGATCCAATTACTGGCTTGACTAAAATTGCAGAGCCTGTTGGGGTTATCTGTGGGGTTACACCTACAACAAACCCAACATCTACAGCAATCTTTAAAGCTTTGATCTCATTGAAGACACGTAATCCAATCGTCTTTGCTTTCCACCCGTCTGCTCAAGAATCTTCAGCTCACGCAGCGCAAATCGTTCGTGATGCGGCTATTGCAGCAGGAGCTCCTGAAAACTGTGTACAATGGATTACAGAACCATCTATGGAAGCAACAGCTGCTCTTATGAATCATGATGGTATTGCAACTATCCTTGCTACTGGTGGTAATGCCATGGTTAAGGCAGCTTACTCATGTGGTAAACCAGCTCTTGGGGTAGGTGCCGGAAACGTTCCTGCTTACATCGAAAAATCAGCTGACCTTCGTCAAGCTGCTCATGATATCGTTATGTCTAAATCATTTGACAACGGTATGGTATGTGCGTCAGAACAAGCAGTTATCATTGACAAAGAAGTTTACGATGAATTTGTTGCAGAATTTAAATCTTACCACACTTACTTTGTTAACAAAAAAGAAAAAGCTCTTCTAGAAGAATTCTGTTTTGGAGCAAAAGCTAATAGCAAAAACTGTGCTGGAGCAAAATTGAATGCCGACATCGTTGGTAAACCAGCAACATGGATTGCAGAACAAGCAGGCTTCTCAGTACCAGCAGAAACTAATATCCTTGCTGCAGAATGTGCAGAAGTTGGTGTAAACGAGCCTCTTACAAGAGAAAAACTTTCTCCAGTTATTGCAGTATTGAAAGCTGAAGATACTGAAGATGGACTTAAAAAAGCTCGCCAAATGGTTGAGTTCAACGGTCTTGGTCACTCAGCAGCTATCCATACAAAGACGAAGAACTTGCTAAACGCTTTGGTACAGAAATTAAAGCAATGCGTATTATCTGGAACTCGCCATCAACATTCGGTGGTATCGGTGACGTTTACAATGCCTTCATCCCATCATTGACACTTGGATGTGGTTCATACGGACGCAACTCAGTTGGTGATAACGTGAGCGCAATCAACCTTCTAAACATCAAGAAAGTAGGGAAACGTAGAAATAATATGCAATGGTTTAAAGTTCCTTCAAAAATTTACTTCGAACGCAATTCTATCCAATACCTTCAAACCTGTGAAGATATTGAACGCGTTATGATTGTTACTGACAAATCAATCGAAAAACTTGGTTTTGTTCAACGTGTTATCGATCAATTGAACGCACGTAGCAACCGTGTAACTATCCAAGTATTCTCAGATGTTGAGCCAGATCCAGATATCACAACTGTAGAACGTGGTACTGAAGTGATGAGAGCTTTTGAACCAGATACAATTATCGCTCTTGGTGGTGGTTCTCCAATGGACGCGGCTAAAGTTATGTGGCTTTTCTACGAACAACCAGAAATCGACTTCCGTGACTTGGTTCAAAAATTCATGGATATCCGTAAACGTGCCTTCCGCTTCCCATCACTTGGTAAGAAAGCGAAGTACATCGGTATCCCAACAACTTCAGGTACAGGTTCAGAAGTAACACCATTTGCCGTTATCTCTGATAAGAAAAACAACCGTAAATACCCATTGGCTGACTACTCATTGACACCAACTATTGCGATTGTTGACCCAGCTTTGGTTGAATCAGTTCCAGATTTCATCGCTGCTGATACAGGTATGGACGTCTTGACTCACGCGACTGAAGCCTACACTTCAAACTTCGCTAACGACTACACAGACGGTATTGCGCTTCAAACAATTAAACTTGTATTTGAATGGTTAGAAAAATCAGTTAAAACAGCTGATCCAGAAGCTCGTGAGAAAATGCATAATGCGTCTACAATGGCAGGTATGGCCTTCGCCAATGCCTTCCTTGGTATGAGCCACTCAATGGCCCACAAGATTGGTGCGGTTCACCACACTGTTCACGGACGTACAAATGCTATCTTGCTTCCATACGTTATCCGTTACAACGGAACTCGTCCATCTAAGACTACCACATGGCCTAAATACAACTACTGGAAAGCTGATGAGAAATTCCAAGACATCGCGAAAATGCTTGGTTTGCCTCACTCAACTCCAGAAGAAGCAGTTGAAGCATACGCTAAAGCTGTTTACGACCTTGGTGTTGCAGTAGGTATCAAGATGAACTTCAAGGATCAAGGAATTGATGAAAAAGCTTGGAAAGACAGCTTGCATGAAATTGCCTTGCTTGCATACGAAGACCAATGTTCACCAGCCAACCCACGCTTGCCAATGGTAGCTCACATGGAAGAAATCATGGCAGATGCTTACTATGGCTATGCAGAACGTCCAGGACGTCGTAAATAATTGATTATCAGCCAGAGACAGGAGTGATCCTGTCTCTTTTTTGTAATTCCTTTTGGGAAATGGTATAATAATCGCATATATTTATTTGAAAATCAAAGCTTTGATAATCGTGTGAGGGAGAAATGTAAGAGATGAATCAGCTAGGGGAAAAGGTAAGGCTTCTTAGAGAGGAGAAAGGACTAAGTCGTCCAGTTTTTTGTGGAGATGAGTCTGAATTATCAGTCCGTCAGTTGGTCCGCATCGAAAAAGGAGAATTTCGTCCTACGATAAAAACACTAGAATATATAGCGAATAGGCTAGATATTCCATCCTATGTCTTGATGCCAGACTATAAGGAATTACCTAAACGTTACCAAGAATTAAAATACTTTCTTCTTCATCATCCTGACTATGGAGACAAAGAGTTACAGGAACAGAAGGAAGAATATTTTGATGAGATTTTTGAATGTTTTTATGATGATTTGCCACGTGATGAGAAAGTACTAGTGGATTGTCTTCAAGCTATAGATGAGGTGAGAGCGACTAGTAATTCCTTATACGGAAGCAGTGTGATTGAGGGCGGTCTTCAAGACTTACTATCCAGAGATGTATATAGGGCTGAGGAATTGTTGAAATTGAGACTGTATTTCAACTGTCAGTTAATGGATGGTTTAAATGTGGGTGAGATAAAAGAATCTGAGCATGAAACCATTCTTTGTTTTCATGACAAACTAAGTTCTCAGGTTGATAAGATAGAGTTCGATTGTTTGGACTTGCTTAGAGATTCCTTGTTAGCTTCTTTAGCTTGTATAGAAATTATGGGACTGTTTCATTATTTTAAGAGGGCGGTTGAGACCTTAAATAAAATAGGGCAAAAAACACGAGATTTTCAAAAACAACCGATTGTCTTGATGCTTGAGTGGAAATATTATATTCAGACAGATTATGATACAGCCAAACAAAAGTATGAAGAAGCAAAAATGATGGCGAGAATGTTTGGAAATGAGAAGTTAATCGTTAGTTTAGATAATGAATGGGCTGAGGACCTAGAAAGATATCGTTGAAGGGTTTATAGGAGTGACATTTCTGTTATACAGTTTGTTTAAGTGTCAAAGTTTTTGTAATGATGCGAGGGTAAGTGCGAGCAGTGAATGAATTAGGAGAGAAGGTACGAATCCTTAGAGAGGAGAAAGGTCTCAGTCGACCAGTTTTTTGTGGGGATGAGTCAGAGTTGTCCGTTCGTCAGTTGGTGCGCATTGAAAAGGGAGAGTTTCGTCCTACGATAAAAACACTGGAATATATTGCGGATAGGCTAGGTATTCCATCGTATGTCTTGATGCCAGACTATAAGGAATTACCCAAGCGTTACCAAGAATTAAAGTACTTTCTTCTTCATCATCCTGACTATGGAGACAAAGAGTTGCAGGAACAAAAGGAAGAATATTTTGATGAGATTTTTGAATATTTTTATGATGATTTACCACGTGATGAGAAAGGGATAGTGGATTGTCTTCAAGTCATAGATGCAGTGAGAGCGACTGATGATGAACAGTATGGGCTTGCGCTAGTAGATGAGTATTTGGACGAACTTTGTAATCAAAGTGAGTTTTCATTTTCAGACCTTTTGAAAATTCGATTGTATTTTTTATGTAGTTATTTAGAAAATATAAAAAAAGGACACTTATCTATTAGCGAGCAGACAAAACTTCAATCAATGTTTCAAAAGGTTTGTGATAAAGTAGAGAAAAGTAATACCGAAGATTTATTTCTAGTTCGAGACGTATTATTTGCAGGATTAGATAGTTGTGAACTGCTTAACAACCTAGAGTTATTTAAGTTAGCGGTGGAAAAGCTCAATTGGATTGCTGAAAAAACAAGAGATTTTCAAAAACAACCGATTGTCTTGATGGTCGAGTGGAAATATTATATTCAGACGGATTATGATACAGCTAAACAAAAGTATGAAGAAGCAAAAATGATGGCAAGGATGTTTGGTAATGAGCAGTTACTAATTAGTTTAGATAATGAATGGGCTGAGGACCTAGAAAGATACCGTTAAAGGGTTTATAGGAGTGACATTTCTGTCATTGGGGGAATGTCGCTTTTTTGTTAAAATGAATTCGTAAAAAGAGAAAGGAATTCTTTGATTCCTTTTGAATCTGATAGATAAATATAGTTTGTATCGGTACACGGTATCACAAGTAATTAAAGGAGATAATAATGTCCATTTTATCCATGAAGGATATTTCAAAATTTTACGCTTTGGATGGCAAGCATAAAGAGCAGGCTCTAAGAAATATTAACCTGCAGATTGCAGCAGGGAAAATCACGGCGATTTATGGTCCGTCAGGCTGTGGCAAGACCAGTCTACTGAATATCATCAGTGGTCTTGATAGAGAGTATGAGGGAGTTTTAGCTTTTAAAGGAGAACCTCTCAGAGATTTATCGGAGATTGAATTAACTCAATTCCGTAAAGATAATATTGGATTTGTCTTTCAAAACTTCAATCTCATTCCTCACCAGTCTGTTTTGGACAATGTTAAGTTGCCTCTCTATGTCAAAGATTTATCCGATAAAGAAATGACAAGAATAGCTCAAGAACAACTAGCCAGTTTAGGAATGGAACCCTTTATGGCTAAAAATGTCAAGCAACTTTCTGGAGGTCAAAAGCAACGTGTAGCCATTGCGCGTGCTCTAGTCAATCAACCGGATATGATTGTAGCTGATGAGCCAACAGGGTCGCTGGATTCTCAATCCCAAGAAATGGTATTAGAAGTATTTAAAAGTTTGGCCAAATCTGGGAAAACAGTACTGATTGTGACTCATAACCCAGAAGTAGCTGAATATGCAGATGTAATTATCAAAATGAAGGATGGTGAAGTCGTTGAAGAAGTCAAAAAATAAAGGATTATCTTTTAAAAATAAATTCAAACTTTCTTTGAGTAACTTTATGGAAAGAAAGTGGCGAAACTTGTTGATTGCAGTAGCAACCTCGATTGGTTTTGTAGGCGTGTTGATTTCTTTTGGACTAGGGAATGCCTTGATTTCAATGATTGATGAAAATACAAATGGGGGCAAGCTCCCTTCCCAAGTTCAGATTGCACTAAACTCAAACGTTGCAGGTAGAGGTTTTTTGAATCAAGAAGATAAGAACTATATCACGGATACGATTGGAAAAGAAAATATTAAATATCTAGAGAGTCCTTTTGGCATGACTATGTCAAAAATCAGTATAGACGGACAAGAAGTGGACTTAAGTCAAACCATGCCTTCTTATGCTCAAGTTGTGAGTTTATATGAGGATACAAGTATCTCCGTTAGCAGTAATGAGAAAGAAAAAGTGCTAGCAGGCTCTCTTTATACGGATGTTAACGAACAGGGATTGACGATTCCAATGAGTCTACTGAAAAATTGGAATGAACAAACAGGGAAAAATCTTACAGCTAGTGATGTTATTGGCAAACCAGTCTCGGCAACCATTGTAGAAAATGCTGCTGAAGGTAGCAAATTGGCAGGTTTTCAAACTCATATTGTGCGTGTAATCAATGATGAAGATGATGCAGAAGATAGTAATAGTTTTATGGCTTCCAAGCAGATGGAAACGATTTTAAAAGAAGCTGAATTCACAAAGGCTGTATCCTATTTTATTTTAGAACTTAAAGACCCATCTCGTACGAAAACAGTAACAGAAGAATTGCAGAAATAAGAAGTATACAGTTCTTTCTCAACAGGCTGTTCTTGATATTGTGATTACCTTTATTCGTGTTATTCAGGGGCTCCTGATAGTACTTTCTTCTCAAGCTATTTTGGTATCCGCAGTTATGATAGGTATTATTATTTACATCAATATCATGCAACGTTCCAAGGAAATTGGTGTCATGAAAGCAGTCGGCTATCAAAATAGAGATGTGAAAGGTATCTTTATCTACGAAGCAATTTGGATTGTAGGAATTGCTTTGTTTATGGCATTTTTGATTGCACAAGGGCTTGGAAGTATCGCGAATGTGGTTGTGAATTATTTTTACCCATCTATCTCTAAAGTTTTTGAATTGAATCTTTTCTCAATTTTTGGAACTCTCGGTTTTGCCTTGCTTCTTGGTTACATTTCAGCCTACTTCCCTGCACGAAAGATTAGTAAAATGGATCCAGTAGAATCATTACGCTATGAATAGATATGGGGATTTCGAAAGCATCATCTCAAAAGAAACTGACATAGAAAATCAAGGTCGGCACTTGCAATTTAGCTTAAATAGTTATATAATAA